>OGXQ01003129.1_pt1 | contig 10250 bp, 8 predicted proteins | sample 1576291 | NCBI WGS metagenome assembly OGXQ01 (sample SAMEA3541575, study PRJEB24748) | human gut metagenome | biome: human gut; feature: human-associated habitat; material: faeces | place: China | collected 2012 | reverse complement strand
CTTCCCATCAATAGTCTCTCAGGGCTGAACGGAGAGGGCCCGGCCCTTATGTATTTTTCGGGCTCGGCCGGTAATCACTGTACGTTCCAGTTCTGGATGTCCCAGTTGATGCAAAACTGCGGGGTGCCCTTTTGGATGTCGCCGATCTTGTCGCTGGTAATCAGGAAGATGGGCTGATAGTAGAGAGCCATGGTGAACAGATTCCCATTCTCGTACTTAATCAGCTCCTTGAACGCCTCGTTCTGCGCATTCACATCGGCGGAGGCGTTGGTGGCGTCGATCAGGCGGTTAAGCTCGGCGTCCTCTGGCGTGTGAGAGTTGGTGGGAGAGCCGGTACGGTAGCGGTCGTAATACTCATGAAGGGAGAGGGCGGCGTTGGCGGCGGAGCAGATGTCCCAATCCACAGCGCGGGGGCCGTTGGTCTGGTCGGCGGGACAAAGGCGGATTGGTGGACACGGCCGTACGCCGCGTAGACGGAATGACGCTGGCCGAGGAGATAGACAGGTATTGCATCACCGGCCCGAACGTCTGTGAGGAGGCGGTCAGGAAATATTCCAGTGCCGCTGCCGGAAAGTTTAATCTGGCACTCGGTTCGCAGGATACTTATTATAAGGAATTGGACACCGACCGTGCCGAAGGTTGTATCCGCGACCTGCAGCATGCTTACAGCAAGGACGGCGGACTGGCTGTACTGAAAGGAAATATAGCGCAGGACGGCTGCGTGGTAAAAACGGCGGGAGTGGATGAAAGCATCTGGAAGTTTACCGGTCCTGCCAAAGTATTCGACTCGCAGGAAGCTGCGTGCGACGGTATTCTGGGTGGAAAGGTTGTCAGCGGCGATGTCGTTGTCATCACTCACGAGGGTCCGAAAGGCGGTCCGGGCATGCAGGAAATGCTTTATCCCACTTCGTACATCAAATCCCGTCATTTGGGCAAGGAGTGTGCGCTGATTACCGACGGACGCTTCAGTGGCGGCACTTCCGGACTGAGCATCGGACATATCTCTCCCGAAGCTGCTGCCGGAGGCAATATCGGTAAGATTCAGGACGGTGACATCATCGAAATAGATATACCGAACCGCTCTATCAATGTGAAACTGACGGATGAGGAGCTGGCTGCCCGTCCCATGACGCCGGTAACCCGCGACCGCCAGGTGTCGAAAGCATTGAAAGCGTATGCAAGTATGGTAAGCTCGGCTGATAAAGGGGCTGTGAGACTGATAGAATAATTGGGAATTCCGTACCCGAAAAACAATAATAAATAGATATGGAAAACTTAATAACAGGCGCAGAAGCATTGATGCGCTCTCTGGAGCATCAGGGAGTAAAGACCATTTTCGGTTATCCGGGTGGCAGCATCATGCCGGTATTTGATGCCTTGTACGATCACCGGAAGAATTTGAATCATATCCTGGTTCGCCACGAACAGGGGGCTACTCATGCCGCACAAGGCTTTGCACGTGTGTCGGGCGAGGTCGGCGTATGTCTGGTTACCAGCGGTCCGGGCGCTACGAATACCATTACAGGTATTGCAGATGCCATGATAGACAGCACACCGGTTGTTGTCATTGCCGGACAGGTGGCTACGGGATTTCTCGGAACGGATGCCTTTCAGGAAGTGGATTTGGTAGGCATTACGCAACCTATCACGAAGTGGAGTTACCAGATTCGCCGTGCGGAAGATGTGGCATGGGCGGTGGCCCGCGCTTTCTATATCGCACGGAGCGGACGTCCCGGTCCGGTGGTACTGGATTTTGCCAAGAACGCCCAGGTGGATAAGACGGAATACACGCCTGTCGAAGTGGATTATGTACGCAGCTATCTGCCTGTGCCCGAAATGGAACCGGAAGCCATACAACAAGCCGCCGAACTGATAAATGCGGCGGAGCGTCCGTTGGTATTGGTGGGGCAGGGCGTGGAACTCGGCAATGCGCAGAACGAATTGCGTGCTTTCATCGAAAAGGCGGATATACCTGCGGGATGTACGCTGCTGGGGCTTTCCGCATTGCCTACGGCTCATCCTCTGAACAAAGGCATGCTGGGTATGCACGGCAATCTGGGACCGAATATCAATACCAATAAATGCGATGTGCTGATTGCAGTGGGTATGCGCTTTGACGACCGTGTTACGGGCAAGCTGGCTACGTATGCGTCGCAGGCAAAAATAATCCATTTCGACATCGACCCGGCGGAGATAGACAAGAACGTAAAGACGGATGTGGCCGTATTGGGCAACTGTAAGGAGACTCTTGCCGCAGTAACCGAATTGCTGAAACCTGCCGGACATAAAGAGTGGCTGGATAGCTTCCTGCCCTACGAGCAGATGGAAGAGGAGAAGGTTATCCGTCCCGAACTGCATCCGGCAGGAGATAAGTTGAGCATGGGTGAAGTGGTGCGTGCCGTCAGCGAGGCTACGGACAATGAGGCTGTTTTGGTAACGGATGTAGGTCAGAACCAGATGATGTCCGCCCGTTACTTTAAGTATAGCAAGGAACGCAGCATCGTCACTTCCGGTGGCTTGGGCACAATGGGATTCGGTCTTCCTGCCGCTATCGGCGCTACTTTCGGTCGCCCCGACCGCACGGTTTGCGTCTTTATGGGTGACGGCGGTTTGCAGATGAACCTGCAGGAGCTGGGTACGGTAATGGAACAGAAAGCGCCCGTCAAGATGATTTTGCTGAACAATAACTTCCTCGGTAATGTTCGTCAATGGCAGGCCATGTTCTTCAATCGCCGCTATTCGTTCACTCCGATGATGAATCCCGACTATATGAAGATTGCTTCCGCCTACGAAATTCCGGCACGTCGGGTATTTACCCGCGAGGAATTGGCGAAAGCCATCGGTGAGATGATTGCAACAGACGGCCCGTTCCTGCTGGAAGCTTGCGTAGAGGAGGAAGGAAATGTGATGCCGATGACACCGCCGGGCGGTTCGGTGAACCAGATATTGCTGGAATGTTAGAGAATTATGAATTATAATTAAACCAACGTGGACAAGACATTATATACAATCATCGTTCATTCGGAAAACTTTGCAGGTTTGCTGAATCAGGTAACGGCTGTATTTACCCGCCGGCAAATCAATATCGAGAGTTTGAACGTTTCGGCATCCTCTATCAAGGGGGTACATAAATATACCATTACAGCCTGGACGGATAAGGATACTATCGAGAAGGTGACGAAGCAAATCACCAAAAAGATAGATGTGCTGCAGGCACACTATTTTACGGACGATGAAATCTACCAGCATGAGATTGCGCTGTATAAGATAACGACCCCCATACTGGAAGAGAAACCGGAAGTGTCCAAAATCATCCGTAAATACAACGCGCGCATCGTGGAGGTGAACTCCGTGTTCTCCATTGTAGAAAAGAACGGCATGAGCGAGGAGATAACCAACCTCTATGAAGAGCTGAGTGCTTTGGAGTGCGTACTCCAATTTGTACGTTCCGGCCGCGTGGCCATCACGACAAGCTGTTTTGAACGCGTAAACGAATATCTGGCGGACCGTGAAGCAAAATACCGCCGGAGTAAAGAACAAGAAGGACTATGAGTGAGAATAATAAGATAGGAACTTATAAGTTTGTAGCCGAACCGTTCCATGTGGACTTTACCGGCCGCCTGACAATGGGTGTGCTTGGCAACCATCTGCTGAACTGTGCAGGGTTTCATGCCACGGAACGCGGTTTCGGTATTGCTACCTTGAATGAGGACAATTATACGTGGGTGCTTTCCCGCCTGGCTGTCGAGTTGGATGAAATGCCGTATCAATACGAGGATTTTTCTATCCGGACGTGGGTGGAAAACGTGTACCGTCTCTTCACCGACCGTAACTTTGCCATTATCGACAAAGACGGAATGAAGATAGGGTATGCCCGTTCCGTATGGGCGATGATTAGTCTCAATACCCGTAAACCCGCCGACCTGCTGGCTTTGCATGGCGGCAGTATCGTGGATTATGTGTGCGACGAGCCTTGCCCCATCGAGAAGCCCTCGCGTATAAAAGTGACTTCTACGGAACCGGCTTCTTCCCTGAATGCCAAATATAGCGATATTGATATTAACGGACATGTGAACAGCATTCGCTATATCGAGCATATTCTTGATTTGTTTCCGATAGAGTTGTATAAGGAGAGCCGCATCCGCCGTTTCGAAATGGCATATGTGGCGGAGAGTTATTACGGTGACGAGCTTACCTTTTATAAGGACTATGTAGGAAACGGCACGTATGATATAGAAGTAAGAAAGAATGGCGGCGAAGCGGTTTGCCGTTCTAAAGTGATATTTGTAGAGAAATAATTTATTAATCAATCGGTTGGCATAAGCCACAAATAAAAATTAAAACTAAAAAATGGCACAATTGAATTTTGGCGGTGTTATTGAAAATGTAATGACCCGCGAAGAGTTTCCTTTGGAAAAAGCACGTGAGATTTTAAAGGATGAGACAATCGCAGTTATCGGTTACGGTGTACAGGGGCCCGGTCAGGCTTGCAACCTGCGCGACAATGGCTTCAACGTTATCGTAGGCCAGCGTCAGGGTAAGACTTATGAGAAAGCGGTTGCAGACGGATGGGTTCCGGGCGAGACGTTGTTCAGCATCGAGGATGCTTGCCAGAAAGGTACTATCGTTATGTGTCTGTTGTCGGATGCGGCTGTAATGTCCGTATGGCCTACTATCAAGCCGTTCTTGACTCCCGGAAAGGCTCTTTACTTCTCTCACGGTTTCGCTATTACCTGGAGCGACCGTACGGGTGTGGTTCCTCCCACGGATATTGATGTTATTATGGTTGCCCCCAAAGGTTCGGGTACGTCACTGCGTACAATGTTCCTCGAAGGCCGTGGCTTGAACTCTTCTTACGCTATCTATCAGGATGCTACGGGCAAGGCTTTGGACAGAACGCTTGCGTTGGGTATCGGCATCGGTTCCGGTTATCTGTTTGAAACTACTTTCATCCGTGAAGCAACTTCCGACCTGACCGGTGAACGCGGTTCTTTGATGGGTGCTATCCAGGGATTGCTGTTGGCTCAGTACGAGGTGTTGCGTGAAAACGGCCATACTCCGTCGGAAGCGTTCAATGAAACGGTTGAAGAGCTGACCCAGTCATTGATGCCGTTGTTTGCAAAGAACGGTATGGACTGGATGTATGCCAACTGTTCCACTACTGCCCAACGCGGTGCACTCGACTGGATGGGCCCGTTCCACGATGCTATCAAGCCGGTTGTACAGAAACTGTATCAGAGCGTGAAGTCCGGTAACGAAGCCCAGATTTCCATCGACAGCAATTCCAAACCCGACTATCGTGAGAAACTGAACGAAGAGCTGAAAGCATTGCGTGAAAGCGAAATGTGGCAGACAGCCGTAACGGTTCGCAAACTCCGTCCGGAAAACAACTGATTCCCGGTGTAAATCGGAGAATGACAAAAGGGGGTGTGTCAAAATACGCTTGATGATTCCGTATCTGAAAAGAAACAAATGGCAAGCGAATTTTAATTTTGACATACCCTCTTTTTCCATTACTTATCATTAATTGTCCTTACATATTCAAGCAGTTTCTTGTAGAAAGCATGCTGGCTTAGCGTAGCCGCTTCTCCCAGGATAACCAATTTCATGCGTGCCCTTGTTATCGCCACATTCATTCTGCGTAAGTCGTTCAGAAAGCCGATCTGTCCTTCTTCATTGGCACGTACCAGACTGATAAAGATTACATCACGTTCCTGTCCCTGAAATCCGTCGACGGTATTGACCGTTATCAGACTGCGGTAGGGACGTAGCGAAGCGCTGCCTTTTATTTTTCCCCGCAAGTATTGCACTTGTGCCTTGTAAGGTGAGATGAGTCCGAAGTCGATACGTTCTTCGAGAATCCGGTTTCCGCCTATCCGTTGGATGTACGCTTCCAGCTCTTTCAGCAATAAGCCTGCTTCCTCTTTGTTGATACGTCCGAAGGTTTCTCCGACAAATTCTTCCTTGAAATCCATGCCGGATGTGTCGAGCCATGTAACGGGAGTATCCCAATCCAAGATTCCCCGGTGACGTATTTCGGGAGCAGCTTCCAGCTCTCCGCCGTAAAACCAATCCGATGAGAAGCGCATGATGTCTTCGTGCATGCGATATTGTACTTTCAATAAAGATACGGCAGACGGCTTGCCGGCTACGACTTTTTCCATTAAAGTCCGTTCCAGCCCGCTACGTGCGGCTTCGTAACATTTGATGGTAGGCGGAAGCTGGCAATGGTCTCCTGCCAATACTACACGGTCTGCTTTACGGATGGCTATCCAGCAGGCGGCTTCCAGGGCTTGGGCGGCTTCGTCGATAAACAGTGTGCCGAAACGGCGTCCGTTTAAAAGGCGGTGATTGCTGCTTACAAGTGTAGAGGCTATGACGTGGGCGCTGTCGAACAACTCACTGTTGATTTGTATTTCCAGTGTGGTGGCACGGTCACGCAGGCGGCTCATACGGTTGCGTATCCCTTCGCGTTCATCGTAACTGCCGCGGCGGGATTTACCGCCCAGTAGCCTCAGTTCTTTACGGATACTCCATAATTCGGGATAAAGCGGATGATTTTCGAAACGGCGTTCATAAGTGAAAGAGAGCATTTTGTCGTTGACGCGTGTGGGGTTGCCGATTCGTAGCACATTCACGCCTCTGTCCACCAGCTTTTCGGAAATCCAGTCGACAGCCATATTGCTTTGGGCGCATACCAATACTTGGGGTTCGCGGTGCAGGGTTTCGTAGATGGCTTCTACAAGCGTGGTGGTTTTGCCTGTTCCCGGAGGCCCGTGTACAATGGCTACATCGCGGGCGCATAGCACTTTATTGACGGCACTCTCCTGAGTGGAGTTCAACCAGGGGAAACGTACCGGATAAAGCTCACGGAAACCGGTTTTGACCGTACCCAACAGGATATCCCGCAATTCGGCAAGCCGGTTGCCTTTTGCACGCAGGACATCTTCCAGTGCCTCGAACATCGTGCGGTAAGAAGTTTCGTCGAAATAAAGCTGGACTCCGAGATTATCTGCGGATTGTATATCCATAATAGCTCTGGCACCGGGCATAATCACTACCATGCGTGCTTCGTCAGCATAACTGACGGTGGCTGTAAAATTGAAGTAAGTGATTTTACCGTCGGCAGATTGCCGGAAGAAACAGACGGGGCGTCCGAACTCAAAGTTATGTTCTATATCGAGGTTCTCGGTTTGTGTAATTTCTATTACTAATTGATTCAACGAGTTATAGTAACTTCGGCCCGGTGAGGCAGGATACCAGCAAACTCCCCGCTTGACTTTTCGGGCGACGCCCATGTTCTCTGTTTGTCGCTTGAATTCTTCTTTTTCGTATTCATATTCCATACGCAACAGAAGCTGTTGCCGCTGGAGGTGTATAATAGGACTGTTTGTATCTTGTTCTTTCATACCTGCAAAGGTAATAAATCTCAGCCTTTAGGGGAAGAAATGCTTTATTTTGTTAAACTTTTCCTTATTATAATTTGTTTATTGTATTAATTTGTAATATTTACAATATTGAATTTTTTAAAAAGAGTGGTTATGGTATATGATTTAGCAATGCTTAAAGCGTTTTATACACTTTATGAGGGGAAAATAGAACGCATTCGGACGATATTGCAACGTCCGTTGACTTTAGCGGAAAAAATCTTGTATGCTCATTTGTACGATGAGAAGAATGTGAAAGACTATAAACGCGGTGAAGACTATGTGAACTTTCGGCCCGACCGTGTGGCTATGCAGGATGCAACTGCACAGATGGCATTATTACAGTTTATGAATGCAGGACGTGATGAGGTGGCTGTTCCTTCGACCGTACATTGCGACCATTTGATTCAGGCTTATAAAGGAGCGAAAGAAGATATTGCCACTGCAACCAAAACGAATGAGGAGGTGTATAATTTTCTTCGGGATGTTTCTTCCCGTTACGGTATCGGTTTCTGGCAGCCCGGGGCAGGTATCATTCATCAGGTGGTGTTGGAAAACTATGCTTTTCCCGGCGGCATGATGGTAGGTACCGATTCTCATACCCCGAATGCCGGCGGTTTGGGAATGGTGGCTATCGGTGTCGGCGGTGCTGATGCGGTGGATGTGATGACAGGTATGGAATGGGAGTTGAAGATGCCCCGCTTGATTGGCGTGCGCCTCACTGGAAAATTAAACGGATGGGCTGCTCCTAAAGACGTTATCTTAAAACTGGCAGGAATTTTGACTGTAAAAGGCGGAACAAATGCCATTATCGAATATTTCGGTCCGGGTACTGCTTCACTTTCAGCTACCGGAAAGGCTACGATTTGCAACATGGGTGCGGAAGTGGGAGCTACGACTTCTCTTTTCCCTTATGATGAGCGTATGGCTGACTATCTGAAAGCTACCGGACGTGCGGAAGTGGCAGATATGGCTACTGCCGTTGCCGAAGGACTTCGTGCCGATGATGAAGTAGTTGCCAATCCGGAGAAATACTATGACCGTATTATCGACATAGACCTTTCCACATTGGAGCCTTATATCAACGGACCGTTTACTCCGGATGCCGCCACGCCTGTTTCGGAGTTTGCCGAGAAGGTTTTGAAGAACGGCTATCCCCGTAAGATGGAGGTAGGGCTTATCGGTTCCTGTACCAATTCATCCTACCAGGATTTGAGCCGTGCGGTGTCTTTGGCGCATCAGGTAACAGAGAAGCGGTTGCATGCGGCTGCTCCGCTGATTGTCAATCCGGGTTCGGAACGCATACGTGCAACCGCAGAGCGTGACGGTATGATTGACGCTTTTGAAAAAATAGGCGCTACAATTATGGCAAATGCCTGCGGCCCTTGTATCGGACAATGGAAGCGTGTGACCGATGATCCTACTCGTAAGAATTCTATTGTAACTTCTTTCAACCGGAACTTTGCCAAGCGTGCGGATGGAAATCCGAATACGTATGCCTTTGTTGCCTCTCCCGAACTGACAATGGCATTGACCATTGCCGGAGATTTATGTTTCAATCCGCTGAAAGATACATTGCTCAATGCCGATGGCGAACAGGTTAAACTCTCCGAACCGATAGGCGAAGAGCTGCCGCCGGAAGGATTTACGGCAGGGAGCGAGGGGTATGTCGCACCTTCCCATGCAAAGACGGATATTGCGGTGGCTCCCCAGTCGCAACGCCTGCAACTGCTTGCTCCTTTCCCGGCTTGGGACGGAGAGGATTTGCTGAATATGCCTTTGCTGATTAAAACGCAGGGTAAGTGTACCACCGATCATATCTCGATGGCAGGTCCGTGGCTTCGTTTCCGCGGGCATTTGGAGAATATTTCGGACAATATGCTGATGGGGGCTGTCAATGCCTTTAACGGAGAAACGAATAAAGTGTGGAACCGTTCTACAAATACGTACGGAACGGTGTCCGGTACAGCCAAACTGTATAAGTCCGAAGGGATTCCTTCGATTGTCATTGCCGAAGAAAACTATGGCGAGGGTTCCAGCCGTGAACATGCCGCTATGGAACCGCGTTTCCTGAATGTACGTGTCATACTGGCAAAGAGCTTTGCACGTATCCACGAGACGAATTTGAAGAAACAGGGCATGCTGGCGCTGACCTTTACCGATAAGGCGGATTATGATAAAATTCAGGAACACGATATGCTTTCCGTCACTGGTTTGGTAGACTTTATGCCGGGACATAATCTGACAGTCGTTCTTCACCACGAAGACGGAACAAAAGAAAGTTTTGAAGTGCAACATACCTATAATGAACAGCAGATAGCCTGGTTTCGTGCCGGTTCTGCCTTAAATGCAAGATAAAAAATGAGCAAAATAACCATGCAAACAGATGGTACGTTGCTGGTGCCCGATGTGCCTACCGTACCTTATATTACCGGCGATGGAGTAGGAGCTGAAGTGACTCCTGCCATGCAAGCCGTAGTGGACGCAGCTATCCGGAAAGCATACGGTGGCAAACGTCGTATCGAATGGAAAGAAGTGTTGGCGGGAGAACGTGCCTTTAATGCGACAGGTTCTTGGCTACCGGAGGAGACGATGAAGGCATTTCAGGAGTATCTGATTGGTATTAAAGGTCCGTTGACGACGCCTGTCGGAGGCGGTATCCGTTCGTTGAATGTGGCGTTGCGCCAGACGCTTGATTTATACGTCTGTCTTCGTCCGGTTCGTTGGTATCAGGGAGTACAGTCGCCTGTCAAATCACCGGAGAAAGTGAATATGTGTGTGTTCCGTGAAAATACGGAAGATATTTATGCAGGTATCGAATGG
>OGXQ01003120.1_pt1 | contig 10260 bp, 7 predicted proteins | sample 1576291 | NCBI WGS metagenome assembly OGXQ01 (sample SAMEA3541575, study PRJEB24748) | human gut metagenome | biome: human gut; feature: human-associated habitat; material: faeces | place: China | collected 2012 | reverse complement strand
GCTTCCCCAGCGGGCGATGAGACTGCCCGGAAGCATGGTATAGAGTACGAGGGCAACGGCAGAGGAAAGTCCCCAGGAAAGCCCTTCTGGAGAGATGACCAGAGAATCTGGCTTACCGTGGGTTGCCAGCAGAAAGGTGCCTGAGACGGCCAGAACAATGGCAAATACCTCCTTCCCTGAAGGCAGCCGCCTTGCCAGAAAACAGGAGACGACCATGATCAGGGCAGGCCCCAGGTACTGAAGAACTGTGGCGGTACCAGCATTTGAATAGGAGATGGCAGTCAGGTAGGTAAGCTGGCAGGTGTGGTCGGCATTTTCTGCAATGGGCTTCTGTTTTTCGGCAAGCTTGTGGCAGGGCTTCTGTCCGGCTCGGTTGCGATTGTTGCCGATGCGGTGAATAACCTTTCGGATGCATCCTCCTCTGTGGTGACGCTCCTTGGCTTTCGTTTGGCACAGCAGCCTGCGGACGCAGACCATCCCTATGGACACGCCAGATATGAATATCTTTCGGGGCTGATGGTGGCAGTGCTGATTCTGGTTATCGGCGTGGAGCTGGTGAAATCCTCCGTGGAAAAGATCATTCATCCGGAGGCAGTGGATTTTTCTGCGCTGACAGTTGTCATTCTGGTTGGCTCTATTTTGGTAAAGCTGTGGATGTCCTTCTTTTTCGGTAGCTTGGGGAAACGGATTCACTCTCTTACCCTGGAGGCAACCGCGGTGGATAGCCGCAATGACGTAATTACAACGGCGGCGGTTCTGCTGGGGTGTTTCGTGGGATTTCTGTTCCGCATTAAGATTGATGGTTACATCGGTCTGCTGGTTGCGGTGTTTATTCTCCATTCGGGTGTGAATATCGTAAAAGAAACGATTTCTCCGCTGCTCGGCGAACAGGCACAACCGGGTTTAATTGAGAAAATCAAGGAACTGGTGACAGCGCCGGACGAAATTCTGGGTGTGCATGATTTGCTGATTCATGATTATGGCCCGGGGAAATGCTTTGCTTCGATTCATGCAGAGGTCAATGCGGATTTGTACTCTCTGGAGGGGCACGACATCATTGATGAGTTAGAAAGCAGGGCTTTGCGAGAGTTGAATGTCCATTTGGTGATTCATTATGATCCCATTTTGGTGAATGATGCGGAATGGAATGAAATGCGGCAGGTGACACAGGAGATTATCCATGAAATTGACCCTGCGGTGACGATGCACTGCTTCCGCATCGTCGGCGGTAAGGAGCAGAAAAATCTGGTGTTCGACCTGATGGTGCCTTATGAAGCGAAGCGTCCGAATGAGGAATTGAAGCAGGAAATTGATCGGAAGCTTCAGGAAAGAAATATAAAATATGGAACCGTCATTCGGTTTGATGGGAAGGAATAAAGGAAAAGAGATAGAACGTTTTTGTTCTATCTCTTTTCCTTATAGCTTGTTTTCTTTTTTCAGATATGCCAGAAAGCCCTCCAGACCCTCTGTAATATCATGATATGTGATATCGAAATCTCCTGTATACCAGGGGTCGGCAATATCTCTGGGGCGACTGCTGAAATCCAGCAGACGATAAACCTTATGGTCGGGATCCTCCTTGATTTGCCGCATTAAATTGGGAATGTTGTACCGCTCCGCAACCAAAAGATAGTCATAGGCGGCATAATCCTCTTTCGTTACCTGCCTTGCGTGGTGCATGGTGCAGGAAATGCCGACAGATGCCAACTTGCGTTTTGCCGGGGGATAGACTCCGTTGCCGATTTCCTCGCGACTTGTTGCGGCGGAGGCAATGTGGAATTGGGCGGAAAGTCCGCGTTTTTCTACCATGTCGCGGAAAAGATATTCCGCCATGGGGGAACGGCAGATGTTGCCGTGGCAGATGAAAAGTACATATATCATGAATATCAAACACCTTTCTAATTATGTTTTTTCCTATTTTACCTGAAATTTCTGTATTTTGCAAAAACCAGAAAGCGTCTGGTGGAAAAGGTGGGCACTTTTTCTCTGCCTCGACAGAGAAAAATACATGCTGCGGTTATTTCTTAAAATTTTATAAATTTTACGCAAATCAGATGCAATTTGCTAAGATGTCTGATAAGATGAAGCTATCCGAAGGGAAGTTCGGGCAAGTAAAGGGAAAACGTATTGCGTAAGGAGGTATGACAGATGAAGAAAAAATTTGTTGTAGTTGGGGCAATGGCAGGCACGCTTATTTTTACACAAAGTGCCCTTGCGGCAGGGCTTGCGGTTACGCCGTCCAAAAACACGCTTTCCGTGCAGTCGGGAGAGGGCGTGCAGACGGTGGAGGCTGTCCCTGCGTATTTGTATCAGGATAATAATTATTTTATGCTGCGCGATTTGGGGAAAATCCTCGGCTATCGTGTCGATTGGAACGAAGCGAAAAAGCAGGCTTCTCTGACAAAGGAAAGTGCTGCGCAGGATTTGCAGCATCTGAGTGCGGCAAAGCAGGCAAAAGCCGTACAGCAAAGCAAGCAGACCATTCTCGTTGGCGCAACGGAATACGAAAACATGAATTGCCTGAATATTGACGGTTATAATTATTTCAAGCTGCGCGATTTGGTCGAGATTATGGACTTCACCTGTGGATGGGACAGCGAAAAGAATCGGATTCAGCTCTCCACAGGCGAGCAGAATGACGAGGGAGTCAGCATATCCGTAAAGGATTTTCTGGTTGAAGGGGCGAAGCAGAAGGTGATTGAGGAGGATGTGCCTTATGTCCCCGACTCGAAGGATTATGCAGCACTGGAGGTCTATATGCAGAAGAATGTAGACAAGGACTTCAAGGCAGCTGATTTTATTATCACAGAAGCAGAGGAGGGCAGCAATACGCCTAACCTCATCACACTGGATATGCGTCTGAATGTAAACGGCGTTATGACAAAGAATTTCGGCTATCGGGTTCTCTGTATCAATAAAAAAGCAGCGCTGATTACCTTTATCGGGGAAAAGAATCCCGATTTTGATATTACAAAGGCAGGCGTGCAGAAGCTTTCCGATGCTGATGCAAAGCAGATGGCATTAGATATGGATAAAAACAGCTATAAGGTAGAGAAGCAGACGGTTTCCCGCTATTTCGATATGCAGGAGCTGAAGCAGAAATGCGAGGTAGAAACGACCTATATTGACAATGGGGGCGCAACCTTCGTAACGGCGCACGCCTTTGACGCAGAATAACAGCAGATAATTTTATATAGAAGAAACACAAACAGGAACAGCAAAGCAGAAGCAGCCTTGATGTTCCTGTTTTTCGTTGGCAATAAGATATAGATGTGCTATAATATTCACATTAAATATTCACATTAAATGTAGCTTTTTGGGGAATTTTGAATATTTCAAGGGCAGAATTCGCGGCAGAGCTTGAGATACAAAAGACAGAACGACAGGAGAGGATCGCCTTATGAGACGAAGAAAACTGCTGATTGCAGACGATTCTGAAATGAACCGCGCAATTCTTGCAAATGTACTGGATCAGGAATTTGAAGTGATTGAAGCAACAAATGGGCAGGAAGTCATCATTGCGTTGCAGAGCTATGGCACGCAGATTTCCGCATTGCTGCTGGATATTGTGATGCCTGAGATGGACGGATTTGAGGTTCTGGAGGAAATGAACCGCAGACATTGGATTGAGGATATCCCCACCATCATGATTTCCGCGGAAACCAGCAATACCTACATCGACCGTGCATTTGAATTGGGTGCATCTGACTACATCAGCCGTCCCTTTGTACCCGGCATCGTTCGCCGCCGCATCATCAACACAATCCTGCTGCATACCAAAAAGCATCAGCTGATGGACGTGGTTGCGGATTGGTTTTTCCGCAGAGAAAAAAGCAACGAGGTTATGATATCGATTCTGGGCTATGCCTTAGGGCTGCGCTGCGGGGAAAAGGGGATGCACATGTCCGGCGTAAGCCGTGTGACGGGACTTTTGCTGCACTGTCTGATGAAGCGGACGAACCGCTATGCGCTGAATCCGGATGATATAGATGTAATTTGCATGGCGGCAAGCCTGCATGATATCGGGAAACTGCTGATTCCGGAGGAAATTCTGACAAAGCCCGGCAAGCTGACCGAGGAGGAATTTGCCATTGTGAAACGGCATACGGTGATTGGTGCGGATATTATTTCGGGAATGTCTGTGTATCAGAATGAAAAACTGGTGAAATACGCCACGATGATCTGCCGCTGGCACCATGAGCGTTGGGATGGCAAGGGCTATCCGGACGGGCTGGCAGGGGATAATATTCCCATTGCGGCACAGGTGGTTTCCGTTGCGGATGCTTATGATGCGCTGACGAATGAGCGCAGCTATAAAGAAGCCTTTTCGCATGATACGGCACTTGCTATGATGCATAACGGCGAATGTGGCAGTCTGAATCCGCTCCTGCTTGAATGTATGGATGAGCTTTCGGAGACCCTGCGGCATGGCGTGGAGAAAAAGCCTGTGGGACAGAGTGCGGAGCAGGTATATGAAACGGTGGAGGAGCTTTACAGTGGACAGGATGTCATTGCGGCGCGCATGACAAAGCAGCTGGAGGAGGCCAACACAAAAGCAGAATTTTTCGCAAATCTCAGCGGAGAGCTGTGGTTTGAATATACTGCACAGCCTTCCTCTCTGCATCTTTCCAAGGGTGCAGTAGAGCAGACGGGACTGCCGGATGTGATTGTTGACCCGATGGAAAATGAAGCCTTTCTTTCCGTTTTCGGGAAAAAGACGCTTGCGCTGCTTACCGAGAAATTACAGGAGCTGCCGACTGACCGGACACAGCTGGAGTTTATGGTACAGATTGCGCTAAACGGAAAGCCGAGACAATGCCAGACCGCCATTTTGGTTTCGGGCAAGAGGGACGGCGAGGGACATTATAGCTCTCTGCTCGGAAAAATTATAGATATTGATGAAAACTATAAGAGAATACAGATGTATAATGCCGAAGCAGCGAAGCCTGCTTTGCAGGAGCAGGTGCTGCTGCCCATTCTGGCGAGTGGAGAAAATGTGATTCGGATTACGGAAAAGCAGGTTGGACCTGTGCTGCAGGGATATCGGACGATGTTTGAAACGGTTCGGCTGGTGGACCCTGAAATCTGTATGCAGGTTTCTACAACAAAGGAGAGTCATTCTGTGCAGAAGAACGAGGATTGCTTTGCCCTCTGGGGGAAGTCGCGCCGCTGTGAGCGCTGTATTTCGCAGGATGCCGTCCGTATGGGAAAGATACAGACGAAGGTGGAGCCGATTGGCAATGATGTTTATTATGTATTTGCAATGCCAATCGAGATAGACGGAATGTCCTATTCTCTGGAATGTGTGAACCCGATTCGTTCGGAGGATATCAACGGCATAGAAAGCGAACACGTTCTGAATCAGCTGCTTGTGCGGAACAGGCAGGTTTATATGGATTCTGCAACAAGAGTATATAATCGCCGGTATTATGATGAACGGGTGCGTAACCTGAGCGGAGAATATGCGCTGGCGATGATTGATATTGATAATTTCAAGAAAATCAACGATCGCTTCGGGCATACCGCAGGGGATGCAGTATTGTATTATGTGGCGCAGACGATTCGCTCCATGCTGCGCAGCAACGATGCACTGATTCGCTATGGTGGAGATGAGTTTTTCCTGCTGTTTGATAATATGCCGGAGCAGATTCTGGAACGAAAGCTGGAGGAGATCTGCCGAGCGGTGCGCAGGATTGAGGTGGCGCAGTATCCGGAGCTGAAGCTGACCATCAGTATTGGCGGTGTGTATGCTTCGGGACGGATTTCGGATTTAATTCAGAAGGCAGATGCTGCCTTATATGAGGCAAAGAAAGAAAAGAATCGCGCGGTGATTTTTTAAGGAGGGGTATTTATGACGGTAAATGAATTTTATCAGAAGGTTGATGGAGACTATACAGATGCAATCAATCGCCTGCAAAGTGATGTGCTGATTCGGAAATTTCTGAAAATGCTGCCGGGTGACAACAGCATGACGCTTCTGGCAGAGGCAGTGGAAAAATCCGAGGCGGCGCAGGCATTTCGTGCGGTGCATACGCTGAAGGGAATGGCACTGAACCTAAGCCTTTCTGCTCTGGCAGAGGTTTGTTCCGCGATGACGGAGCTGCTGCGCGGCAAGGAGGCGCTGCCTGCGGAAGCGGGGCAGTATTATGATGCCGTAAGAAGGGAATACGAAAGAGTACGCGAGGCATTGGAGGAATTGGAGTAAGCGGCGGTGGTCTGAATGAAAAGAAAAGATGTGATTCTTTTGACTTCCTCCCAAAGAATGTGGTAAAATAAGATATTATGGATAGAACAAATTTTGTGCAAGGAGGAAGCGTATGTCTCAGGACAAACAGAAACACATTCGGAATTTTTGTATTGTGGCGCATATTGACCACGGCAAATCCACATTGGCAGACAGACTGATTCAGAAAACAGGTCTTTTAACAGATAGAGAAATGCAGGAGCAGGTTTTGGATAACATGGATCTGGAGCGTGAAAGAGGAATCACCATCAAATCGCAGGCGGTTCGTCTGATTTATCGCGCGCAGGATGGGGAGGAATATCAGTTTAACCTGATTGATACACCCGGACATGTCGATTTCAACTATGAGGTATCCCGTTCCCTTGCGGCGTGCGAGGGTGCGGTGCTGATTGTGGATGCGGCGCAGGGCATTGAAGCGCAGACACTGGCAAATGTTTATCTGGCGTTGGATAATAATCTGGAAATTCTTCCGGTTATCAATAAAATTGACCTGCCTAGCGCAAACCCGAAATGGGCAAAGCAGGAAATTGAGGATATCATCGGAATTCCTGCGGAGGATGCCCCTGAAATTTCTGCGAAAAACGGTATCAATATCGAGGAGGTTCTGGAACGCATTATTACAGATATTCCCGCGCCCGCGGGGGATGTCAATGCGCCGCTGAAGGCGTTGGTGTTCGACTCTGTATATGACCAGTACCGCGGCGTTATCGTACTGATGCGTGTGTTTGACGGCTCGATTCGTAAGGGCAGCAGAGTCAAAATGATGGCAACAGGGAAGGAATTTGATGTTGTTGAGGTTGGCATTTTCGGCCCCGGGCGGGTCCTGCCTGTGGATGAGCTGAGTGCCGGCATGGTTGGCTATTTTACGGCAAGCATCAAAACGGTATCCGATACACGCGTGGGGGATACGGTTACATTGGCGGAAAACCCGACCGCAGAGGCACTGCCCGGCTATAAGAAGGTAAACCCGATGGTTTACTGCGGCATTTTCCCTGTGGATGGGGCAAAATATCCCGATTTGCGCGATGCATTGGAGAAGCTGCAGCTGAATGATGCGGCGCTGTTCTTTGAGCCGGAAACCTCTGTTGCGTTAGGCTTTGGGTTCCGCTGCGGCTTCCTTGGACTGCTGCATTTGGAAATCATTCAGGAAAGACTGGAAAGAGAATATAATCTGGACTTGGTAACAACTGCCCCCAGTGTTATTTATAAGGTATATCTGACGGATGGGACAAGCTTTGATTTATCCAACCCGAGCAATATGCCCGATCCTGCCAGAATCGAGAAGATGGAGGAGCCGATTGTGAAGGCGGAAATCATGCTCCCGAAGGATTATGTCGGGCCGATTATGGAGCTTTGCCAGCAGCGGCGCGGCGAATACATCAGTATGGAATATCTGGATTCCTCCCGTGTGATGCTGACCTATCACATGCCGTTGAATGAAATTATTTACGATTTCTTCGATGTGCTGAAATCCAGAAGCCGCGGCTATGCCTCCTTTGATTATAGCCTGCTGGGCTATCAGGAAAGTGAGCTGGTGAAGCTGGATATTCTGGTAAACAGGGAGCCTGTGGATGCGCTGTCCTTTATTGTGCATAAGGATTCTGCAACGGAGCGTGGCAGAAAGATGTGCGAAAAGCTGAAAAAGGAAATTCCCAGACATCTGTTTGAAATTCCGATTCAAGCAGCAATCGGCAGCAAGATTATCGCCAGAGAAACCATCAGCGCAATGCGCAAGGATGTTCTGGCAAAATGCTATGGCGGTGATATTTCCCGTAAGAAAAAGCTGTTGGAAAAACAGAAAGAAGGAAAGAAGAGGATGCGCCAGGTCGGAAACGTAGAGATTCCACAGAAAGCCTTTATGAGCGTATTGAAGCTGGATGAAAATTAGAGAAATACAAAAAACCTCGCCAAAGAAATGGTGAGGTTTTTGTTTTCCCATACATTTGATTATTCTGCAGCATTCACAATCTGTTTCATCAATTCATAACATCCTTTTTCCTGAATAAAAGTAAAGTCCTTTACAACAGTTTCTTCGAGTCCGGCAAGTGTTGTCAGATCTTTTCCCCAGAAGGACGTTTCGCTTAAGACGGCGTGAACATAGTCAGCGGCAGAATCGTCTTTGTGTGCGTCATAGAATTCCAGAACTTTCGGATCGTCAGAAATCGGATACTGGTTTTTGCCATTTCGATCCCCGGTAAAAGTTGCGTCCACAAATCCAATGCCTTTATAAAATGCCAGGTAAAAAGCGAGGGAGGCACTCAGGCAAGGAGGAACCTGCCCTGTTTTTTCCAGGTATCCTTCCAGAGAAGGAAGCACACGGGCTTTCCATTTTGCAGTCGAATTTAGAGAAATGGAGAGCAGTGCATGATCGATAAACGGATTTTGGAAGCGATCCGTCACGGACGCAGCAAAGCTCATCAGTTCTTCTTCCGGCAGAGTCAGTGTCGGAATGATCTCTTTATAGATTGCCTGATTCATGTAACCACGGATGACATCATCCTTCATACAGTCTCTTACAATGTCCTGTCCGGCAAGGTAAGCACCGAGTACCATGGAAGTATGAGCGCCGTTTAAGATGCGGACTTTCCGCTGTTTGTATGGTTTGTGGTCATCCGTGATCAGAATCGGAAGATTTGCCGCATCACAAGGAAATTCCTCTTTGATGGACTGCGGTCCTTCGATTACCCAGAATCCGAAGATTTCACCGGTGTTTAACACCTTGTCAATATAGCCGTTTTCCTGATTTAAATTGTCCGCATCAGAGCGTGGATAACCGGTTACAATCCGGTCTACCAAAGTAGAGCAGAAGAGGTTTGCCTTTTTGATCCATTTAGTGAAAGTTTCGCCCAGATTCCAGTCGGCAGCGTGTTTTAAGACGCATTTTTCCAGTTCTTTTCCGTTGTTGTCGATCAGTTCGCAGGAGAGGATGATAAATCCTTTTTTGACATCTCCCTGAAATGCTTCAAAACGTTTATGCAGAAACTGTGTCAGCTTTGCCGGAAAACTGTTTGCCGGAGTATCAGTGAACTGACAGGACGGATCATATACGATTCCGGCTTCTGTTGTATTGCAGGTGATGAAACGCAGTTCGGGATTTTTTGCACATTCCATAACTGCCTCATAGTCGCTGTATGCATTTAAGCAGCGGCTGATACAGGAGATTACCCGTTTGGAAGAGACTTCCTGTCCGTTTTCGGAACCACGTAAATACAGTGTGTAGAGACCTTCCTGTTCATTGATAAAATCTCCCACATCCGGAGTTGTGAATTTTGGAATTGGCTGTACCAGTACAACCTTGGAATTAAAATTTGCAGTTTCATTCATTTTATCGATAAAGAAATCGACAAATGCGCGCATAAAGTTTCCTTCTCCGAACTGTAAAACGCGTTCCGGAGCTTCGTTTAATAAATATCCATCATAATTTAAATCCTGTAAGGTCTGGTAATTTAAATGTTTCATAGCAAAAATTATCCTTTCTGAAAATCATATTCATCTATTGTTACAGAGTCACACCCTGTTTGAAAATCGCCATATCGTGGAATCCTGCTTCCTCGGCTTTGACCGGACATCCGGAAGCAACCTCCAGAACATAGTCAAAAAGAGATTCTCCCATCTCCGGGATAGAGCCGCCGTCTACCAGCGCACCGCAATTGAAGTCGATCCAGTTTTTCTTATTCTCATAGAGTTTTGTATTACTGGATATTTTTACAGTCGGAACCGGAGAGGCAAAAGGAGTTCCGCGTCCCGTTGTAAACAGTACAATTTGTGCACCGGAAGCTGCAAGTGCAGTAGAGGCTACCAGGTCATTTCCGGGAGCGCTCAAAAGATTGAGTCCTTTTGTCTGCACAGGCTGTCCATAGGAGAGCACATCAGCGACCGGGGCAGAACCGGATTTCTGGGTACATCCAAGAGACTTATCTTCCAGTGTGGAGATACCTCCCTTTTTATTTCCCGGAGAAGGATTCTCGTAGATGGTCTGATTGTGGCTTTTAAAGAAATTTTTAAAAGAATTGATC
>OGXQ01003118.1_pt1 | contig 10265 bp, 12 predicted proteins | sample 1576291 | NCBI WGS metagenome assembly OGXQ01 (sample SAMEA3541575, study PRJEB24748) | human gut metagenome | biome: human gut; feature: human-associated habitat; material: faeces | place: China | collected 2012 | reverse complement strand
TTTCATAAAGTCGTCGTATATTTGTAACGGCGGCTTTTATTGATAGCCACCCTAAAATGCAAACGCCGATAATCCGCACCCCAAAGGGCTTGCGGGTTATCGGCTCTGCGTCTGTGCGTCTGGCTCTGTGATAACTGATGTATTGAATTGTCTTACATTGATTATCGTTTCTTGTTTACACTTGGGGCAGAACAGAGGGAAATTTTCAAGCACCGTATCGGGTCGTACCTTAATCCGGGTCTTGCTGTTGCAGATTGGACATAATACCCATTTTTCTTTTTCCAATGCGCCACCCCCTCATTAAGCTAGCCATTTGATAGATTTGTTTTTTATTTCGGCCATCCCAAATAAACCGCGATTAGAACAAATACGATTCCCAATGCGATTAGGATGACAGGCCAGCCCTTTTGTTTCCTGCGAGAAATCCCAAAGATAATAAAAAATATCCCCAGCAGAAACGATGCGAGCATTGCAAAGAATCCCATTTTATTTACCCCTTTCAAGATGGATTACTCTGTCATGGCGATTTGCTATTTCCAAATCATGAGTTACAGTAATAATAGTGGTGTTAAATTCTTTGTTCATTCTAAAAAGCAAGGTTACGATTCTTTCTCTGTTCTCCATATCCAGAGATGCCGTAGGTTCATCCGCTAAAATGATTTGAGGTTTCATAATGATTCCTCTGGCAAATACGGCTCTGGCCTTTTCTCCACCGGAACATTCAAGCGGTTTCTTTTTTAAGATAGCGCGGATCTCAATCGCATCAATGACACTATTAAAATCCTCCATTGCATTCCGGCCCGTTTTTTCTGTACCTGCATATAGAAACGGCAGCTTAATGTTATCTTCTATTGTCAAGGAGTTGATTAGCGCCGATTCTTGGAGTACAAAGCCAATTCTTTTGTTTCGCCATTGCGCCAGCTTGCTCGTATCTAACTGATTTGTGGGCGATCCGAAGAGCGTATACTCGCCGTCGTAATTTCTATCAATCAGCCCAATGATATTGAGCAAGGAGCTTTTTCCTGCGCCGGATTCTCCCACAATGGCGATCTTTTCCCCGGCAACGACTTCAAGGTTAAAATCATTTAATATGGAAATTCGAGATTGCTTGCTCTTATATATTTTTTCTTTAATGCTTAAATCAATGATTTTCGTCATTGCAGCACCCCCAAAGAAATCGGAACTTTCTTAATTCTCCACAACATACATTCAACAACAACGACTCCGATTACAATGTCAGTGAAAACTACTGCCAACAGGGATAGCCAATCTATGCCAATTAAGCCGAATAGCCCGTATGTAGCAAAGGTAGTGTCTTTCCTTAGCCAACAGCCGTATCTGTTAAAAGCGGTAATTGCGAATACGATCACCAGATTGATAAAAAACAATATTCCAAAGTAGCTATAAAATATTTTCCTTAGCTTTGAATAGCTCAAGCCAACCAAGAGATTGATTGTGAGGTCTTTCAACATCAACCGAATACCAACCAATGCGTTCCAAACAGAGAGGCAGGTTATAAGGAGAAGTAAAATCACCGATGTTACAGCAACAATTTTCAGGGAATGGAAATAGTATTCGTTGAAGTATTCATAATTGTCCTGCTGGCTAAAAAAGTTTAACTTCATACCAAGCGTATCCTGTATGACCGCACTTAGATCGGAGATTTTTTCTTCTGTGGTTTGAAGAATTACAATGTTCATGAGGCCATTCACCCGAAGGTCGAGAGTGGCATTATTGAGGAACTCCTCATTCACGGGTAAAATAATCGAAAAATTATAGTAGCTCTTTGAGTTGAGAGTGTAGTAATTGGAGTGGTATGCGTTTTGTTCCAACACGCCCTGAACTCTCAAAGTGATCTCTTGCCCCAGCGCAGGAACTTCCAGGTCTATTGCGGAGCCAACAGGATATGTCTTGCTCAATCCTTTTCCGATCAAGACAGGTATTTCATTGTTTCCATCAAAGTGGGAATCAAAGGTCAAGTCCGTCCCTTGGGAAAGATGAAATTGATTTAATTGATAATACGCTTCGTTCATGTAGCACAAGGATATTTCCATGTCATCACGATTTGGTATTGACACCATAAAGCCATCTACATAAAATGCGTAATCAAAATTAGAGCTTAAATAGTCATATACTGCCTTTGTTTTATCCTCATTTATTGCGCCAAAGTCAACGGGATTATTCGGGTCTAAGTTAGCGATATAGTTGCCGTCCTCATTCAATGCCCTCGTTTCCTGATACCCTTGGTAAGTTGAAAAAACTGTGCGAGCAGCGATAAAAGTTGTATAGTTTGAAAGGCAAATCAAAAGAATAATGCCTATTGCGGGTACGATCCTTCTCAGGAAGATTTTTGAAACAAAAAACTTAAAGAGCTTCATAGTTTCTCACCTGCCTTGCGCTGATCAGTATATACACAATGAAAATTGGTACTAAATATAGATTGCTGGTCAAATCAAAACTCAAATAAGCATTTGCCAAAGCAAACAGAAGATAGACAAATCCCAATACCGTTAGACAATTCAGGGAGTACCTAACCGTGATGTTAAATAGTGTATCTCCAACGAGTATTCTGCAAAATACCTCGGTCTTTCTCCTGCATGAAAATTGATAATGAAAAACCACTACAAGAAATGTTGAGAGTATAACGATCATGGTCTGATATTGCAAAAAGCTTCGAAAAAAACTGGTTATAATGTCGGAGGTCATCTCCAAAGTCTTTACATAATCAAACATCAAGCATAGAAAAAAGCAGAAAGCATATGCGACACCTAGTTCTAATATATCCGCCGGTCTAAATAGAGATTTTTTCATGGCTGCTCCTTGAAACGCTCCGTATTCTTATCTGCCCGCTTCTCCTGATAAAGAGATTTTCCGGTTAGCAATGCAAGATATAACAGTATGGCAACCAACGCAATAATGCAGAAATCCCTTTGTGATGAATAGGTTGTAAAGTTAATTCCTTTTGTGCAAAGCTGAGCTGCCATATAGGAAATTGGGAACAGTATCGCTCTGTCGATCCACACAATCATTGCTTTCTTGTTTCTCAATAAAAACCGCAGGCCCACAAGCACAATAAGGGCAAGAGCGGCTAAAACGAAATATGGCAACAAGATTTGCCTTGGCAGCGTTATAACAGCCTGTGGAAGATTATCGCTCTCTCCATAGATCAGCACATCTTCAGAACCATTATTTTGCGTAAAGTAGATTAGAATGTTGCCTTCACCATTAGAAGGTATTACAGCATTTTGATTTCCGCGATTCGATAAATACAAGTCCCAGGTTGTTGTCCACGCATTGATCCGGTAAACTTCTGCTCCTGATTCTTCATAAAACTCTTTTGTGCAGGTATAACCTGTTACCCGATCATCAAAAGCTACGATAATTTCCCCACTATGATTATCAACAACATTCAGAAGGTCATCAGAGTAGGGAAAAAATTTAGGTGATGTCAAAATCCCAAAAGCAATCATCACCACGGCACACGCTATAATCGCGGTGAAAAAAATGGTTTGCAGGCGTTTGATAAACAAGTCCTTTTTGATCCTTTTTAACGGAACAATGTCAGTATCAATATCAGGAACAAATTTCGCGGGGCCACGCATACGCTCTAATTCTGCACGGCACTCCGCACAATGCTCCAGATGATTGCTCACAAATTCTCGTGTATCCGCGCTGACCATATCTTCCACATAAAGCGGAAGTATATCTTTAATCAAATTACATTGATTACTCATTTTCGGCCTCCATTTGACTTAATATTTTGTTCCTTGCACGGTGATAAGTGACGCAGGCCCAATTATCTGTTTTTTGAAAAATATCTGCAATTTGCTTGAAACTCAATTCTCCAAAAACCCGCAGCATAAAAACTTCTTTATAGGGTTCAGCCAGATTATGCAGCAGGCGGTGTATTCGCATAGCATCGCTTAGGCTGAGTATTTGTTCCTCAATGGTATCCTTGTTGTTTGCAACTTCAAGGTCATTAAGATCTACAAACTTCTGTTGCCTTTTAAGGTGGGAAAAGTAACAGTTTTTCGCAATTTGACAAAGCCATACACGAATATCTGTTTCTCCACGAAAAGTATCTATTGAACGCATGGCTTTGAAAAATGTCTCGCTTGTGATTTCCTCTGCTATGCTTTCGTCTTTTGATAGCTTTTTGAGAAAAAGAAATACATCATTGAAATATCTGATATAAATTTTCTCAAATTCTTCTCCGTAGTCTGCCACTCTTTCACCTCCTCACCTATAAGACTTCTTCATTCCAAATACCTTACAAACTTTTTCAGAAAAATTATTTTTTTCTTCGCCCATCAACGGGCTTTTCCGCATCTTTGGGTATCAACCAAATGCGGCTAAACTTTACCGCACCGGGTATGCGGTCATCCTCGCAAAGCTTTTGCACCCGTCTTTCGGAAATGCTCCATTTTGCCGCTGCTTCTACGCAAGACATATATTCCATATTTTTACCCGCCCTTTCTGCTAAGACCTATTATGCTTTATTGTATACGGTCAAACGAACAATAGCAACGGACAGGACACGAATAAAAGGAATTATTTAAGTTTATTATAGGAATTGTACAGACATATTCAAAGAGAAAGGTGAACAGTAGAATGTAATAGGGTGAATGAATAATGGCAAAAAGGCCTGTACCATTATACGATTTTAAGGCTTTCGGGGCTGCCATAAAAGCTGCGAGAAAAGAGTGCAAAGAAAGTCGCAAAAAGGTTTGCGATGAGTTATATATTTCCCCTCGTTACCTTGCGAATATTGAAAACAGGGGACAGCAACCGAGTTTACAAGTGTTCTACGACCTTGTAACTAGGTACCATATTTCGGTGGATCAATTTTTCTTTCCAAACAGCAATGCGGAGAAATCCACCGGGCGGCGGCAGCTTGACGCTCTGCTGGACGGTATGAGCGATAAAGGCATACGGATTATAGCCGCAACGGCAAGGGAGATAACGGAAGTCGAAAAAGCAGAGGACTAACCTCGAAATATAGGAAATTAAGAGATTGCAGCGCATAGCGTCTGCAATCTCTTTTTGCGTCTAAAATCAAAGGAACACGCAACAAATACCACCCTTCGGTGGGGGTATGGAGTAGATAGCAAGCACAGCAAGTGAGTACCCACTTGCGATTTTTGGCTTTAGGGAACCCTTCCCCTAAACCCGAAAAATGCTTGTTGGGAACATCCCAAACCCTGATACGAAAAGAGGCGAGATACCACGATGGCAAACAGGAAACGGAATATCCAAGTGAAGTTCTATGTCACCGCCGAGGAAAAGGAACTGCTGGAACAGAAAATGGCCCAGCTCCAGACAAAGCGGATCGGTGCTTACCTGCGGAAGATGGCGATTGACGGATATATCATCTATGTGGACACCAGGGACATCAAGGAGATGAACAAGCTCCTGTCCGCCATTGGCCGGAACATCAACCAGATCGCCAAACGGGTCAACGCCGGAGGTCCTACCTATCAGGCCGACATGGAGGAAATCCGGGAAAGGCTGGATCAGATATGGCAGTTACAAAGACGCATCCTATTAAGTCAACGCTGAAAGCGGCCATTGACTATATCTGCAATCCCGACAAGACGGACGGGAAGCTGCTGGTGTCCTCCTTCGGCTGTGCCGCCGAGACCGCTGACATTGAGTTCGGCTGGACGCACCGCCATGCCATCGACAAAGGCACGCACCTGGGCCGCCACCTGATCCAAGCCTTTGAGCCTGGGGAGGTATCGCCAGAGGAAGCCCATGAGATTGGGATGCAGCTGGCAAAAGAAATATTGGGTGGCAAGTACGAGTTTGTACTTACCACCCATATTGACAAGGGGCATATTCACAACGTACGCCCGGATAGGGCAATGAGAAAAGCAGTATAAGGTACTGCCCCGTAAGATAACGCGGGAAACAGCCAGCCTAACCGAAAGGCGAAAGCTGACACGGGAACACAGTACGGCTGGGAAGCGGTAAGTCACCTAAAGGCAATCGGGTGCGACTGAACCGCAATGTTAATCGGATATAAGGTATAAGTTGGATTTACTGAACGCGAGCTTCTAGTTTCTGTTATGTGCCGATGGAGGAAAATTGCCTGAAACCTCTAGTACGGAAAAGGCAAGCTATGGTTGTGGGCTTGCCGGTTATCAATCATTCCGTACAACCTGTAGGGGAACCTATGGCAACGAAGCGAAAGCGATACCGAGAATCCGAATTTACCAAGTCTCATTGCTAACCGGGGATGCCCTAACCAAGAGCGCCGCGCGAAAGGGGGAATGAAAAAGCGGCTATGGCTTTGGAGCCTGAAAATCCTGCATGGGTACGGAGTGCTCGTAGTAGTCCGAGAGGGGTAATGACCCTTACATGGCGAAGGGGCACAGTTATTGCGTACTAAAATTAGAAGTTGATTAGGGAGGAAAACCTCACATGAAACCAACAACGGAAATTTTAGCAAGAATCAGTCAAAACTCACTCGCAAACAAAGAGGAAGTATTTACAAAGCTGTATCGCTATCTGTTGCGTCCTGACATCTACTTTGTGGCATACAAAAACCTGTATGCCAACAGTGGTGCGGCAACGAAAGGAGTAAACGAGGATACGGCGGACGGTTTCAGTGAAGCCAAAATAGATAGTATTATCAAAGCGCTGGCGGACGAAACCTATCAGCCCATGCCGGTGAGGCGAACCTATATCCAGAAGAAGAATAACCGCAAAAAGCTACGTCCCTTAGGTATACCGACCTTTACTGACAAATTGGTGCAGGAAGTGTTGCGGATGATACTGGAAGCGGTATATGAGCCTATCTTTCTGGATGTCTCCCACGGTTTCAGGCCAAAAAGAAGCTGCCATACTGCCTTAAAGCAGTTGAGACGGGAATTCAACGGTACGCGTTGGTTTGTCGAAGGCGACATCAAAGGATGCTTTGACAACATCAACCACGCCGTTCTTGTAGGCTTGCTGAACAATAAAATCAAGGACGCACGGATAACCAAGCTGATTTACAAATTCCTGAAAGCAGGATATTTAGAGGATTGGCAATACCATAAGACGTACAGCGGCACGCCGCAAGGCGGTATCATTTCTCCGCTGCTCGCAAACATCTATCTGCACGAACTGGACAAATTTGTGATGAAGCTGAAATCCGAATTTGACACGCCCGAAGTGGGGCAAATCACACCTGAATACCGGGAACTGCACAATGAAATCAAACGGCTATCCTACCGTTTGACGAAAGTAACAGGTGATGAAAGGAAATTGGTGCTGGCAGAGTACAAGCTCAAACGACAGAAGCTGATGTCCACTCCCTGTACCGCACAGACCGACAAAAAGCTGAAATATGTTCGGTATGCGGACGATTTTCTAATAGCTGTCAAGGGAAGCCGGGAGGACTGCCAGTGGATCAAGAGCAAACTGGCCGAGTTTATCGGTGACGTACTGAAAATGGAACTCAGTGAAGAGAAAACACTCATAACTCACAGCAGTAAATGTGCAAGGTTCTTAGGCTACGATGTGCGTGTGCGCAGAAGCGGAAAAATAAAGCGGGGTGGCCCTGGTCATGTAAAAATGCGTACCCTCAATGGGGGCGTGGAGCTGTTGGTGCCACTCAACGATAAAATCCGTCCATTCGTTTTCACCAAAGGCGTGGCGATACAGAAAGAAGACGGTTCCATGTTCCCGGTCCATCGGAAATACCTGGTTGGACTCACAGACTTAGAAATCGTTTCAGTATACAATGCGGAGCTAAGAGGAATATGCAACTATTATGGTATGGCAAGCAACTTTTGCAAGCTACACTACTTTGCCTACCTTATGGAATACAGCTGCTTAAAGACCCTCGCTTCAAAGCATAAAACCAGCCTCTCCAGAACCATTGACAAGTTTAATGATGGTACAGGAAAGTGGGGTATCCCCTATGAAACGAAGCTGGGAAGCAAACGGCGTTACTTCGCGAATTACGCTGACTGCAAAGGCAAGGCTTTTGCTACGGATTACATCAGCAATGCCGCCGTTGTCTACGGATATGCAGTCAATACCCTTGAAAACCGGCTGAAAGCAAAGGTCTGTGAGTTGTGTGGAACAACAGAGAGCGACCATTACGAGGTTCACCACATTAACAAACTCAAAAATCTCAAAGGTAAGGAACGGTGGGAAATCGCAATGATTGCCAAGCATAGGAAAACGCTTGTGGTGTGCAGGGATTGCCACCGCAGTATCATCCACAAAAAGTGAGTTTTGTCTGAACAAGCAGTAACAGAGCCGTATACTCCGAGAGGGGTACGTACGGTTCCCGGAGAGGGTGGCGCAAACCTACCACAGTAATGTGGCAAGGCGGTGCTTCCCTACTCCACCATCTGATTTTCAATGCGGTCAGCTTCACCGACCACAAGCACTACCATTCCAACAAGCGCAGCTATCACGAGATACGCCGGGCCAGCGACCGGCTGTGCAAAGAACACGGCTTGTCCGTCATCGTCCCTGGCCGGGATAAGGGCAAGAGCTACATTGAGCATCAGGCCGCACAGAACGGCACCAGCTACAAGGCAAAGCTGAAAGCCGCCATCGACCGGCTGATCCCCGTGTCCTCCAGCCTGGAAGATTTGCTTGCCCGGTTGCAGCGGGAAGGGTACGAAATCAAGCGGGGAAAGTATATCTCCGCCAGGGCGCCGGACCAGGAGAGGTTCACCCGGCTCAAAACCCTGGGCGCCGATTACACGGAAGCAGCCGTTGTCTCCCGCATTGCCGGAGGTCCCAGGCCCTCCAGACAGCCCCGGCAGCGCAGCGGGAAGGTCAGCCTGCTCATTGACATTCAGAACAATATCAAGGCCCAGCAGAGCGCAGGATACCAGCGGTGGGCGACCATTGAGAATCTGAAACGGGCGGCCGCCACCATGAACTTTCTCACCGAACACGGCATCGGCAGCTATGAGGAATTGGTGGAACGGTGTGACGCCGTTGCCGCCGCCTCCATCCGTACCAGGGAAAGTCTGCGGGATACGGAACAGCGGATCGCCGACCTTGCCCTCCTGGGAAAGCAGATCGACACCTACCGCAAGCTGAAACCTGTCTATGACCGATACAAGGCATCAAAGGACAAGGAAAAATTCCTGCGCGGCTTTGAGAGCGAGATTATCTTATTCGAGGCGGCCGCCAGGGAAATCAAAAAGGCCGGGCTCACCAAACTTCCTTCCTCCGATAAGGTGAAAGCAGAACTGGAAGGACTCTCCGCCCGCAAGGCCGCCCTGCAAACGGAACTTCGGAAGATACAACGGGAGGAAAAGGAATATGACACCCTCCGCCAGAATGTGGACGCCCTGCTGGAAAGGCCGAAGGAACAGGAACAGCAGCGGCAGCGGAGCAACGACTTGGAGTAACGGGGATTGGGCGCTTTTGACAGTCTTTGCAAAACCCCTGGGCGCATGGTTATCCGGCTGATATAATGGAACCAGGAATGGAGGTGCTGACTGTGACGAAATCCGAAGTAATCAAAGAGTTTTTCAAAAAGAGCGTGCTGCCCGTGGCGGTGGCGGCTTTGCTGTACTGCATTTTCAAATCCGTCTGCACAAAAGATGGAGTCACCGACTATGTATGGCTGTTCATCCTTTGCGGTCTGCCTTTTGGCATCCCACGGATGTTTGCCTGGATCGTGCCGGGCGGCTCTTTGGGAACCGCCCTTCCGTTGTTTCTGCTGAACTTTATTATTGGCGGAGTGATCGGCGGTTTCGTCCTGGTCTGGCGACTGCTGGTGTCTACCTGGTATATTCCCTTGACCATCTATCGACTGTTCATAACAAGAGGGACTTCCTATATTCCAGAATAGCACTATGGAAATGTGGAAAACGGCCGCTCCACCGATGGAAAACAAATATTTACGACCTGATGGAAAAGCTGTCAGCTTTCCCACAGCCCGCAAACACTGTTTCCCACAGCGCCGCCCCTTTGACCGTTTACACACATTCCCACAGCGCCTACTACTGCTACTGAAAATGAGCGCCATCACCGAAAGATGATGGCGCTCATTCTTTTTCTCCGTATCCTTCCCCAGCAAGATTTAGTATATTCTTTTTTTCTTTCTGCGCATAGCGCATGGTCTGATAAGCTCCGCCGCCTGTATGGTCCACATAGAATACAACGAGATTGCTTCGCTTCACCATCTGCCGGTTGCGAATTTGAAAAGCGCCTTTTGGATGGCTGCTGGCCGCGCTGCCGCATATCTCGATTTCATCATAATAGGTTTCAAAGTTTTCCATATTGTTGCGCAGCTCCGCCGT
>OGXQ01003108.1_pt1 | contig 10292 bp, 9 predicted proteins | sample 1576291 | NCBI WGS metagenome assembly OGXQ01 (sample SAMEA3541575, study PRJEB24748) | human gut metagenome | biome: human gut; feature: human-associated habitat; material: faeces | place: China | collected 2012 | reverse complement strand
TGCCCTCTTACGTCAGGGCCGGAATCCGAAAGTGCGCAAGAATTCGGGCGTTATCCGATAGTCCACGTCAAACAGTCCACACAAACCCAAAAATACGTTAAACTAGCGTTTTAACGGGGTCATTTTTGCAATTTTCGCAATTTTGACCCCGTTAAACCACATCTCAGGGATTATCGGTATCTAAAAAGTCACAAGGAGCACCACATGAGCACCTATCGCAGAGAGCACTATTTGGCCAAGCTCCGTCCTTTCTACAACGATTCCGGTCTCATCAAAGTAATCACCGGCATCCGCAGATGCGGCAAATCCAGCCTGCTCATCACAGTTCTCAACGAGCTCTTTGAGCAGGGAATCCCTGAAACCAATCTCATCTACCTCAACCTCGATCGCCGCGAATACCGTAATGTGACCACTCCGGACCAACTCGATCAACTCATCGAACAAGCCATGTCGAATGCCTACGGTGCAGGACTGCGTTATCTGTTCATCGATGAAGTACAGAACGTGAAAGGCTTCGAAACCGTCATCAACGGCTGGCGGGAGGAAGGTAATTGCTCCATTTTCATCACTGGCTCAAATTCCTATCTGCTGTCCGGAGAGCTTGCCACGAAACTTACCGGCCGCTATATCAAGCTGGAAATGTTCACCCTTTCCTTTCAGGAATACCTCGGCATGCGGAATTTCCTAAACAAACCGGAAATTCCGGTATCGCAAGCCTTCCGCGACTATCTCACATACGGCGGGTTCCCGAAATCGCTGGAATATGACGATCCCGACGCAAAAGCCGCATATATTCAAGACGTCATCGGGCAGATCTTCAACAAGGACATCACCGCCCACAAAAAAGTACGCAATCGCGATACTTTCACCCGTGTGCAGGACTATCTCATCAATAATTTCGCAGCGCCCACGAATCTTTCCGGCATTATCGCGTATCTGAAACACAGCGAAGGCATCAGCATCAAACGCGAAACGCTTGCCAGCTACGTCCGTTTGCTGGAAAGCGCCAAAATCCTCTACAAGTGTCCTCGCTTCGATCTGAAATCCCGCAAGTCGCTCAGGGGCGGGGAAAAATACTATCTTGCCGATCCCGGTATCCGGTTCGCCCGTAATACCGATACGCGAGTCAGCTACGGTCCGTCACTGGAGAACGCGCTATATACGCATCTGCGGTCGAAAGGCTATGACGTCAGCGTCGGCACCATCGGCAAACTTGAATGTGACTTCATTGTCCGAAAGCGCAACCAGTACGCCTATATCCAAGTGTCTATGAGCGTTCAGGATCCGCAGGTCGAGGAACGCGAATATCGCCCGTTCAGCAAATTGGCGGACGGGTATCCGAAATACCTGTTCACATTGGATCCGCTACCATTGCAGCGCGACGGCGTACGTCACCTCAATCTCATGGAATTTCTGCAAAACGACGGCGATATCGACTTCGATTAAACATTAATAATGGCGATTATGTCGTGTGGCGCGCCGGTTGTGCAGACGCACCACACGCATTGCGGAGGCGTCAGGCGTTGCGGCTACGTACGTAGGCGTCGAGCGTGGCGGCGGTGATGCCGTCGTAGCCGTTGATTGAGGCGAATTGCGGGCCGTTGGAATTGTCGATGCGCATGAAGCCGGTCTGGCCGAGCGTGGTGGCACCGGATGCGGCCGCGGAGCGCAGGCCGGACATGGAATCCTCCACCGCGATGCAATACTTCATGTCTTCGGGCGCGATGCCAAGCTTGCGGCCCGCCGCAAGATACGGTGCGGGCGACGGCTTCTTCTCGACATCGTCATCGCCGCACACGTAACCGGCGAACGTGCCGGCCGGCGCCTGCGCGATCAGGTTTTCCGCCAGATGACGCGGCGATGTGGTGACAAGCATCGACGGCACGCCCGCCTCCTTCAGCGACAGCAGCACGTCTTCGACGCCATCGATCCACGGAATGCGTTCGAATTCCTTCTGCGCCACGTAATCGATCATGCCTTTGCCGATTTCTTCGATCGACAGCTTGCAGCCGTGCTCCACCATGCGGCGGGCCACGTCCGGAACCGGCGTGCCGGAACCCTGCCAAGCGAGGTCCTCATCCCAGTATCCGCCGTGGTCGGCTGCGATTTTCAGCTCGCCTTCATGCCAATACGGTTCGGAATCGATCAGCGTGCCGTCCATGTCCCAGAACACGGCTTTGAGCATCAGCTTCGAAACTTCCTGGGCGCCGTTCTGGATACCGTTGTTCAGCTCGGTCATTACGTTTCCTCGCAATCGTTACGCTTCGTTCTCCGATAGCTACATTCTTCGTCAGCTACGACCATTTCAGCAGAGCGGCACGACGGAAGCGCTTCAGCGCGCAGAAAAAACAGGACGGTTCCATCAAGCCGGTCCGCCAATCGGTTCATACCAATCGGCTCGCACCAATCGGTTCACGCAAACCGACTCATGCACAAGCCAATTCGCGCAAGCCAACGCAGCAACCAACCCATAGCAACGGAGGCACTTGGAAATCCCCCAAGTGCCTCCGCAACGAACAACGCATCCGACGAAATCGGTCGGCCGCAATCGCAGCAATCCGTCATAGACCCCTTTTAGACGAATCGCAAGACTTGCGTGCGACTACTCCTGAGCCTCCTGCTCCTGAGCGGCCTTCTCGGCATTCTCCGCCTTCCAGCGGGCGATGCAACGCTCGACGCGCTTGTAGCCGATGATCTTCGGATCCAAGCCGGCCTCGCGGAAAATCGCGGCAGGCGAGCCACCCTCGGCATACCTGCGCATGCAGTCGTCACGGAATTCCTTGGAATAGCAAATTCGATACTGAGTGACTGATTCCACAGCATCGAGAGACCCCAGGTATTTGCGGGTCTTTGCGGTGAACGCAACTCTTGGCACTGTACGCTCCTAACCTTTCTGTATCCACCGCATGCCCTCCCCCGATTCTTCGCGGAAATAAGCAGTCATATTTCATCGAAGCTGTAGGCCAGCCGGAAGAAATACGAACTTCAACGCGGATACGTAATATTATTCCTCACAATAGAGACATCATTGCGAGACAGATGCGGCGTTATGAGTAGTTGCATACCAAAAATCGGGCATACCCCCGCGATATATGCCCGATTTTGCTGTTTTTTTAGATTTTTTTAGGGTTTTCCAGCGCTTTTCAGGAAAGTCAGCGAATGGGCTGTCAGCGAATTCCCCAAACTACCACTGACCTGGAGCCCATATCGTCCCCCTCTTCCGCACGTTCCGCCCGTACGGATTCGCGCGACGGAAGCTGCCGTGCATCGGCTCGCAGCTGCCTGCGCCACATGCGCGCGCGCTGGGACCGCTCGACTTCCACGATGCCACCGTCCGCGTCCGCGGCGAACACGCTGGAACCGGCCGGCTTGCGCAGTCGCTCCACTTGGCGGCGCAGCTCGCGGTTCTCCTCCTCAAGTTCGAGGATGCGCGTGATTCCAGCCAGGTTGATGCCCTCCTCCTGGCTGAGTTGCTGCGCCTGCGCGAGGCGGGAGATGTCGCGCAGCGAATAGCGTCGCGCGCCACCTTCCGTACGTTGCGGTACGACCAAGCCAAGGCGATCGTACTGGCGCAGCGTCTGCGGATGCACGTTGGCGAGCTCGCCGGCCGCACCGACCGAGAAGACGGGCAGCTCGATGTCGAAACCGACTTCGGCGGCACCGTCCAGGTCGGCCCGGCCGGCCACGATCGCCATGGCGCACATTTCATACAGCCGCTTGATCTGCCGTGCGGCGCGCGCTTGGGAGGCTTGGGAAGTCCGCGATGAGCGTGCCATGGCGGTCAGCGCTCCCGAGCGAGCTCGTCGGCGAAGTCACCGCATGCCTTGTCGAATTCCTTCGCCGCATGCTTGGCAACGAGGTTCGGATGCTCCGGAACGCGGATTTCCACACGACCGACCAAATCGCCGTTCTCGTGCGGATTCACCACGCCCTTGCCCGAAATGCGCACTTCCGCGCCGCTGGACGAGCCGGCGGGCACTTTGAAGGTGATTTCGTTGCCGTCGATGTCCTTCGCCGTCACTTTCGCGCCGTTCACGGCTTGGCTGACGGTGATGGGCAGCGGCATGATGATGTCACGTCCGCGCAGGGTGAATTTCGGGTCTTCGGCGACGGTGATATGCAGGTACAGATCGCCGTTTTTGCCGCCATTGCGGCCCGGCTTGCCCTTACCGGTGAGACGGATCTTCTGCCCGTCGTGCACGCCGGCGGGGATGTGCGTCTTGAACTTCTTGCCGTCCGCGGACAGCGAAACCGTGGCTCCCTTGACGGCCTGGCGGAAGGTCAGGCGGATCTTGGAGTTGCGGTCCTCGCCGTTTTCCGGCTGCGGCTGCTCGTAATCGTCAGCGCCGTAGCGTTCGTAGGCGGAGCCTGCGCCCGGGCCGCCCGCACCGCCGCCGAACATCGAGAAGATGTCGTTGAGGTTCGGATTGCCGCCGCCATTGGTCTGGAAGCGGATACGCGAGCCGTTGCCGCCCATGCCTGCGCCGCCGCCGAACATCGAGCCGAAGATGTCGGAGAACGCGCCCGCGTCGAAGCCGCCCTGGCCGGAACCGCCGGCGAAACGCGCGCCGCCCATGCCGAACTGGCGGATCGCATCGTATTTCTGACGATTCTCCTTGTTGCTCAGCACGTCGTACGCTTCGGAGATGTCCTTGAACTTCTCCTCCGCTTCCTTGGTCTTGTTCAGGTCGGGATGGTATTTGCGCGCCAGCTTGCGGTACGCTTTGGTGATTTCGGCGTCGGTGGCGTCTTTGGAGACACCGAGGACCTTATAGAAATCCTTGCTCAGCCATTCATTCTCAGCCATGATGTGCCTCCTTTCGTGAGGTTTTCATGCAGTAAAAAGTACAGTTTTTCAAACTTTCAAACAGTTGTCGTTGAACCGTTGTTTCAGGTAATCGAAGGCCCCTCGTTTTTCAGAGGGGCCCGATTACTCGTCACATGCGTTTCGCGCGGATACGCGGATTGTGCGAATGCGCGATCAGTTCTGCGGAGAAGCCACGACCACACGGGCCGCGCGGATCACGCGGTCGCCGATGCGGTAGCCGGCTTCCACCACGGTGTCGACGGTTTCCTTCTCGGCATTCGGATCCGGCTTATGCAGGATCGCGTCATGCTTCGTCGGGTCGAAATCCTCGCCTTTTTCGCCGAACTTCTCAACGCCGAACTTCTCAAACGCCTTGTCGATCTTGTTGGCGACGGCCTTGAACGAATCGTCCATTTCGCTGTGTTCGCGAATGCGGTCGATGTCGTCGAGGGCCGGCAGCAGGGCGGTCAGCACGTCGATGATGCCGTGCTGACGGAAGCGTTCCTGCTCCTTCTGCGCGCGGTTGCGGAAGTTGATGAACTCCGCACGTTCGCGCTGCAGCGCCTCCAGATATTCGGCGGCTTCCTTCTTGGCCTGGCCAAGGGGGGTCAGCGTATCGTCGGCCTTGCCGTCGGCAGCGTCTGCCTTGTCAGCACCGTCAGCGGCAGCGGAATCGCCATTTTCTTGCGATTGCGCGGCAGCCGGCTGAGCTGCACCTTCCTGCGTTGCGCCAGCGGCGGCAGCGGCGGAATCGGCGGAAGCGCCGTCAGCAGCGGAAGCGGCGGCCGGGGCGGCCTGCCCGGACAGGTCATCCATGTCGGGCAGGTCGTTCAGGTACTCGTCCTTGTTGAAATCGGACATGATTACTTGTTGTCCTTGTCGTCATCGTCCACGACTTCGGCGTCAACCACGTCGTCGTCGGAGCCGTTGGAAGCGGAGCCGGCAGCGCCTGCGCCAGCAGCGCCGGCCGCACCGGCGGCGTCGGCGGCACCCTGCTGTGCGTAGAGGGCCTGGCCGATCTTCTGGGCGGAGGTCATCAGCTCGGTCTGGGCGGACTTGATCTTCTCAATGTCCTCACCCTTCAGGGCTTCCTTGAGCTCGTTGACCTTGTCGGTGACTTCCTTGGCCACATCGTCGGAGAGCTTGTCCTTGTTGTCATTGACGAGCTTCTCGGTCTGATAGGCGAAGGACTCGGCCTGGTTGCGGGTCTCGGCGTCTTCCTTACGCTTCTTGTCCTCGGCCTCGTGGGCTTCGGCTTCCTTGACCATGCGGTCGATCTCGTCCTTCGGCAGGCCGGAACCACCGGTGATGGTCATGGACTGTTCCTTGCCGGTGCCCTTGTCCTTGGCGGACACGTGCACGATGCCGTTGGCGTCGATGTCGAAGGTGACTTCGATCTGCGGGACGCCACGCGGAGCCGGAGCGATGCCGGTCAGTTCGAAGGTGCCCAGCGGCTTGTTGTCGCGAGCGAACTCACGCTCGCCCTGGTAGACCTGGATGAGCACGGACGGCTGGTTGTCTTCAGCGGTGGAGAAGACTTCGGAACGCTTCGTCGGGATGGCGGTGTTGCGCTCGATCAGCTTGGTCATGATGCCACCCTTGGTTTCGATGCCGAGGGACAGCGGGGTCACGTCGATAAGCAGGACATCCTTACGGTCGCCCTTGATGACGCCGGACTGCACGGCTGCGCCGACGGCCACGACTTCATCCGGGTTCACGGACTGGTTGGCTTCCTTACCGCCGGTGAGCTCCTTGACGAGCTCCTTGACGGCCGGCATACGGGTGGAGCCACCGACGAGGACCACGTGGTCGATGTCGGAGACGCTGATGCCAGCGTCGCGCAGCACGTTGTTGAACGGGGTGCGGCAGCGGCCCAGCAGGTCGGAGGTCATTTCCTCGAAGTGGGCACGGGTCAGGGTCTCGTCCAGGTGCACCGGGGTGCCGTCAGGGGTCATGGCCAGGTACTGCATGGAGATGGAGGTGCTGGTGGAGCTGGACAGTTCCTTCTTGGCCTGCTCGGCGGCTTCCTTCAGACGCTGCAGGGCGATCTTGTCCTTGCTCAGGTCAACGCCGTACTTGTTCTTGACTTCGCCGACGAGCCAGTCGATGATCTTCTGGTCCCAATCGTCGCCGCCCAGGTGGTTGTCGCCGTTGGTGGCCTGCACCTGGATGGTGGAGAAGCCGTCGTCGTCCTTGCCGATTTCCAGCAGGGACACATCGAAGGTGCCGCCACCGAGATCGAAGACCAGGATGCGCTCGTCTTCCTTGCCCTTTTCAAGGCCGTAGGCCAGTGCGGCTGCGGTCGGCTCGTTGATGATACGCAGGACGTTCAGGCCCGCGATGGTGCCGGCGTCCTTGGTGGCCTGACGCTGGGCGTCGTTGAAGTATGCCGGGCAGGTGATCACGGCGTCGGTGACCGGTTCGCCAAGGTAGGCTTCGGCGTCGCGCTTCAGCTTCATCAGGACCTGGGCGGAAATCTCCTGCGGGGTCCACTTCTTGCCGTCGATCTCAACGGTCCAGTCGGTGCCCATGTGGCGCTTGACGGAGCTGATGGTGCGGTCGACGTTGGTGACGGCCTGGCGCTTGGCGACTTCGCCGACCAGGATTTCGCCGGACTTGCTGAAAGCCACGACCGACGGTGTGGTGCGAGCGCCTTCGGCGTTCACGATAACGGTGGGCTGGCCACCTTCAAGAGTTGCGATGCAGGAATTGGTGGTACCCAGATCGATGCCAACTGCGCGTCCCATAACTTGTCTCCTTTGTAGATAGGTTCGCTATGCGTTTTCTGTTCTGTTCGTTCTTTCGCCCGAGTTTCGGTTTGCCGTCTCTCGAACTTTCCAAAACTTGAGCCTACACCACTCAACTTTGAATCGCAAGCGATTATTCCCAAATCTACAAAAAAGTTGAGCTCTCTTCGCTCAACTTTTTGCCGGGTGCAATCTTAAGCGCAATCTCAGGACACGATTTCAAGGTTCGATCGTCATCGAAAGCAATCGAAAAACGCAGATAAAAATCCGGACCACACTGTGATGTGTGCGATCCGGATCCAATCTGCGATCTTCAGATCACTTCAGATTTTCAGCGGCTGATCTTGGCGGTCTTGACACGCACGCCGGAGACCGGAGTGGAGCTGTCGGAAGCGGAGACCACGTTGCCGGACTTGTCCTTGAGCTCGTAGGAAAGCACTGCATCGCCGTTGAATCCGGTGGATTCGGCCACATACTTGCCATCGGCGAGCCTGACTTCGTCTTGGCGTTGCCGTTGCCGATGGCTGCAATGCGCCGAGCGTCGCTACGGATGCGACCGCTGCGATTGCGCCCTTCAAAGCTTTGTGCTTGCCCATGTTTCTCCTTTCTTCAGTCTGCGCTGTATTGCAATCTCCACGCTAGGTTTCGTAAACCAACTTCCGAGACGTTTTAGACGAACGAAACGTGAACTCTCGTCTTCACAAAGTGAATACTTATCTCAAACCCTCTTTCCGTCAACCGTCATCCCCAATATCCCCTCAAGGCTGAATCATGACTCGTGCTTTTGCTGCATGATGTGCAAACGGTCAGGCGGAGGTGCGGCAAGTCAGGCGGAGACTTGGCCGGTATGAGCGGAGCGGGTGGCTTTCACGGCCACGAACACGGACCGCACCAGCAGCACGCACAGATAGCAGGCGAACATAATCGCCCCAACTCGTGGCGAAACCTCCCCCGCAATCCACGTGCCGAGCGGCGCGGTCACAGCCGCCGTCACACCAATAATCAGCGCGGTTTTCACATGCGCTAGCCTGCGCTTCAAGTTCGCCGCGCTGGTCGTGATCGAATTCGGAAACATTGCCAACAGCGAAGTGCCGCGCGCAACCAGGTCGGACGCGCCAAACAGCATCGACAGCGACGGCACCGCAAGCGCACCACCCCCAATGCCCAGCAGCCCCGCCAGCGTGCCGATGACCACACCCAGCAACGCCAAGCCAATGCCGGTCACCACCGTCATGACGATCTGGTGGTCGCGCGACGGCACAAAACTCACCTGATTGATCACCACGAACACGAGAAACGCCACGAAAATCCACCGCAGCACCAGTTCCGGCAGCCGTGACAGCAGCCAACTGCCGATCTGTCCGCCAATGAACATGCCGCAGAACAGCAGAGCTGCGGCGAGCCAGTCGACGTGCCCGCCGGTCGCGTACGAAATGACGCCGGAAATGGAGGTCGGCACGATCGCCAGCGTGGACGTGGCGGCCGCGTTGCGTTGCGACAGGCCGAGCCAGACGAGCGCGGGCACGATCACCGTGCCGCCGCCGATGCCGAACGTGCCCGACAGCACGCCCACCAGCATGCCGACCACAATCAGCACGATGATGCTGCGCGCCGACCCATCAAGCGCCGTCTCCCCCGCTCGCGATTCCATCTTTTGCGATTCCGTTCGTACGGCATCCGCCCGATCCGCAGTTTCCCCTTCATCACACATGGCAGCTCCTTCCACGTCTTCCGCGCCCGATACTACCCACCTGCCGCGCGCAGTAATCAGCCGATTCCATAATTTTGCGATTTCGCCGCCGCAGCGCCCGGTTCACGCGCTTTCTCGCTTATAGATGGCGGATTCGCGGGATCGACGGATGGTATCTCGCTTATAGATGGCGGCCCCTTGCGGAAACAAGACATCTAGGGGGTATGCATGCTACCCCCTAACGACCTATTGCCCAAACCGACCCGCCACCTATAAGCGAGATACCACCGGACGCCCGGCCAAATCCGCCATCTATAAGCCAGATACCCAGCCAAAACCACGACCGCACGCCTACACCCACGCCTACACCGGCACACCCGCGCGCCTACACCCACGCAAGACCCATTGCACACACCCCCGTACGCACACGACCGCGCGCGGACCGGCAAAATCGCAAGTCATGAGCGAAAAGGGGCATCAAAAGCGTCCGAAACAGGCCGAATCACACCCCCATCCGCTCACAGACAAGCAAAACCAGCCCAACTCACAAGTCGTGAGCAAAAAGGGAGGCCGCCCAACATCAAAACAGCCCGAAACATCCAGAATCGTACCCCCATCCGCTCACAACCGCGCCAAAACCGTCAAAACCGCAAGTCATGAGCAAAAGGGGCATCAAAAGCGTCCGAAACAGCCCGAATCACACCCCCATCCGCTCACAACCCATGCTTCAGCACGATTCAGGCCATATGCGCACCGCAACAACACCCCTGCGCAACATCAGACATGCACATGCACGCAAACACAAGTACACACACTGAAACGCAACACGTACCACAAGCACACAAACACCACGCACCACATACCGAGCACGACCAGACGCACACCCCGCACACCGGAGAAGCGATGTCACCGGCCTGCGGCGGCGCTAGGCTAGACACTACCCCCGAACACCAGACGAATGGCGCGCGCCGGCCCCGGCGCACAACCCGTGCCGCACAATCCAGGAGCGTCGCCATAGCCGCGCGAGCCCCACAAAAGCGCAGCCAGC
>OGXQ01003103.1_pt1 | contig 10305 bp, 9 predicted proteins | sample 1576291 | NCBI WGS metagenome assembly OGXQ01 (sample SAMEA3541575, study PRJEB24748) | human gut metagenome | biome: human gut; feature: human-associated habitat; material: faeces | place: China | collected 2012 | reverse complement strand
AAGCGAGCTTGACAAGAATTTTTCTGCCAGTTCTCCCGCCGTCCTGAATAGTTACCATCTATTTTATCATGAGGCGAAAGGATTGTGAACTCCCATTCTCAAAAGCTGGAAAAATCAGAAACGGTTCAGCCAAGGCTCTTCTTGCCCACTTACAACACAGCAGAGCTGTCGGGTGTCTGCTTTTCTATAAACAAATCCATACTTCCAGAACGGAACCCCTCCAAATCCAGAGTCACATAAGGAAAGCCCAGTTCCTTTAACCGGCGAATCACCAACTCCCGTTTTATCAGCACCTGCTCCAGACATTCCGGATCCAGCTCTATGCGGGCTACATTTCCGTGAAGACGAAGCCGGACATTGCCGGAAAACAATTCCCGCAAAAAGGCCTCTCCCTCTCCAATCCGGGTAAGAATCTCATAGTTTAATTCCATTCCGTAAGGAATTCTGGTAGCCATACAGGGCGTGGAGGGCCTGGAGGCCACAGAAATTCCGTATAGGGACGCCAGAGCCTTTACCTCTGCCTTTGTTATGTGAAGCTCTGCCAGAGGACTGATAATTCCCAGTTCGCCAAGAGCCTGAATCCCCGGCCGATACACATGCATATCATCTTCATTGGTTCCGTCCAGAATACAGGAGCTTTTCTTTTCCTCTGCAAATTCCTTTAAGCTGGAAAACAGCCTTCGCTTACACAGATAGCATCTGTTTTTCGGATTCATCCGTATATCCGCCTGTTCCAGCTCGTCAATCGAAATCACCTGGTGAATTCCGCCCAGCTCTTTTGCCACCTGACCTGCAATTTCCAGATCACAGGCCGGATGAAGGCGGCTGTCAAAGGTTACGGCATAAACCTTTTTTCCTGTTTCTGCCACAGCATCTACTGCCGCCTTCAAAAGAAGGCTGGAATCTACTCCTCCGGAAAAGGCCAGACAGATATCTCCGGCAGCCAGCTCTCTCATTCTCTTTTCCAGGCGGGCTTTCTGCTCTGATATTTGATTCTGCATTATGTTCTCTTGTTGTTCCCTCATCATTTCTGCCCTTTCTCCGTATCGTTCTTTTCCGTTACCCTTTTTCCTGCTGCTTCTTTTTGGGATTCTTTTCGGTTATCCCTTTTTCGGCTGTTCTTTATTGCGTCTTTCCGGCTGTCCTCTTTCCGGTCATTCTTCTTCCTGGCTATTTTGTTTTCTTGCCGCCTGCTCTGCTTCTCCATACACTCTTCGGTAATTCTGTCCCGTTTCCTGGCATACTGCTTTTACACTTTCATACTCCGGATAGCAATAGGTATTTCCCTTGTGGGTACAGAGTTTTACTTCTACTGGTCCAAATTTTGTATCCACTGTGGTTTTTCTCCGCTCCAGAACAGTCCGTTCTACTGGACTGCGTCGAATTCCTATGGTTGTGGTGTTGGCAAAAATAAGCTCCTCCAGCTGCTCCCGTCTCTGGCTGTCACACAGTACAGACAGCATATATGCCGGACGGTTCTTTTTCATATAAATCGGCGTATACCATACATCTGCCGCTCCTGCCTCAAACAGAAGTTCCATCACAAAGCCCAGCATTTCCCCTGTACAGTCGTCCAGATTTGTTTCCAGCACCCACATTCCGGACGGCTTCTCTATCAATCTCGGCTCAGGTGTCTCCTCTTCTTCCAAAAGCATAGCACGCAGAACATTTGCCTGACGAAACTCCTTATTGCCTGCTCCCATTCCTGTTTTGCGGATTCTGCAGCCGGTTGGAAGCTTCTTTCCTGTTGACAGGGCTGCTGCAATGGCAGCTCCCGTTCGTTTTCCCATCTCACCGTCATTTTCCGTAAAACGAAACTCCAGATCATATGCCGCTGCAATATTGGCCGTAGCCGGTACCGGTACTGGAATTACTCCATGCTGGCAGCGTACATATCCGCGGCCTTCTGCCAGCGGAGATACAACAACCTCATCTACTCCCAGATTATCTACACAGACAGCAGTGCTGACAATATCGATAATGGAGTCAATTGCACCCACCTCATGAAAATGCACCTGTTCAATGGGAAGGCCGTGAGCCTTAGACTCTGCCTCCGCAACAATCAGAAACATTTTTCTGGCCAGATTTTTTACATGTTCATTGGTATCCAGTCGATCAATAATGGCATAGACATCATGCAGATTGCGATGTTCATGACCGTGCGTATGAGCATGGCTGTGCTCGTGGGCATGACTGTGTGTATGATCGTGACCGTGCTCATGATCGTGGCTGTGCTCATGATCGTGGCTGTGCTCATGATCGTGGTCATGTTCATGATCATGGCTGTGTTCGTGCTCCAGATGCACATCAAAGTCAAAGGCATCCAGTCCGCAGGTCACTTTTCTTCCAAAGTGCAGATGATATCCATTCACCTTCATACTGTCAAGCACCCGTTCCAGCTCTTTCTGATCCGCCCCCAGATCCAGCAAAGCTCCTACCGTCATATCGCCGCTGATTCCTGAATTACATTCCAGATAAAGTATTTTTTTCATTTTTATCTCACCGCCAGTCTGTTTATTTGTGTCGCCAGGTATCCGGCGCCATATCCATTATCTATGTTTACTACAGAAATTCCATTTGCACAGGAATTAATCATAGTCAAAAGAGCGGACAGCCCATGAAAGCTTGCCCCATATCCTACAGATGTGGGAACTGCTATCACAGGGCAGTCTGCCAGTCCTGCAATCACCGTCCCCAAAGCGCCCTCCATTCCAGCTGCTGCAATAATGCAGTTGGCCTGTTCCAGTCTGTGGCGCTGCGCAAGAAGCCGATGAATCCCTGCCACTCCTACATCATAAATCCGATCTACCCGACATCCGAAATACTCAGCTGTCTGAGCTGCCTCTTCTGCTACCGGAATGTCAGCCGTTCCCCCAGTACAGACAGCAATCAGTCCCTGCTTCTGCTTTTCTTTTTTCTCTGCCTTTAAAATTCTGGAAATCGGATCATAAACCACCTCTGGAAGGATCCTGTGAACCAGCTCATACTGCTCTGGTGTTGCCCTGGTTCCCAGTACCTCTCCGTCCCGTTCCCACAGCTTCCGAAATATTTCCGCCAGATAAGCATCTGGCTTGCCCTGACAAAATACTGTTTCCCCAAAGCCGGAACGCAGCTTCCTGTGATGATCCAGCTTCGCATAGCCCAGCTCCTCATAAGGCAGATCTTTCAGCAGGCGCTCTGCCTCATCTATTGTTATCTGTCCGTTTTTTACCTGCAAAAGCAATGCTCCTACATCCATTTATCCTTCCTCCCATAGGTTTATGATTCTGCTGCACAGTCGTTCCAGTAAAGGTTCCGAATGACTTACAACCAGCAGACCGATTTCCCTCTCTGAAACCTCTTTTATCAAAAAATTCCATATCTGGCTCTGGGTAATCAGATCCAGCATCGTACTGATTTCATCTGCCAGAAGAAATTTCGTTTTTTCTCCCAGGGCCCGGGCAATGCAGAATCGCTGCAGCTCTCCGCCGGACAATTCTGCCGGATATCGGTTCAGCCAATCCCGTTCAATTCCAAGTCCCTCCACAATCCGTTCCGGAATCCGATCCCCTTCACAAAGAACCTCTCTCATTTTCAGCCGGGGATTCACAGACAGCTCCGGATGCTGCCAGATCATCTGCACCGGGCAGTAGCCCTGAAAGGTTTCCAACGGCCTGCCGTCTAAAAACACACTTCCCTGGTCCGGTCTCTGATATCCTGCCAGAATCTTACAAAAGGTGGTCTTTCCAAAACCGCTGGGAGCAATCAGCCCCACTCGCTCCTTACTGTCAATTTCCAGACTCACATTATTTAAAATTTCCCGGTTTCCCTTTTGATACCGGAAAGAAATACCGCTGGCCTCCAGCTTCATACTCTGTCTCCTTTTCCCTGTTCGCCATTCTCTTCTGCTCTTTTCTTCAGCCTTCCTGTTTCCCCCTCTTTTTTCTGCTCCGCCCTTCTGGTTTTATCTTCCTTTACTGAGCCTTCCTGCACCGTACCTTTCCCTTCCTCAGGTTTCGGTAAGGCACCTCCTGTCTGCAGGCTTCCTCAAACCAGGGGCATCTGGGACCATAGGGACAGCCCTCCGGCATAGCTTCCACATAGGGCTGAGTTCCTGGAGAAGCAGAAAATCCATGATCCGGCATGGCCCGGTAAAGTGCCTTGCTGTAAGGGTGACGCAAACATTCCTCTGACGAAAAATCTCCGGCTGTCGCCTCCTCCAGATTCGTTCCCGCATAAAATACTACAATCCGATCTGCTGTCTCTGCCGCCAGCTCCAGATCATGAGTAATCACCAGCACTCCGGCTCCCCCATCGGCAATTTCCCGAAAATGTCCCATAACCCGCCGCGCTGCATCCATATGGAGCCCTGGTGTCGGCTCATCTGCAATCACCAGCCGCGGTTCCTCCTGCACAGCTGTGGCAATGAGAACGCGCCGCGTCATTCCTCCGGACAGTTCAAAGGGATATCTCTCCTCTGTCTCTGGCCCCAGACCGTACCGTCCCAGCACACGACGACATTTTTCACGGCTTTCTGAATCTCTTTTCCCCTTTCTCACCTGCTCTCCCGCCCTCATCAGAGGATCCAGGTAAGACACACTCTGGGGAACCAGCACAATCTCCCTGCCCCTCAGCTTTTTCAAACGCTTTTCCGTCAGCGCCTCTCCCCTATAACGAATATCGCCCTTCCAGCTTCCATTGTAAGGCAAAAGCCCCATGACCGCATGAGCCAGGAGACTTTTTCCGGAACCGCTGGAACCAACCACAGCTACCATTTCTCCAGAATGAACACTCAGACTTAAATCCCGGATCGGCACGATGGTTTTTTGACGCCAGCCCCGTTCATACTGAAGAAAGGAAACCTCCAGATGTTCCACCTCCAGCAGAGGACTGCTCCCTGCCTTCTCCATGTCATTTTCCCTGTTTTCCATCATTTTCCTTCCTCCCTTCTCATCACTCCGTTACTTCTGCGCCTGTCCCGGATCCAGCAGACCAGATACTGCCTGCCCCACTGCATGAAACATCAGAACCACTGCCACAAGCAAAAGCCCCGGAAACAGCGCCAGCCACCAGCGTCCCATAGACAGATATTTCATGCTTTCCGAGAGAATCACGCCGATTGCCGGCTGTTCCGGAGGAAGACCAAAGCCCAGAAAGGTAATGCTGGCTTCGTGAAGAATGGCGTGAGGAAATAAAAGTACCGTTCCCACCAGCATCTGTGGAATCAGGTGGGGCATCAAATGCTTTCCGGCCAGATACCAAGGTCCCTTTCCCAGCCTGCTGGCAATCTGTACATACTGGCTGGAAACAACCTGCAGAGCCTCTGCCCGCAGAAGACGGGCAAGGGAGGTCCAGTGCGTCAGAGAAATTCCAATAATGACACCGCGAAAGCCTTTTCCGGCTCCATAAGAAATCAGCACCAGCAAAAGAATATGAGGAATTCCCAGAACCAGATCAATCAGTCCGCCAATCACGCTGTCTGCTGCCTTTCCAAGAACCGCTGCGCCCAGTCCCAGGGCCAGGGCTATAAGCGAGCTGATTCCCGCCGTTACCGCCCCGAGGCGGATACTTAAAGACAGGCCTGCTATTGTTCTTACAAACATATCTCGCCCCATCCAGTCTGTCCCAAAGGGATATTGAAGGCAAGGAGCCAGATTTTTTCTGGAAAAATCCACTGCCAGAGCTTCCTCCTGCCAACACCAGCCCCCCAGGGCTATGCCCCCCAAAAGCAGCAGACAAACTGCAGACAGGATCATCATAAGCTGCCTCCGGTTTCCTGATAGTACACTGCTTTTTTTCGTTTTCTTCATGTCCTTCCTTCCCCGCTGCCTCTTTATTTTTTTTCCGCCATCCGCGGATCCACTGCTGCATACAGCAGATCGGCTGCAAGATTACCTGCAAACACAATCACCGCACTGATAAGAGTAATTCCCAGCAGCAGCGGAACATCTCCGCCCACCCCCGCCGTTACTGCCGCCTGTCCCAGCCCTGGATAGGAAAATACCTGCTCCACAAGCACAGAACCGCCAAATATTTCACTGATAGAGGCAAACTGCAGAGTCATTGCCGGCAGAAGAATATTTCGAACTCCGTGCTGAACAAGAATCCGAAAATCTGACTCTCCTCTCGCTCTTGCAAACATTACATAATCGCTCTCCATAACCTGAATCATTTTTTCTCTTGTATGAAGAGCAATATTGGAAATCCCTGTAACTGACAAAGTTAAAACCGGAAGAACAGCATGAACCAGCCGATCCTGGATTGTTACTCCAGCCGTCTCCACGCCAATCGGCACACTCAGCCCAATAGGAAGCCATTTCAGCCACACAGCAAATACCATTAAAAATACCAGAGCCAGCCAAAAGGACGGTGTGCTGGCTGTTACAAGGGCATACCCGGAAATAATCCTGTCTGCAGCACTTCCCCGCCGGAATCCGGCGGCAATTCCCAGAAGAAATCCCACCAGGCCAGACAGAAGCCAGGCCGCTGCCATAAGCCACAGAGAGTTTGCCAGCTTTGTCTGAATGACTTCCATCACCGGACGGCGGTACAGCAGAGACATTCCCCAGTCGCCGCAAAGCAAATCTCCAAACCAGGAAAGGAAACGCTTCACCGGCGGAGTCCCTACTCCCCAGTATTCCTGAAGCTTTGCAATCTGTTCCTGGCTCATACTTCCAAGAGCCGCCTGCCCTATATTGGCTGAAAGAGGATCCAGAGGAGATATGGATACCAGCCAGAAGGTAGCAGCGCTGACCAGAAAAAGAAGCACTGCCATACGTATGCATTTTTTTCCTGCAAAAATGAAAAAACTCCTTCCTTTTTTGCTGCTTTCCATATGATGCTCCTCCTTCTCTCTGCTTTCTGCTTCTTTTCTGTCTCAGCTTTGTTTTCCAGTTACTCTGTTTTCCAGCTCCACTGATCTACATTATTTACAATCGACCAGCCATGACCATGGGGATGCAGCTTCTGCTCTGCCACCTGAAGATTTTCTTTTGCCCAGTAAAGATGATCAATATTAACCAGCCAGATCCAGGGGATATCTCCATCCTGGGTAATCCCTGTCCTTCCGTCCCACTGTGCCTTTTTCCACAGTTCATAGGATTCCTCCAGATCGCTGCAGCTCATAGCCTCATCCATATAACGATCAACATTCTCATTGGCATAGGGAGAATATCCTGCCAGCGCCTTTCCCGGAGCTGTGTGATAAATATTATAAAGCTCCATCGGAGTATGCGCTCCCCAGCCCCACATCAGCGGCTCACTCTGAGCTCTGTCATAGGCCTCATCCCAGCCAACGCCCTCAATGGTTACTTCAATGCCGATTCCTTTCAACTGGTTTGCTGTATCTGCTGCCAAAGCCTGACGCACCGAATCACTGGCCGGATACAGCAGCGGGAAGGCTGCCCGCACTCCGTTCTTTTCCCGAATCCCGTCTGCGCCGGTTTTCCATCCTGCCTTATCTAAAAGTTCTGCCGCCGTTTCTGGATCATAGGCGGTCTGAGACATTCCATTGTACCAGGGCATTTTGTCACAGACACTGTAAGCCGGACTTCCATATCCACTCAGTACATGCTCAATCATTGCATCCCGGTCAATGGCAAGATTAATGGCTCTTCGAACATTCACATCACTGGTAAAGTCATTGCCTATAGGAAGTCCGTCCTCTCCCGACACCTCTGCCCCTTCTTTCCGGGAAATGGCAGGAAGATTGAAGCCACGATTGTCCACCGTTGCAAAGCTTAAAAGCTCAAAGCCATCTATCTTCTGTTCTGCATAAGGCGCTGCCGTATAAGCCAGATCTACCTGTCCGGACTGGGCTGCAGCAAAGGCCGCATCCTCCTCCATAAACAGAATTGTCACCTTTTTCATTTTCGGTGCCTCTCCATAATAATCCGGATTGGCTTCCAGAATTACCTGCTGTCCTTTATCCCACTGCTTCAGCACATACCGGCCGGAGCCTATGGGATTTTCCCCATAATCCGGACCGTAGGCATGCTCTGGCACAATTCCCACGATCGCCATCGTGTAAGGCCAGATCGAATAGGGGCGGTTCATATGGAACACCACCGTGTCTCCATCTACTGCCTCTGCCTCCTTCAGCATCGTAAAATCATTGACGGAGCTGGTATCTCTCAGTGTATTGTAGGTAAAAGCCACATCTTCTGCTGTCAGCATCTCCCCATCTGTAAATTTCACATCATCACGAATATCTACAGTCCAAGTCAGCCCATCCTCGCTGGCCTCCATGGTTTTAGCCAAATCATAATCGATCTTCAAATCTGAGGTTGTTACAGTCAGCGTACTCTGAATCAGAGGCTCATGGACATGTTCTCCAGCTCCCCATCCATATGCCGGGTCAAAGCCTGCCTCTGGCTCTGAGGTGGGTCCCATCACTACAATAACATCTTCGCGGTTTTCCTGAACCGAACTGCTTTCTCCCTGAAGAATGTCAGCCTGACCGCTCTCTCCCTGTAAAACATTGGCCTCCTTCTGGCCACACCCTGTTGTCACTGCCGCTGCCATCAGCACAGCAAGCACCGGAATTTTTTTCTTCATCTTCTTTTCTCCTTTAATTTTCTATTCCTATGAAATCAAAACAGCCAGGAAAGATAAACGCGCTCCTTGGGAACACCTGTCACCTTCCTGGCTTTCTATTATCATAAGTCTTTCAAATAAGTTTTCATAATCCGGCGCTTCTGCACCCTCTGACCGCTTGTGCTGTCTTTTTTTAAGTATAATCGAAACCGTGTCTTCCGTCAAGACAGCTTTGCGCAAACGTTTGGGTAATTTTTGAGTAAACTTTTCCTGATTTTTATCAAACTTTTCTCAAAGCTCTCTTCTGCCCTCGCTTTGATCTTCCCGCAGAATTACTCCCTCCTCTGGCTTTCCAGATTCCAGGTTTTTTTCACAATATAAACCGGTCGATCCTTCAGCTCGCTGAACAAAATTGCAATATATTCTCCGATGATTCCTACAATCACAAACAGCATAGCAAACATAAAACAAATCAGAATTACAATGGTTGCATAGCCGCTGGGAGCCCCCTGTCTGGTACAGAGCGTGTAAATCATGACTGCCACCCCTAAGAGGGCCGCAAAAATCCCGGCATAAATTCCCAGTTTCAGGGGCAGGTTAGAAAAACACATAATCGTATTAATGGAAAAGGCAAGCAGCTTTTGAATACTGTATTTGCTCTCTCCGGCTACCCGATCGTGAGCCTCATACTCGATGCGGGCCTTTTGAAACCCGATGTTCTGCACATATCCTCTGAGAAACCGGATTTTCTCCCGATAGCTGGTCCGCAGCACATCAGCCGCCTGTCTGGAAACTGCAAAAAAATCCGATGCATTTACTTCAAATTTCACATCTGAAAGCGCATTGATGACGGCATAAAATCCTGCTGATGTAATATTCTTCAGAAGCCCCGCAGACGTATTTCTGGTTCTTACCATACTGATCACGCCGCAGCCCTGCTCCAGCTTTTCTACAATCTTTGGCAGACACTCCGGCGGATGCTGCAGATCCGCGTCCATGCAGACCACCCCGTCCCCGGATGCCCGATCCACACCGGCAATCATGGCTGCCTCATGTCCGAAATTTCTGGAAAAAGAAATCACCTTCACTCTGGAATTTTCTTCTGCCATTTTTTCCAGAATAGAAACTATTTTCTTGCTCAAATTCTTTCCCCATTCTGTGTATGTCGTTCTATGTTCATAAACAAGTGAAGCTTCATATCGCATATACTCCAGCACATTTTCATCACCATACTCAACTGGGGTAGGATAATCGAATGACACCCAACTTTGTCCAGATGTTGCTATTCTTTCACCATCAAGATATCTCTTTTCTTCATCCGATATAATTCCTTTATCACGAAGATAGCTTACAAATTCCTTATATTCATCCCTTGACATATGAGTCGGATCCCATTTGGAAGCAAGGTAATCATAATCATCATCTTCCAATTTTGGTGGTTGAGATACACTGTGTCCTATATATTGATCACCTTTTACTTTTTCTGCCTCCAATGCAATAGAATTTGAAAAAAGTCCATTTACTCCAGGTTCATTTACTTTTCCAATTCGACGATTATTCATCTGAAAGCATAAAGAATTATTTAAACTAACTTTCATAATATCTCCTTACCTATTGAGCATCTGAACTTGAAGAATTTAAATAAACATAACCTCCTGCTTCTAAAGATACAACATTTCCTGTTACGGATGTATAAGTAAATGTCCCCTTATACCCATTTCCATATTTCCTGATTGTATTTTGAACTGGAAATACTAAATCAAATGTACGGGTCATTCCACTACAAGCTCC
>OGXQ01003102.1_pt1 | contig 10306 bp, 6 predicted proteins | sample 1576291 | NCBI WGS metagenome assembly OGXQ01 (sample SAMEA3541575, study PRJEB24748) | human gut metagenome | biome: human gut; feature: human-associated habitat; material: faeces | place: China | collected 2012 | reverse complement strand
ACCTCCGTACAAGTCTGAAATTTCATTAGTATGAGTTCCCTTGTAATAACGGAAGTCTACACCACCGTAAAAGTCGATATACTTACCGAACTTAGTGGTATAAGTCGACAGCAAACCATACCAGTTATGGTAATTCTTCGACAAGCTCATGGCAAGCATAGAGCCGTGTTCGCTTTCCGCGTTAATATCCTGGATAGCTCCATAGTCGAATGTACCGTCTGGTTTGCGGAATTTAGTCTGAAGCACACCGTAATTAGAACCTCTCCAATCCTGATAAGAGTATCCGTAATATTCGTTACCTTGTCCGGAATAACCATAACCACGTCCGATAGAAACATAAGCAACCGTACTCAAAGAAGATTTGTCATCAATCTGCCATTGATGATTCAAACTGATTTGCGGCTTGTGATAAGAATTGTACTCACTGGTTCTGCGACGACCTTCGTTGTCAAAACCATAAGTTGAATTATATTCGTAATTCTTAACGCCATACACTTCCTCAGTCATTTTCCAGTCTGCAATTGTCAAAGCTCCTTCACGCTGATAATGTACTTGAGGAGCACCAAATGCAGTCAAAGATAACTGATGTGCATCATTCAAACGTTTTGATATATTTATAAAATAATTGTATCCTTCATAATCTGTTCCTTGAGGAGATTTACTACCCCATTCTTTAGATCCCAGCAAAGTCATAGCCCATCCAGACTTTGACATACCGGTAGAAGCACTGAAATAAATCTTATTCATCCCGTTATCCCCTAAGGCATAATAAACAGAACCACCTTTTTCAGCATCCAACGTACGAGTAATCACATTAATAGTACCACCGACAGAAGGAGCAGAAACTTTTGAAGCTCCCAATCCACGCTGAGTCTGAATAGTACGGGCCACATCTCTCAACCCTGACCAGTTTGACCAGTAAACGCCTCCCCATTCCATATCGTTCATCGGTACACCGTTCACCATTACAGCGATATTTTCATTACTGAATCCACGCATATAGATTTCTGAATCGCCATATCCACCACCACCAACGTTGGCATGCACACCTGGAGTTGTTTTTAAGATTTCAGGCAATTCCTGAGCTCCAAGTTTTTCATCAATAAAATCCATAGAAACACTCGACACTGCAACCGGAGTCTTACGTGCCACAGCAATAGAAGAAGTAACTACAACATCTTTCAGGACATGAGCATCAGACTCCATGGGAATGGTACCCAAATCAACAACACCTTTTTTGGTTATTTTCATTGTTTTGGTCTTATAGCCCAAATACTTAAATTCGACAGTAGTTCCCGATGTTGTAATTTTCAACGAGAACAGTCCATCGATATCGGTTACAGAACCTTCTGTAGAACCTTTTACGGAAACCGTTGCCCCGATAAGAGGCTCATTGTTTTCCGCATCTACAATCTTGCCTTTCAACGTAGCCTGAGCTACTGCAGTGACTGTACCCAAAACTACAAGCACCGCAAACAATAGAAAATGCTTCAATTGATTTTTCATACGTTTTCTTAAATTGTTTTTGTGTTATTTATAAATCAAAACAAATATAACAAAAACTTTTTAAAAATTTAGCATAAAAATTCGGTTTTATTTCATAATTAACAAATTTGTGTTAACAGATTATTTCCAAAGAAAAGAAAGATTGTACATACAGTCTCTATCAAGAATTCAAAGCTAGCAAAAATAGAAGAAAAGGACAGTCATACCTTGCAAATTCAAACAACAGTATTCAAAATCGCTAGCAAATTATCAGAAAGTCCAAATTTTAATCGGAATGTCACACACCTGCCGTACTTGCGATTTTAGCAAGTTTCCTATAACACAAAAAGCAGGCGGGCCACTAGTGTACCCAAAAGGTAGCATACCTACCACACTTATTTACAAGCTATTACAAGCTCCTACGGGCCACAACAGCACCACTAGTGTTGCCACCCTTTCCTATTATATATTAAAAGAAAGAGTAAAAGCAAGGGAAGTTTTTTTCCGAAAAAACTTCAACCGGATTTTTTTAAGAATTCGTCAGATCGTTTTTAACACTTCAAAGCATACTGTAAATCTCCTGCAAGAATACGATATATTTTGTACAAAGCATTTCTCTATTCGTACATAAATTAGAGAAAAGTTCGGCAAGTTTTCGCTAAAACACCAGCATTTTTCATTTTCAAAGACCACACAGCCACTAAAGAAAGACATCCAAACATGAGGAAAACAGTCCGGTTTTTAGTATCTTTGCAAAGATAAGGAATCAATCGGAATAAAAAATCATGGCGAAAGAAAAAACCGTATATGTGTGTACCAACTGCGGACAGGAATCTCCCAAATGGGCAGGCAAGTGTCCGTCGTGCGGACAGTGGAATACCTTTGTAGAGGAAGTGGTACGCAAGGAAATGCCCGTAGCCAAGCATGTGGCACACGGTATCGAATCGGTGCGTTCGAAACCCCAACGACTGCACGAGATTACCTCAGGCGAAGAACAGCGCATCGACATGGGCGACGACGAGCTGAACCGCGTACTGGGAGGCGGGCTGGTAGAGGGCTCGCTTACGCTGATAGGCGGTGAACCGGGCATCGGAAAGTCGACGCTGGTACTTCAGACAGTGCTCCGACTCACGGACAAGAAGGTGCTGTATATCTCGGGCGAAGAAAGCGCACGGCAGTTGAAATTGCGCGCCGACCGTATCCCCCATCCTGAAGCAAACAACCTGCTGATAGCGTGCGAAACATCGCTGGAACAGATTTTCACAAACATCAAAAATACGGCTCCCGATCTGGTCATTATCGACTCGATACAGACCATCTCGACGGAGAACATCGACTCGTCACCGGGCAGCATCGTACAAGTGCGCGAGTGTTCAGCTTCTATTCTGAAATTCGCCAAAGAAACAGGAACACCGGTTATTCTGATCGGCCATATCAACAAAGAAGGAAGCATTGCCGGACCGAAGGTGCTGGAGCACATTGTCGACACGGTGCTTCAGTTCGAGGGCGACCAGCACTACATGTACCGCATCCTGCGGAGTATCAAGAACCGCTTCGGAAGTACGGCGGAACTGGGTATCTACGAAATGCGGCAGGACGGACTGCGGCAGGTGAGCAATCCTTCGGAACTGCTGCTTACGCAAGATCATGAGGGTATGAGCGGCATTGCCATCGCCTGTGCGGTAGAGGGTATCCGTCCGTTTCTCATCGAGGTACAGGCGCTGGTGAGTACGGCAGCGTACGGCATGCCCCAGCGCTCGGCTACGGGATTCGACCTGCGACGCATGAACATGCTGCTGGCGGTACTGGAGAAGCGTGTAGGATTCAAACTGGCGCAGAAGGATGTCTTTCTGAACATCGCAGGAGGGCTGAAGGTGAACGATCCTGCCATCGACCTGGCGGTAATCAGTGCCATTCTGTCGAGCAACATGGATACGGAAATCGAAGCAGGCGTATGCATGGCAGGCGAAGTGGGACTGAGCGGAGAAATCCGTCCCGTAAACCGTATCGAGCAGCGCATCAGTGAGGCCGAGAAACTGGGATTCACACGGATGCTCGTACCCAAGCATAACCTACAGGGACTGGACCGCAAGAAGATTAAGATTGAACTGGTTCCCGTGCGCAAGGTGGAAGAAGCTTTCCGGCAGCTGTTCGGATAGAAGAGTGCAAAAAATAACATACAAGTCATGACGCAGAATGAAGAATTGGACAAGATTTTCTTTGTGACTTTCTGCATGGAACAGTACAAGCATGAGCACAATATGACAGGAAAAGAGGTTGCCGACCTTTTCTCCCAACAAGGAGTATTGACTTATCTGGAAGAAAATTTCGAAATTCTCCACACACAAAGCCGCCAGTGACTGATGGAGGAAATCAACCATCAAGGAGGTATATCTATGAATCTGGAAGTGACAGATAATAATCTGTATTTGTTTTTACCCGGCAAGATAGCCCGGATGATACAGATTTGCCCTGTTACGCTTTTACCGTTCTGATACATACCGCCGTCTTACAGACCAGTCAACCAAACTGTGGCATTATGGTCCCACAGCCCTGTATGAAGAATTCATGGAAGAAGAAAACGTAAACAAGAACAACCAGTTATGATACAAGAATATCAGTTAAGAGTTCTGCCCGAGCAGGCAGCCAGCGAACAACATATCAAGCAATACGTGAGCCGTGAGAAGGGGCTCGACATTCGTACCATACACGCCGTACGGGTACTGAAACGAAGCATCGACGCCCGCCAGCGGACGATTTACGTAAACCTGAAGGTACAGGTGTTCATCAACGAAACGCCTACCGAGGAGGAGTTTGTACGGACGGAATACCGCAACGTGGAGGGAAAGCCTCAGGTGATTGTGGTAGGAGCCGGACCGGGCGGTCTGTTTGCTGCCCTGCGTCTGATAGAGCTGGGACTGCGTCCAGTGGTAGTGGAGCGCGGAAAGAACGTGCGCGACCGCAAGACGGACCTTGCCCGCATCAGCCGTGAACACAAGGTGGACCCGGAATCGAACTACAGTTTCGGCGAAGGAGGTGCGGGAGCTTACTCCGACGGCAAGCTGTATACGCGCAGCAAGAAGCGTGGCAGCGTGGACAAGATTCTGAACGTGTTCTGCCAGCACGGAGCAAGCACATCTATCCTGATAGACGCGCATCCGCACATCGGAACCGACAAGTTGCCGAGGGTGATCGAGAACATGCGAAACACCATCCTCGCCTGTGGCGGAGAGGTGCACTTCCAGACACGCATGGATGCCCTGCTCATCAAGGACAACAAGGTAGCAGGCATTGAAACGAATACGGGAAAGACTTTCCACGGTCCGGTGATTCTGGCTACAGGACATTCGGCACGCGACGTATACCGCTGGTTGTATGCCAACGGGGTGACCATCGAACCCAAGGGTATCGCCGTAGGGGTACGTCTGGAGCATCCGTCGATGCTGATCGACCAGATTCAGTACCACAACAAGAACGGACGCGGAAAGTATCTGCCAGCAGCCGAATACAGCTTCGTGCAGCAGGTAGAAGGCAGAGGGGTGTACAGCTTCTGCATGTGTCCGGGAGGATTTGTGGTTCCGGCAGCCAGCGGGCCTCATCAGCTGGTGGTGAACGGCATGAGTCCCAGCAACCGTGGCACAAAGTGGAGCAACTCCGGTATGGTAGTGGAATTGCGTCCTGAAGACCTGCTCCTGCCCGACTTGCAGCTTCAGGAGTGTGAAACCATTCAGGGTTCGGCAGAAGCGCAGACCGAGGAACTGATTGCCCGTTCGGGAAAACTGCCCGAGGGAAGCGTACATACACTGGCTGTGATGCACTTTCAGGAGAAACTGGAGCAACTCTGCTGGCAGCAGGGTAACATGCGGCAGACGGCTCCTTCACAGCGTATGGCGGACTTCATCAACCGGAAAATCAGCTACGACCTGCCCGATACCTCGTACAGCCCGGGACTGGTTTCTTCGCCGCTTCACTTCTGGATGCCGAAATTTATCAGCAGCCGACTAAGCCGGGGCTTCCAGTTGTTCGGCAAGAGCTCGCACGGCTTCCTGACCAACGAGGCAGTGATGATTGCCGTAGAAACACGTACTTCGGCCCCTATCCGCATCGTACGCGACAATGAAACCTTGCAGCACGTCACCGTAGAGGGACTGTTCCCCTGCGGAGAAGGAGCGGGATATGCCGGCGGAATCGTATCGGCAGGTGTAGACGGCGAACGGTGTGCCGATGCCGTAGCGGCGTACTTGCAGCGGGAATAAGGGAACAGGTAGATAAGCTAAGAAATAAACATAGAATATGGCAACCAGCATACAGCAAAATATCCATACGTTTCTCGACGATATCCGCAGGATTATCGATGCAGCCCGCACAAATGCGGTACGCAGCGTGGATTTTTGCCGGGTACAGATGTACTGGCAGATGGGACAACGCATTCTCGAAGAAGAACAGCAGGGTAAAGACCGTGCCGATTATGGCAGCTACCTTATCAAAAACTTAGCAAAGCAGTTGCAACCGGAATATGGAAGCGGCTTTTCTGTACGCCAGCTCGAACGTTGCAGACAATTTTACAGACTTTATCCAATTGCGTCCGCACTGCGGTCGCAATTGAACTGGACACAATATAAAATGTTGATTACCATTTCTGACCCCAATAAACGGGAATATTATGAGCTGGAAACAGTAAACAACTGTTGGACCGCCCGTGAAATGGAACGGCAAATCAACTCGCAACTCTACGAACGCCTGTTGCTGAGTAATGACAAGGAAGCTGTTCTTGCGGTAGCCCGAAAAGAACGTATTCCACAGTCGCCGTTGGAAATTATCAAAGATCCCATGTATCTGGAATTTTTAGGGTTGGAGCGCAAACCGGCTTATTATGAAAAAGATCTGGAATCAGCCATCATTACCCATTTGCAACACTTCCTGCTCGAACTGGGGCAAGGCTTTACTTTCGTAGCACGCCAAAAACGCATCCTATTGGAGGACGATGAATTTTTTGCCGATCTGGTGTTTTACAACCGCCTGTTGAGATGTTTTGTAGTAGTGGAACTGAAGACCGGCAAACTGACGCATCAGGATTTGGGACAACTACAGATGTATGTCAACTATTACGACCGTATGGAGAAGCTGCCGGAAGAAAATTCGACCATCGGCATCTTGCTTTGTACCAGCAAGAACGACACGGCAGTACGCATGGCTCTCCCCAAAGACAACAAGACCATATTGGCCAGCGAATACCAGCTTTATCTGCCCACACAGGCACAGCTGATTGACGAAGTGAAAAGTGTATGGAAGATGATAAACAAACCAAGCAATTCAACAGAGGAAGAAAAGGAGGAGAAAGCATGAGCAAGTTGCAGAAACTAATACAGAAACCTTGCCCAGAAAAAAACAGTCTGACGGACTAAAACAATTCCTCCGACATGAATCAATGAACCTGTGTGAAAAACATAACCTATAACCAAGATGCAACATATCCCTGAAATAGCAATCGTAGAACAGAATACGCTGACAGCATTGGGCTTGCAGACCATTCTGGAAGAGCTTATCCCCGTAGCGACCATCCGTACGTTTCCGTCGTTCGCCAGACTGATAGACGATACGCCGGATATGTACAGCCATTATTTTGTTTCGGCACAGACATACTTCGAGCATACGTCGTTCTTTCTGGCACGCCGTCCGAAGACTATCGTGCTGGCGGCAGGCGAACAGCCTTCACTGAGCGGCATTCCCACGCTGAATGTCTGCCTGCCTCAGGACAAGCTGGTGAAAGCCATCATGCAGATGCGGAAACAGGGACACGAGGCGACACATCATCCCGTATCACCGCAGGAAATGCAGCAGGAGCATGATCTGTCGCCTCGTGAAATAGAGGTACTGATTCTGATTACCAAAGGGCTTATCAACAAGGAAATAGCCGACAAACTGAACATCAGCCTGACGACGGTTATTTCGCACCGAAAGAACATTACCGAGAAGCTAGGCATCAAGTCGGTTTCGGGGCTTGCCATCTATGCCGTGATGCACGGGTATGTAGAAGCGGACCGGATATGATACGGGGTACGTATCAGTCCAGTCTAATCTCCGCCAGCGGAAAGTCCATCTTCTCTCCGTCTACATACAGACTGGAGTGTACGACAGGATTGTCTGTATTTATTCCGTCCACCCAAAAATCGAACGATATGTTCCACGTACGCCCTGTACCTAAATCGAGCGTAAAACATTCATTCTTGTACATCTTGGTCGGACCAAACTCACCGAACTTCAGGCAAGGTCCGCAGTCGTCTGTCATTCCCAGAGAAAGTCCGTTCCAAGCCGGTAAAAGCATACGTGTGGCTGGTACATCGGATTCCGGCTGTCCACCTCTTCCGGTTTCATCTGCCAACGGATAAACTTCTCCGGCATATTCTATCCGGATATCGTTTTCAAGAATATTTCCGGCAACACCGGCATCCAGCAGGTTCGTCCCTTCCTGACTGGTAACATGCAGCACAATATCGGAAACGTTAAAGTCCCATTCGTAGTCAGCCGAAGGTTTTTCGGAATCATTGCAGGAAGTCAGACAGCCCAGACTCAATGCCAGAAGCGAAACGATAAAGAAGAGCTTTTTCATAACACAACTTATTTAAATGTTAACTTTTATAGTTTCTCATACTCTTTTACTGCCCAGGAGATATATTTATAATATCTCTCCTATTAACAGAAAAATTATAGTCAGGTATTGTTATATTATTATCTAAAAAATATCCATCATTCTTGCCTCCCCACCCCCAATTCATATGAAAAAATGCTGTTCTACTTGTTTGACTTTGATATCTTGATCCATAAACATATCCAACCTCATTAGGTTCCTGATCTGTATATGTACTTTCTACCATATATACAGCATACTCCATACCTGTAAAACGGAGAAAATATCCATCACAGACCCAAGCATGCCCTCCCTCAGGAGGATATTCACCACGCATATAAACAGGGCGCATTTCATTTAATTCATTCTCTATTTTAGATGGATCATGAGAAATAATTGTAGAAGTAGAATAACCATAATCATTTTTTAAAGAAGAAACAGCTTTTTCTATAGTTGATCCTGATCCTGAAGAAGTATATACCATATCAACATTTTCTCCAATTTCTGCTAACAAACGAGCAGTCGTAGGTGTAGCCACTTCATTCATCATCTCATTCCAAGCATAACTTACAGGATATTCATGATATTTCATTATCTGTCCCATTGCTACAGCTACACAACCAGCAGGATAATTATAAGGAGTGTATTGATTATATCCAAGTGTTTGTTGCCATTTTGTCCTCAATAAAGGAGCAATTTCATAATGTTTCCTTGACAAATCTTGTACTAACAAAAAAACTGCATCCTTTTTATCTTCAAATTCAGGATATGCCGAATCCAAAGCTAAAAGCAAATCAGAACGAACCCGATCTGGAAGAGAATTAAATTCTTCTGTGGACCAAATATCTGACAAGCGATAAACATTATAGCCTTGATTAGTCCATTGAAGAATACTATCATTTACTATTTTTAATATATCATCCATTGATCTCGTTTCTGATGATACCTTTTGTCTACTATTATATGGTAACCATGCCCTTTTATATATAAGCTTCATGCTATCTGAAGCTGTTTTAGCATTATACATTAATCCTTCCAATTCTTTCATCCACATCGAAACTCCATATTCTTCAACTTTATCTATCTTAAAGTTTCCTTCATCGCTAAAAGCTAATACAGGTTCATAATTCTGAGTTGCAGAAACCAAAACATAACCTTGATTATTTTTATAATTAACTACATAAAATAAGGAATCACCACTTTCACTCTTAATAAGATTTACATCAGATACTTGTCGATCATATAAATTCTTCCTACTACCTATAGTAACAAAACGCTTCTTATTAAAAGCATCTGCTACATATTGTGCTTTATCCATATCTACTATTTTAGTAGTATCCCATACTGATAAATAAGCAATTTCAGGAACTTTATCTTTTTCCTCCTGAAGTTCGAAATGTTCTTCATTTGTACACCCCCCCAACAGAGAGATAATCCCCATAAAAAATAATATTTTTTTCATATTCTCATTGTATTTAAGATTACGGATGCAATTTTAAAAAAAAAACGATAAAATAATTGTCTTAAGATAAAAAACATCAGACAAACAGCCCTCTAAAAAGGGAATTATACAAAAGCAAAAAAAAATCTCCTGCTGTCAGCCACCTCATCAGAATAAGTCAGGACTAAAGCAGGAGATTTTTTATTATTTTTCAGCCGGAGCAGCAGCTTCTTTTGCCTGCTGCAACTTCTGTTCGATAGGATCCTTATACTGGGTCTGGAGTTTCACCAGTTCAGCTTTCAGGTCTTCTGTAATCTTTTCATAACCCGGCTGACCGTAGAGATTGTGCATTTCGGTCGGGTCTTCCTTCAAATCGTACAATTCCCATTCGTCGATGTCATTGTAGAAATGAATGAGTTTGTAGCGGTCGGTACGCACACCGTAGTGACGTTTTACCATGTGTTCTGCCGGGAACTCATAGAAGTGATAGTACAGTGACTTACGCCAGTCGGCAGGCTTCTCACCCTTCAACAACGGAACCAGCGATACACCCTGAATATCTTCGGGAATAGGTGCTCCGGCAAGTTCGAGGAAGGTAGGAGCATAGTCGATGTTCTGTACCAACTGAGGTATTTCTCCCTTCGCCTTGAAGTCTTTCGGCAAGTGCATGATAAGTGGTGTATGCATGGATTCTTCGTACATGAAACGTTTGTCGAACCAGCCATGTTCACCCATATAGAATCCCTGGTCGG
>OGXQ01003100.1_pt1 | contig 10308 bp, 7 predicted proteins | sample 1576291 | NCBI WGS metagenome assembly OGXQ01 (sample SAMEA3541575, study PRJEB24748) | human gut metagenome | biome: human gut; feature: human-associated habitat; material: faeces | place: China | collected 2012 | reverse complement strand
ACCAATACGTTCGTATTCATAATTTCTTGGATCATATCCTACTACAAATCTACCTTACGGCGCTACATGCTCAGCATCCTTAATCCACTGTGCATTTGGATTCGGTGTCAGAAGACCGGTCTGGGAAATACTTGCCACATCCGTATCCGATACGGACCAAATCACCTCACGGTTATATGGCGTATGTAAAGCATCGGAATTGCAATCCGGCAATACAGTACAACTAAGCTGTACCGGCTCAAATCCAGTCCGCGTTTTCACTGCTGAATTAACATCACCCTCTTTGGTTGCCACAAGATCAAATTTCATCTGCTTCTGGCCCATCTGAACACTTTCCGGGTGAATGACGGTCTCATCCACAGTGACAAATTTCAACGTTACCTCGCAGTCTGCTCTCTGGTGCCCGTTCGTCGCATCTTCACTGGTAACGGTCACATGCTCTATCTGCGTTGCTGTTCCGGAGAGCTTCTCATAAGGATCTGCATCCCGTTTCTGATTATCTGCATTGATGACGTTCTGGATCCATGCAGGATTGTCAGCACCATTCGGATCATACTTTGCTTCCACTTTCAGCTCATGCTCAAAGCTTCCCTGCGGAGTGATCTTTAAATACTGTTTTGGATTCTCATCTTCCCAACGCACATTCTGGGTAAAACTCTGGGCCGGTCTGAGACTTGCTGCCAGGATCTGCGGTTCATCTGCAAAAATGGTTTCTGTCGGATTTTTCCGGTCTCCAGTGAGTTTCCTGGTAATGGTATAAGTGATATTGTTCTTGTTTAATTCCACTCCTTCAACGCGGAGCGTTGTCTCATCCACAATCTTAAAATCAACCGTGACGGTCACATTTCCGTAAACAGATTTATGATCCGGTGAGGTGTCTGCATTGGTTGAAGCTGTCAAAATTGCATTTTTGCTGGTTACAGTAGCTGGAATTGCGCTTAAGTAGTTATTATCCTGCTGCGCTTTTACCGCTTTATTTAACAGGCCATTGATCCAACTGCCGGCCATATTCGGTTTGATCTTTGCAGCTGTCTCCACATAACCTGCATCGGATGCATTTACCACAAGATCGGAATCGTCAATGCTCCAGCTGTGTGTTTTATCCGTACTTGCTCCGGTATCATTGTGTACAGCATTTACAGTAACCGGATTAACATTGATCGCAGAAAGATCATTTCCGGTATACGTTGCAAGCTGATTGTTGTTGCCATCCAATACTACTGTCTGCACCGTCGGATTTTTCCGGTCCCCGGTCCGGGTCTGTACCACATGGAACGTCACATTGGCCGGATCCATGGAAAGTTTTGAGGTTGTCCTGATGTACTCTACATCCAGCTCTGTGCTATGCTCTGGCATTTCAAACGTATATCCCCCACCGGGCTGATACGTCATATCCTGCGGATTTCCGTCCTCATCCGTATAGGTTGGTGGCTTTACGCCGCCAGGCTCATTTTCATCCGTTACCATCTGATAAATGCTTCCATTTGTATTCTTGGCTGCGGTCGTTACGGCGCTGGCAGCCTGATGCATCTTCTGGGCCTTCGTGACGGCCGTCTGCGGGTTGATACCGATGGTCGGCACCGCGATCGTCACCGTGCCGATGGGCGTTTATATGATTTTCGACGACAGCGTCTGGATGGGGATCATCATGATCGCGTGCGGCATACTGATCGTGGCCAACGTAGACAACCTGTGCCGGATCATCCTGATGAAGAAAATCTCCAATACCCACCCGCTGATCGTGATTTTCGGGGTGATTCTCGGGATTCCGCTTTTCGGCTTCTGGGGGATTATTTTCGGGCCGCTGCTGATCTCCGCCTTCCTGCTGTTGATCCGGATCTATTACAAGGAATACCGGTTGCTGCCACCGTCGGAATCCTGAACCGGCGGACGGCCGCTTATCGCCGGTCGTCCCGGTGGTGTCGTGAATGGGTGGAGAAGCAATTGTCGGAAATGAGTTTGAAAGAGAAAATAGGACAGTTATTTATACATACAGTCGCTCCTCTCAATACGCAGTCTAACCGGGCGAACATATATAATGCTGTTAAGGAATATAAGGTGGGCGGTTTGCTGTTCTCCGGCGGACAGGTGGGGAATCAGGCAATACTGACCAACTACGCACAAGAATTATCGAAAGTACCTTTGTTTATTGCTTTTGACGGCGAATGGGGATTGGCGATGAGGCTGAAGAATACTCCCCGTTTTCCCCGCAACAGGGTATTGGGCTGTATTCAGGATAATCAATTGCTTTATGAATATGGTAAGGAAGTTGCCCGTCAGTGCAAAGAAATAGGTGTACAGATTAATTTTGCTCCTGTTGCCGATGTGGATATTAATCCGCGCAACCCTGTCATCAATACTCGCTCTTTTGGCGGTGATCCTAAAAACGTTGCTCAAAAAGTGGTTGCATATTCTCGTGGATTGGAGGATGGAGGAGTACTTTCTGTAGCCAAGCATTTTCCGGGACATGGAGATACGGAAGTGGATTCTCATAAGGCGTTGCCTGTGCTGAATTTTGACCGTGCCCGTTTGGACAGTATTGAACTTTACCCGTTTAAGGAGGTGATCCATGCCGGATTGGGAGGGATTATGGCCGGTCATCTGGAAGTTCCTGAATTGGGAAAGAATCCGGCTTCATTGTCTGCTCATGTTATTGACAATCTGCTTTGTCGGGAGTTGGGTTTCCGAGGATTGGTGTTTACAGATGCACTCGAAATGAAAGGGGTTTCTCAAAATGAGAACCTGTGTGCTAAAGCGTTGAAGGCGGGTAATGATTTGTTGTTGGCTCCTCGCAATCTGAAAAGAGAACTGAACGGAGTATTGGAAGCCGTAAAAAGTGGCTGGCTTTCTGAAAAGGAGATAACAGAGAAATGTCGCAAGGTATTAACTTATAAATATGCTTTAGGGCTAAAGACAAAGCCTCATGTTCAGATATCGGGACTTGATAAACGATTGAATCGTACGGAAGTGGCAGAATTAATTAGCCGTTTGCAGAAAGCAGCCATTACCGTTGTCAATAATACCGGCGGGGTTTTGCCTCTGGATGCCAAGTTGCGCGGCACTACAGTATTGAATATCGGAAAGCCTTCCTCCGGACTTGAGTTCTACAGTCGCTTGAAACAGTATTTACCTCTGAGGCGTATTATGGCAACATCCGATTCGATGTCAGCTATTAGGAAAGAGTTGGTAAACAGCCAGCGTGTCATTGTAGTCATTAACTCTAATGATTATAATAAGTATAAGCCGATGTTGGAAAAACTGCCCGACAGCCTGCCTGTTGTTTATGTATATCTGATGCCTTTGAAGACTATGTCGGATATGGAGGTATGTTGGAAAAAAGCAGCAGCAGTTGTGTTGGGACATACGGATGAGCTTGAAATTCAGCGTCAGGTGGCAGATGTAATGGCGGGAAGAGCCGTGGCGGACGGACGTCTGTCTGTGGCAGTTTCCGATTTATTCAAACCGGGTGACGGAGTAACCATGAGTCCTAAGGTTTCTCGCATTTACAAACCTGAAGATTATGGCATGAGCTCTGCTGTATTGAAGGGAATAGACGAGATAGCCCTTGAGGGAATCAAAGCGAAGGCTTATCCCGGTTGTCAGATTTTGATTTTGAAAGATGGGGTGCCGGTATATGATAAATGTTTCGGAACCTTTACTTATGAAAAGTCTAAGGAAGTTGAGGCTGATAATTTATATGATTTGGCTTCGCTGACCAAAACTACCGCCACTCTGTTGGCTGTCATGAAACTGTATGATAACGGGAAGTTCGGATTGACTGATCGTGTCTCAGATTATATTCCTGTGCTGAAGGGGACAGGTAAGGAGCGTATCACTATTGAAGAATTATTGATGCATCAGTCCGGGCTGCCTGCATTTTGGCCGTTCTATAAGAAAGCGATAGATGAAGAAAGCTATACGGGAGCTTTTTATAGGACGAGACCGGATGCCGGCCATCATAGACAGATAGATACACGCCTGTTTGTCATTGATCATTTCGGATATAAGAAAGAACTGGTGTCGAAAGTTTTTTCATCGGATTATCCTTTATTGGTGTCAGATAGTATGTATCTGCATCGTTCTTTTCGTGATTCGGTGTTGCAACAAATAGCCGGAGTGCCTTTGAAAGACAGGAGGTATCGTTATAGTGATTTGAATTTCATATTGCTGAGAGAGATAGTGGAGAATATAACAAAGATACCGATGAATATTTTTCTTCAAAAAGAATTTTATAAACCGATGAAGATGGAGCATACTTTATTTCTGCCTTTGCGCCGTTTTGCTAAAGATGAAATAGTGCCTACTGTGAAAGCTGATTATCTGCGTAAAGGAGGTATGTTGCAGGGGTATGTGCATGATGAGTCGGCAGCATTCTTGGGCGGGGTATCGGGTAATGCCGGATTGTTTTCTACGGCCGGTGATGTGGCTAAGGTGTATCAGATGCTGATAGACGGTGGAGTATATGAAGGAGTACGCTATCTGAGCAAGGAAACTTGTGACTTGTTCCTTACTCACACTTCTAAGATAAGTCGTAGAGGACTCGGATTTGACAAACCTGACAAGAAAAATGAGGCAAAGAGTCCTTGTGCTGCCGAGGCTCCGGCAGAGGTAGTGGGACACACCGGTTTTACGGGTACATGTGCATGGGCTGATCCGAAGAATAAATTAGTCTTTGTTTTTCTGAGTAATCGTATTTATCCCCGTCCCTTTGACCATAAACAGTTGATGAGGTTAAATATTCGTCCACGTATCCAACAAGTTATGTATCAGGCAATGACAAAGTAAACGTATTTAGATTAAATACAAATTAGTGTAATATTGTAATGTCTATATGACAACTAATGGATAAAAGCTGTATATTTGTTCCATCAATTAGTACTAATAATTTAATATTTAAAGAAAATGGCTTACGTAATTAGTGACGATTGTATCGCTTGCGGTACTTGTATCGATGAATGCCCGGTAGGAGCAATTTCTGAAGGTGATAAGTATTCTATCAATCCTGACATGTGTACAGAATGCGGAACTTGCGCTGATGTATGCCCTTCAGAAGCTATTAGCCAGGGATAATACAATCCGTCAAGGTTTAAAAAGAAAAATGGCTGTTCTCAATGAGAGCAGCCATTTTATTTGATGGGGATATGAACGGTTATTTCAGTTCAGCCAATGCTTCTTTAATGCGGCGCATTGCTTCAACAATATTTTCATCGGAAGTGGCATAGCTCATACGAATACATTCGGGAGCACCGAATGAAGCACCGCCTACACAAGCCACATGACCCACTTCGAGCAGATACATGGCTAAATCATCCGAATTGTTGATTTGTCGGTCACCCGCTGCTTTTCCAAAGAATGAATCACATTTTGGGAACAGGTAGAAAGCACCTTGTGGGTTGTTTACTTCAAATCCCGGTATTTCTTTAGCCAACTTTACAATCAGGTCACGACGGCGTTCGAATGCTTTACGCATTTCTTCCACCGGAGCTTGAGTTCCTGTGTATGCAGCTTCGGCGGCTTTCTGAGAAACAGAGCAAGGACCTGATGTGTACTGTCCTTGCAGTTTATTCACTGCTTTGACCAGCCATTCGGGACCGGCAATGAAACCGATTCTCCATCCGGTCATTGCATACGCCTTCGACACACCGTTCACGATAATCACACGGTCATGGATTTCAGGGAATTGGGCAATGCTTTCGTGCTTGCCGATGTAATTGATGTGCTCGTAGATTTCATCTGCTATCACATATACCTGAGGATGCTTTGCCAATACTGCTGCCAGGCCGGCCAACTCTTCTTTGCTGTAAACAGAGCCTGTCGGATTAGACGGTGAACAAAGAATAATAGCTTTGGTCTTGGGGGTAATAGCTGTTTCGAGTTGAGCCGGAGTGATTTTAAAGTCTTGTTCGATACCGGCTGCTACAATCACAGGAGTACCGTCTGCCAGTTTTACCATTTCAGGATAACTTACCCAATAAGGAGCCGGAACGATAACCTCGTCACCGCTGTTGACTAAAGCCATGATGGTGTTGCAAACCGATTGCTTGGCTCCGTTGGCACAAGAAATTTGCGTTGCAGTATAGTCCAGTCCGTTTTCATTTTTCAGCTTGGCCACAATAGCATTGCGAAGTGCAGGATATCCCGGCACGGGAGAGTATCTTGAGAAGTTATCATCTACTGCTTTCTTCGCTGCTTCTTTGATATGGTCGGGGGTATTGAAATCCGGTTCACCCACGCTCAGGTTAATTACATCAACTCCTTGAGCTTTTAACTCACTACTTTTTTGTGACATTGCCAGCGTTGCTGATGGAGACAAACGATTCAGGCGGTCTGATAATTGGTTCATTGCTATTGTTTTTTATGTGTTTAAGTTTACTTGCTGCAAAATAAGTTATTATATCTCAATTATGAAAGTGAATCGGGCAAAATCATATTAAAAAAGATATGATTTTGCCCGATATGTAGAAATATTATTTGCTAAAGTGTAAAGTGTGCCCCATTCTGTCTTTTTTTGTTTTCAGATATCGTTCATTGTATTTATTGGGCGTTGTTTCGATGGGGATGTTTTCTACTACAGATAAGCCGTAGGATTCCAAACCGACTCGTTTTACGGGATTATTAGTGAGAAGACGCATTTTGGTGATGCCGATGCTGCGTAGTATTTCGGCTCCTACACCATAGTCGCGTTCGTCGGCCTGATGACCGAGACAGATATTGGCATCCACGGTGTCCATACCGTCTTCTTGCAGTTTATAAGCTTTCATCTTTTCCATCAGGCCGATTCCTCTTCCTTCCTGATTCAGATACACTACTGCTCCTTTGCCTTCTTTTTCTATCATTTGGAGAGCCTTGTGCAACTGCTCGCCGCAATCGCAACGCATGGAACCGAAAATATCACCGGTGGCGCATGAAGAGTGTACGCGTACCAATACCGGTTCTCCTTCTTTTATTTCGCCTTTAATGATGGCAATATGTTCCAAGCCGTTGCTTTTCTGACGGAAAGGAATCAGACGGAAGTGACCGTATTCGGTAGGCATGTCTACTTCTACACCTTTTTCTACCAGGGATTCACTTTTCAGGCGATAAGCAATGAGGTCACGGATGGCAATGATTTTCAGGTTAAACTTTCGGGCCTTTTCAATCAGCTGAGGCATACGAGCCATCGAGCCGTCTTCGTTCATTATCTCGATAAGGGCTGCAGCAGGCTGAAGTCCTGCCAGACGTGCCATGTCGACAGCCGCTTCAGTATGTCCCGCACGTCTCAATACACCTTTATTTTGTGCATACAAAGGATTGATATGTCCCGGACGTCCGAAAGTAGCGGAAGTTGAATTTGGGTCAGCCAATGCCTGAATCGTAGCGGCACGGTCATGAGCCGAGACGCCGGTTGTGCAGCCTTCCAATTTGTCGATGGTGACTGTGAAAGGAGTTCCTAATATAGAGGTATTGTTACTAACTTGTTTTTCAAGTTCCAACTCGGCGCAACGCTCCAATGTAATAGGGGCGCATAGCACACCGCGACCTTCTTTTAGCATGAAGTTCACTTTTTCGGGAGTTATCTTTTCGGCAGCGATAATGAAGTCACCTTCGTTTTCACGGTCTTCATCGTCTACTACAATGATAAATTTACCTTCACGGAAGTCTGCTATTGCTTCTTCAATGGTATTCAGTTTGAAATCTTCCATAGTCAAATTATAAATGATTCATTTTTTATTCTATCTTGAATTTCGCGGCTGGTCTTTATGATATTCTTCAAATCTTTGTCCAGTCTCAGGCGGAAGCGCCAGATACGGAAATAAAAGAATACACCTATTGGGAATATGAGACCTGCCGGCAAGTTCAGCCATCGGTTGTCGAACGGACTCTTGTGAGCCTTAGTAGACAGGATGGGGTATTTATTCATAAAGTTCAGCAATGTGCCGTCTTTACTATTCGAAAGTTCTTCTATGAGGTGCTCCATTTTCTCGCTGATTCTGGCAATTTTATCGTCATGTCCGCTATTGGTGAATATACGATAATAATTGGGAGCACCTGACAATTTATGTTCGGTGTCATATATCTGACATTCATTACACAAGTCATCGAGCCGGGCCAGGATATTCGGATAATCCGGGTCTTCTATGATAACTTCTTTTTTAAATACATGGCGTGACGGACGTAACCCCAACAGCATGCGGAAGAAGTTGATATATACTTCGGCATTGAACACCACAGAATCATTATTGGACTTGTAGGTGAAGAAAGCACCTAATGGTGCCAAAACCAGCGTACTCATCCATACTCCCAATACCATATCCATTTCACCACTTTTTGCCACACGCGTAGCACCGGAGTCAATGATATAATAGATTACGAAGATCAATACGGAAATAACCACCGGCATACCCAATCCGCCTTTTCGGATAATAGCTCCCAATGGTGCGCCGATGAAAAAGAAAATCATACAACTAAGTGAAAGAGTGATTTTCTTGTGCCAGTCTGCTTTGTGCTTGCGGATATTGTTGTCTACATCCGTGGTAGGGTAACTTTTCATGTTCCATTCCGAAGCAAGAGATTCAGCTCTCTCGGCAGCATTGCCCAGCGTTTTATCCTTTTCGGATAAAGTATACGAGCTGAATAAACTGTCTGCGTTAATAATGGTCATGTGGCTTTCTATCATTTTGACAGAGTCCTTCTTGGTCAAATCAATGTCTCGGTAAGCAGACGATTTAATTTCCGAATAGAGGCTTCGTCCGATACTGTCTCCCCGAAAAGTCAAAGAGTCAATAGAATGACTGATTTCTACCATGTTTTTGCTGTCCGAACGGTCGCTAAGGAAACTTCCGTCAACCATGTTGAAACCTCCGTCGAATTCAATAATAGTATGTTTTTCTCTGAAAGTTTCGCGTCGGTAGGGAACATTATTCGAAGAAATGCTTTGCGATTTCAAATTCTCAAACTGTTCACCATTATATAAATGAAGATAAAGATGCTGTTTGTCGGCAGTCATCTCCATCTTGCCTTCTGAAGCCCAAATGATATGTGCATTCTCAAATCCATCGGAGAAGTTGTAGATGAGTATATCTTTCAGCATTCCTGTTTTGCGGTCTTTCTGCTTTACATATATATTATATCCTTCGATTTCATCATAAAAGACTCCTTCCGGGATGTCAAGTTCTGGTGAAGTCTGCTTCATGGATACCAATAATGTCCACAATTTCATCTGGGCTTTTGGCGCAACTACATTCTGAAAGTAGAAAGAGATACAACTGAGAAACAGACAGAAAAATACGAGGGGACGGATAATTCGCAGCAGAGGGATACCTGCTGCTTTCATAGATAGCAATTCATAGCGTTCTCCGAAATTGCCGAATGTCATCAGTGCAGCCAACAGGATGGCTAAGGGTAATGACAAGGGTATCAATGTAAGGGCCGAGTAAAAAAAGAACTGAGCCAATACACTCATCTCCAGACCTTTTCCCACCAATTCATCTACATATCGCCATAAGAACTGCATCATGAAGATGAAGAGACAAATGAAAAAAGTTCCAATAAAGAGCATCAAAAAGCTCTTAAGGATAAATATATCTAATTTTTTTATGCGTAGCATTATTCCATTTTGTGCAACTATCAAGGTACAAAATTAGCATAAAAAATGGAGAGCAGAGTTATGTTTTGAATATTTTTAAAGAATTACAGTCCACTTACTCGTTTCAACTTTTCTATTTCAGAGTCCCACAGCTCTTTAACGTCCTCTTTTTCATCGGGTTCTGCCCAATCTGTAACTTCCAGCATATAGTCTCCGGTCAGTTCGTTATATACCATTTTCAGTTCGAAGTAAGCTTTCGGCTCTTCATCATCCAGCCAATGAAACCGTATGAAACTGTTCGTTCTGAAGTTTATTACTTCTGCTTCGCGACTTTCCGTTTTACCCCATTTGAAGGTGAATACTTTATCTTTGAATGTTATTTTATCTGCAAACCAAGTCTCTAAGCCTGATGGGGTGCTTATTATGGACCAGACGACATTACCGGAGCCGGCTTTCAACATGTATTCTAAACGAATTTTTTCTTTTCCCATAGGTGTTAGCTTATTTAAAGTTTCTGCAGGCAAAATAAACCAAATTTTCTATATTCACATAATAAATACATTGTTTTTTTGCTTTTTAATTGTCTGAAATGTAGTATTTATTGAGATAAAAAACATTATTATGAAGAAAAAGTTTAGAATAGGCTTGTGAAATTCAAAATTAAGCTCTATCTTTGCACCCGCAAATCAGAAATGATGGCGGGATAGCTCAGCTGGTTAGAGCGCATGATTCATAATCATGAG
>OGXQ01003099.1_pt1 | contig 10310 bp, 9 predicted proteins | sample 1576291 | NCBI WGS metagenome assembly OGXQ01 (sample SAMEA3541575, study PRJEB24748) | human gut metagenome | biome: human gut; feature: human-associated habitat; material: faeces | place: China | collected 2012 | reverse complement strand
GTACCACTACGGCGTCGAGCGCTTCGCCCGCGACTTCGAGAACGCCGGCGGCGCCGGTCTCATCACCCCGGACCTTATCCCGGACGAGGCGGGGGAGTGGATCGAAGCCTCCGACCGTCACGGACTCGACCGCATCTTCCTGGTCTCCCCGGACTCGTCCACCGAGCGCCTCGAAACCGTGGCCCGCAACGCGCGCGGCTTCGTGTATGCGGCCGCCCGCATGGGCGTCACCGGCGAACGCGCCACCATCGACGCCTCGCCCGAACTGCTCGTGGAGCGCACCCGTCAGGCCGGTGCCGAGAACGTGTGCGTGGGCATCGGCGTGTCCACCGCCGAACAGGGCGCCAAGGTCGGCTCCTACGCGGACGGCGTCATCGTCGGCTCCGCGCTCGTGCACACCCTGCTCGCGGATGACAACAAGACCGCACGCGACCCGAAGGAAGGCTTGAAGCCCCTGCGTCTCGACTGGATCCGCGACCGCGGCGACATCGAAGACTACGAGGGCCGCCGCCGCAACCTTGAGGACGATGGCAAGCGCGCCATCAAGCGCGGCCGCGCCACCAAAGAATGGCGTGGACGCAAGCATGAGCCGATGCGTGCCAAGGACCACCCGATCACCCAGATGTGGTACGCCCGCCACGGCATCATCACCCCGGAGATGCAGTACGTGGCCACCCGCGAGAACTGCGATGTGGAGCTCGTGCGCTCCGAGCTGGCCGCCGGCCGCGCGGTGATGCCCTGCAACATCAACCACCCCGAGGCCGAGCCGATGATTATCGGATCCGCCTTCCTGACCAAGCTCAACGCCAACATGGGCAACTCGGCCGTCACCTCCTCCATCGATGAGGAAGTGGAGAAGCTGACGTGGGCCACCAAGTGGGGCGCCGATACCGTGATGGACCTGTCCACCGGTAACGACATCCATACCACCCGTGAGTGGATTCTTCGCAACTCCCCCGTGCCGATCGGCACCGTGCCGATGTACCAGGCCCTCGAAAAGGTCGAGGATGATGCCTCCAAGCTGAGCTGGGAACTGTTCCGCGACACCGTAATCGAACAGTGCGAGCAAGGTGTGGATTACATGACCATCCACGCCGGCGTGCTGCTGCGTTACGTGCCGCTGACCGCCAACCGCGTGACCGGCATCGTCTCCCGCGGTGGCTCCATCATGGCCGACTGGTGCCTGCGCCACCACCAGGAGAGCTTCCTGTACACGCACTTCGACGAGCTGTGCGACATCTTCGCCAAGTACGACGTGGCGTTCTCTCTGGGCGATGGCCTGCGCCCCGGCTCCCTAGCCGACGCGAACGACGCCGCGCAGCTTTCCGAGCTCATGACTCTGGGCGAGCTGACCGAGCGCGCCTGGGCCAAGGACGTGCAGGTGATGATCGAGGGCCCGGGCCACGTGCCGTTCGACACCGTACGCATGAACATCGAGCTGGAGAAGGCCGTGTGCCACAACGCCCCGTTCTACACCCTCGGACCGCTGACCACCGATACCGCTCCGGGTTACGATCACATCACCTCCGCTATCGGCGCCACCGAGATCGGTCGTTACGGCACCGCTATGCTGTGCTACGTGACCCCGAAGGAACACCTCGGCCTGCCGAACAAGGATGATGTGAAGCAGGGCGTGATTGCCTACAAGATCGCCTGCCACGCCGCAGACATCGCCAAGCACCACCCGCACGCGATGGATCGCGACAATGCGATTTCCAAGGCTCGCTTCGAGTTCCGTTGGCTCGACCAGTTCAATCTGTCCTACGATCCGGACACCGCCATCGCCTTCCACGACGATACCCTGCCCGCCGAGCCGGCCAAGATGGCGCACTTCTGCTCGATGTGCGGCCCGAAGTTCTGCTCGATGGCCATCTCCCAGAACATCCGCAAGGCATTCGGTGGCGAGGCCGCTCAGCAGCAAATCGTGAAGGAGGCTGCTGCAGGCATCGACTCCGAGGCACTGGCTACGGCCAAGGCCAATGTCGATAACGGCGTGGTGTCCGCCAACGTGCTCAGCCCCGAAGAAATCCTCGCCGGCATGGATGCGATGAGCGAAAAGTACACCGCCCAGGGCGGCAAGCTCTACTCCACCGCCCAGGAGTAAACCTCTCTGGCTCCCCTCTCTGAGGGGAGCCAATTATTATGCCCGGTGGTGTCTTAATTCGGGACGACGCTCGACTCGCTCGAAGGCGGTGCCGAAGTGTGCGCCATCTGGACCGAGGCCGTCGGAAGTCTCCAGGACCACGCCTTCGTTGAGCGCACGGCGCACGATGCCCACACGGGGCTTCAACGGCCACACATCATGCGGCACTTTGCGATAGAAATCCGTACCGACGAGCAACACGTCGCCCACATCGAACACTTCCTGACGCGGAAATGTGAGCTGTGTGGTGTGTCCGTTAGGCATTACGCCAAAATATGCGGTGCGTTCCGGTGATGCGCACCAAGACGCCGTCACGGCGCAGTACATCGTTATCAGCCATGCCTCCTCCCGAACATTTCATGAATCAATCGCAATCAGCAAACCTTCCCCGTCTCACCACAGGAGCGGCAAAACATCAAGGAAAACCGCTCCGAAAAACATCATGGGCCCCACTTAGAATGAACACTATGGCACAAATTGCAACATCTACACTTCCCGCTGTTCTCGCGATCTCCGGCTCCGACTCGTCCGGCGGTGCCGGCATGCAGGCCGATCTGAAGACCATGCTGGCCTGCGGCGTGTTCGGCATGAGCGCCATCACCGCGCTCACCGCACAGAACACCACCGGCGTGCGTTCCATTCAGGACACCAAACCGGACATTCTCGCCGACCAGATCAACATGGTGTTTGAGGATATTCCGCCGGTCGCGGTGAAAATCGGCATGGTGTCTGCCACTGACATCATCGACGTCATCGCTGAACGACTCACCTTCCATCACGCCACGAACATCGTGCTCGACCCGGTTATGGTGGCCACTTCCGGTGCCAATCTCATCAGTGACGATGCCATTGCGGCCTTGACCGGCAAGCTGTTCCCGATGGCCACGGTCGTGACTCCGAACATTCTCGAGGCCGAAGTGCTGACCGATACGCTGATTCGCGATCAGGAGGATATGGAGGCCGCCGCCCACCGCCTCGTGGAGCGTTATGGCTGTGCCGCGCTGGTCAAGGGTGGTCATGGCACCGAGGATGCCAACGATGTGCTTGCCGAGACGGATGGAACCGTGACCTGGTTTGATGGCGCGCGTATCAATAATCCGAACACGCACGGCACCGGATGCACGCTGAGCTCCGCCATCGCCTCGTATCTGGCGCTTGGCGACACATTGCCCAAGGCCATCAAGCATGCGAAGAAGTATCTGACCGGTGCACTGAAGGCCCAGCTGAATCTTGGCCACGGCTCCGGCCCGATGGATCATTTCTGGAAGTATCGCTGAGTCCTACTGGCTCTCCTCTCTGAGGGGAGCCAAGTAATAAAAGGAGAATTATGATTATTGACCGTAATGCCGTTACTCAGGAAGTGCCGATCGACCCGGAAACCGGCAAACCGTACCTCAATACCGTGGCCGCCATTCAGGTGTCGGCCAATGGCGTGGGCTCCGAGGTTTCGCCATACGTGGCTCAGGCCGTCGAGGTGATTCGCGAATCCGGCCTGCCGCAGGAAACCAACGCCCTGTTCACCAACGTGGAAGGCGATCTGGACGACGTGCTCAAGGTGGCCGGTGAGGCCGCCAAGAAGCTCGCCGAGCAGGGCTACCGCACTTCTCTGGTGCTGCACATGGATATCCGCCCCGGCTTCACCGGCCAGCTGACCGAAAAGCCCAAGCTGGTGGATGAGATCCTCGCCGACAAGCAGGCGAAGTAGCAAAGCATCGCTTCCACCAGCAAGGGCATGCTTTGTTATTACACGTTTCATGGGGCGGTAGCTCACCCATGGGGTGGTAAAACCCTCATGGGGCGGTAGTCGAAAACGGCTCTATTCTGCGGAAAGGCATAATCCGCTAACCGCCCCATGGGCCAAATACCGCCCCATGAGTGTTTTACCGCCCCATGGGAATCACGGTTCTGCCTTCTTTCGACGGGGTAAGAGCGTAAGTGGGGCATATATAGGAGCGTCACAACCTCTGTTATCGTTCACGATGTGACCGCAACGCGGCGTGCCACAAAATCGAACCTATAGTTAAGCCCCATGTAGTGAGCTATCTCACAACGATTGGCTCGCTACGTAGAATTCAAGACTTGGATCGCAAACGTCGTTCATCCCACACAATGGGAGGGCGAACGGAACACACAGTCCAATCAAGAGTTCGCTCGCCGCAACACCATTGAGCAGTTGCACGCGGGCAGGTTTGCAAGAAGAGGGCTCAAATATGACTGCTGCTGAACAGCAGATTTCCGGCAATCCCGCGGCTATGGAAAACGCACAAGCACGTACCACCGTGACGGATCAAGCCAAGGTTCAGGATATTATCTCGCGCATGGATCGCGCACATGAAACCCCGATGTTCCATCGCATCGTGACGCTGGTCGCCGCTGGCATGCTGATGGACAGCATCGACGTATATATTGGCAGCGCCGTCGCCTCCAGCACGTTGGCTACCCGCTGGTCCACCGTTGCGCAAAATTCCACCTTTATGTCCGCAGGCTTCCTGGGTCTGCTGGTCGGTTCGCTGCTGGCCGGCTTCGTCGGTGACCTGAAGGGCCGCCGCGTGGCTTACCAAATCAACCTGCTGCTGTTTGGCGGCTTCACCTTCCTCGGCGCATTCGCCCCGAACATGGCTGTGCTGTCCCTGTGCCGTCTGGGTGCCGGCCTGGGCCTCGGCGCTGAAATCGTCACCGGCTTCGCCATGGTCAACGAGTTCGCACCGATGAACCGCCGTGGCCACTGGTGCGCGATTGTCTCGCTCGTGGCCAACTGCGGTGTGCCAATCGCTATGCTGCTGTGTGCATGGATCATCCCCCGCTGGTCCTGGCGTCCGCTGTTCGTGGCCATCGGCCTGGTGGCCGCCATCATCTGGTGGCTGCGCCGCGACATCCCCGAATCCCCGCGTTGGCTCGCCGTGCGCGGCCGTTACGATGAGGCCGACGCCATCGTCAAGCAGCTTGAGGCCAACGGTTCCGAACCGATCGACGCAGCCGCCAAGGCCGACACCAGCGACACCCGCAACGCCGGAGGCCGTTCGCTCGGCATCTGCCTGCTTGTGGCTGTGGTTGCTGTGGCCGCCACGAACGTGTGCTCCTACGCCTTCACTTCTTGGGTTCCGACGATTCTGGTCAAGCGTGGTATTAACCTGTCCAGCTCGCTGCTCACCTCCACGGTGATGATGCTCGGTGCCCCGGTCGGCTGCCTGATTGGCTCTCTGCTTATCGACCGTATCGGCCGCAAGCGCACGATTGTGCCGGCCTTCCTGTTCACTGGCGTGTTCGGTTTGATGTATGCCTTCCAGACCTCTACCGTGAGCGCAATTATCGTTGGCTTCCTGCTCATGATGTGCCTGTACGTGCTTATGGCTTCCGTGGTGGCTGTGTACGCTCCGGAACTGTTCGCCACCAAGGTTCGCTTCCGTTGCGTCGGCTTCGCGAACGCCGTGGCCAAGCTGCTCAATGTGTTGATGCCGATGGTGGTGGGCTGGATGCTTACCTCGCTTGGTGCCACGTCCATCTTTGTGGCCATCAGCGCGATTGCTATTGCATCGATGCTGATTGTCGGCTTCTTTGGCGCGGAGACTGCGCAGAAGTCGGTTGGGTGATCGGTTTCCTCACAGTGGAATAACTGCTGATAATGTCCATTCGGCGTCTTGCGTGGTGATATGCAGGGCGCCGTTTTGTTGTTCTAGTAATTGTTGGTAACGGTTGAGGCCGGTGCCGGTGGATAGGTCTGCGTCTCCAGCGGACAATCAGCGTCTGTGATGTCACATGCAATGCCAGGAGCGGTATCAACGGTCGAATCATGCGGAGTCACTGCACTGTGCGCCGCTTCTCCCCTGCCTTCAATCACATCAATGACTTGATGCGTGCGGTCCAATGCGCCTAGACATATCCGTAACCAGCACGTCAGGCCGCTTGGTGGGGCTCAGGCATCGGCTGATGGCCACGGCACCCAAATCGCAGGTCCATATCACGGCAAAATCGCTGGACATGCGCTCGATTAGCGTGCCGAACACTTTCAGCGCATACGGGTCATTGTCCACAATGCCGATGAGTATGTTGCGGTTGCGCACTTCTCCCATTACATTCACCCCTTCAGTGTGCCCGACGCCGAACTGCTCCGTCCTGACATGTCATGGTCACTATGACAACTATCATTCCACATTTCCTGCGTGATTTACGATGGAATCATCATCAATCCTTGACAAGGCGGTAAAGGAGGACGGCAATGAACCGTGCACAAGCACTCAGCAAGCTCAACAGGAGCGATATGCGCAATGCCGCCGCCGAGCGCGGGATGCAACGACTGTTCACATGGAACCGCGCGCATTGGATTGGCATGGTTGTACTGATAGCGGTGTTGCTGCTACTGCAGTGGAGCTCATCAATGTATCTCATGCCCGACGAGGTTCTTGACAGGGCTGCCAAAAACCTGTTCGTATGGTTCCCCGGTATGGTTCTGCACTGGCCATTGGTGTTGGGAATCACCAACTTGATACTCGGTTCGACACGATCCGGCAGTCTGTCTTTCCCGTTGGCGAGCGCAATCATCGGACCACTGGCATTCGGCTGGACCAATCTTCGCTTACGGCCGGGGTTCCCATACCGTTCCTGGGCTCAAGGGAAAGCCGCAATATAATGAAAACAGCGATTTCGTGCAATGATGCACGAGCCGATCCAAGCAAAGGGGCCGACCATGAGCGAGACACTGATGGAACAGTGCCGGTTGCGCGAACAACATAAACGTCGTAACGCTTGTATCGCCGCCATCGTGACGGTAGTGCTTGTCCTTGCCGTCGCCGGCGGCGTATGGTGGACGGCCGGCGATGGCAGCGCATTGGTTCGCAATATGTTCAAGCCGAAGGCCACGCCCGCCACGCAGCCGGTAGTCAACAGCACCGCAGCCTTCGCCTACCGCACCGCACCGGAATTCCTGGCGATGGAAGCCGGCGACCGAGGCACCGGCAATGTGAACTACTCCCCTGCTTCGATGTGGATGGCGTTGGCCATCGCCGCGCAAGGCGCCAATGGCACGACCCGCTCGCAACTGAATGAGCTGCTGGGCTCCGGTTCGCTGGCCGACAGCGACTACCAATCGCTGCTGAGTTCGATCAACGGGCAATATTCGGGGGCGAAATCCGAGATGAGCGCCGCGAACTCGCTGTGGACCGATAACGACTACTCCCTTGCCAGCGATTACCAATCCACCGTCAAGAAGATATTCGAGGCCGAAGTCACCACGCTACCGTTCGACGATCAGGCCGCCGCCAAGATGTCCGATTGGATTGCCAAGCATACGAATGGTTCGCTCAAGCCGAAGATCACGCTGCGTGACCGTGAAGTCCTGTCCATCATCAACACCGTCTATGCGGATGGCCGCTGGAAGGATCCGTTCGAAGAGCAGTCCACCGGCAACGGCACCTTCCACGGCGAAGCCGGAGATGCTCAGGTGCCGATGATGCACCAGACCTTCAGCCAAATGGCTTACGGACATGATGAGTACAACACTTGGCAGCGGGTGGAGATTCCGTTCGACAACGGCGGCAATCTGGCCATCGTGCTGCCGGCCGAAGGGCATTTCGACGAGTTGGCCGGCGATGCCGAGAAGCTCAGTTGGGCGTTCGGTACATGCTCGACGGCATCCCTTGGCGAGGGCGCAATGGGTTGCGCCGCGGACAGTATGCCCGGCTGGGGCGTCTCCGTCAACTCGGTCATGGTGAACGTCACGCTACCGCGATTCACCATCGACAGCATGTTCGACTCGGAAGCCACCATCAAGGCATTCGAAAAACTGGGGGTGACCGATGCGTTCAGTGCAGGCGACGCCGACTTCACCAAGATGATCGACACCGGTTCGCACGGCGAGAACCTGTATATCGGCTCGATTCTGCAAGGCACGCGCATCGAGGTGAACGAAGCCGGCGCCAAGGCCATGTCCTTCACCAAGGTCGGCGTGGACGCCGTTAGCGCGCCGGTGGACAACGTCGAGTTCACGGTGGATCGCCCATTTCTGTATTCGTACGTCACCCCGGACGGCATACCATTATTCATCGGTGCGGTGCGCAACCTCGGCGGAGTCGATGGAGAAAACTGATACTTTCCTGACAGTCCGTCAATTAGGGTGTATCGTTTGACGCATGGTTACGATGAAGGAAATCGCGAACAAGGCGGGGGTTTCCGTCTCTACGGTGTCGCTGGTGCTCAACGGACGCGACGAGGGGCGCGTAAAGTCCAAAATTGCGGACAATGTGCGCGCCATCGCCACCAAGCTCGGCTACCGGTCGAATCCGCTGGCCAGTTCGCTGCGTACAGGCAAGACGCACATCCTCGGTTTCATCAGCGAGGAGGTAGCCACCACCCCGTACGCCGGCGGTATGATTCTGGGCGCGCAGACCGCCGCAAGCCAGTTCGGCTATATGCTCATCACCGTGAGCACCGACGGCGAGAACAGCGAGAGCGAGGAAATCGCCGCACTCAAGCGATACGGCACCGACGGCTTTCTGTACGCCAAGATGTCGAATCGCATCACCCATGTGCCTTCTTCGCTGGCCCAGACGCCACTGGTGTTGGTGAATGCCACCGACTCGCTTGGCAAAGTCCCGAGCGTGGAACCGGACGAGTTCCAAATCGGCTACGACGCCACCACCAGATTGGTTAAGGCCGGATGCGCACGTATCGCCTATGTGGGTTGCTTGGAGCCGATGATTGCGCAGGACGATCGTTTGGAAGGCTATCAGGCGGCGCTCAGGGACGCAGGCCTCGACTATGACGATCATCTGGTCGTCAATGTGCTCAACAACGGGCCGGCACTGACCGCAGTCAGCGATTTGTTCGACGCCGAGCATCCGGACGGATTCTTCTGCTTCAACGATGCCCGCGCCTGGTATGTGTACGAATGCGCCGCACGCCGAGGACTCACGGTCGGCAAGGACATCTCCGTGGTCGGCGTGGACAACCATCGCGTGTTCGCCGAAACGCTGGAACCGACGCTCACCACTGTGGAACTGCCGCATTTCGAGATGGGCTACTGGGCCGTGGCCAAGCTGGTGTCGATTATCGAAGGACGCTCGATGGACGACGTCTCACGGCCAGCGACCACCGCTCCCCTGCCGCCGATTGACGCGCCGATTCCGGCGAAGATCCACTGCACGCTGATCGAAAAGGCCTCGGTGAAGTAACCGAGTCCCACACGATTTCTCAAGGCCTCCGTTCAGCACGGAGGCCTTTTGCGTGTCGAACGGATACGACACGCCGATTTACGTCAATCGATTGACGTAAATCGATTGACGTCGCATAATAATTACTACGCAACAACTTCTACAAAGGCACGGCCGCCCGAGCAGAAGCGTTACATAACCAATAACCAACCAAGTAGTAATCAAAGGATGATTATGGCAAGTGCAACCAAATCTGCATGGAAGAATCCTTCCTATCTGCAGAGCTCTTTCGGCATCTTCATGTTCTTCTGCTCCTGGGGCATCTGGTGGTCCTTCTTCCAGCGCTGGCTCATCTCAGGCGTTGGATTGACCAATGCTGAAGTCGGCACCATCTACTCCATCAACTCGCTGGCCACCCTGGTCATCATGTTTGTGTACGGCGTGAATTAGGATCAGCTCGGCATCAAGCGCAAGCTCGTCATCGTAGTCTCGGTAATCGCCGCCTGCGTTGGCCCATTCGTCCAATTCGTTTACGCCCCGATGATCCTCGCCGGTGGCACCACCCGCTGGATCGGCGCACTCATCGGCTCCATCGTTCTGTCTGCCGGCTTCATGTCCGGCTGCTCCCTGTTCGAGGCCGTCACCGAACGCTACTCCCGTAAATTCGGTTTCGAATATGGCCAGTCCCGTGCTTGGGGCTCCTTCGGTTACGCCATCGTGGCGCTGTGCGCCGGCTTCCTGTTCAACATCAACCCGCTGATCAACTTCTGGGTCGGCTCCGCATTCGGCCTTGGCATGCTCCTCGTGTACGCCTTCTGGGTCCCGGCCGAGCAGAAGGAAGAGCTCAAGAAGGAAACCGACCCGAACGCAGCCCCCACCAACCCGTCCCTCAAGGAAATGGTCGCCGTTCTCAAGATGCCGACCCTGTGGGTGCTCATCGTCTTCATGCTGCTGACCAACACCTTCTACACCGTGTTCGATCTCGTGACACAGAAAGCCATACGGAACAAAATCGGGGATTT
>OGXQ01003087.1_pt1 | contig 10337 bp, 10 predicted proteins | sample 1576291 | NCBI WGS metagenome assembly OGXQ01 (sample SAMEA3541575, study PRJEB24748) | human gut metagenome | biome: human gut; feature: human-associated habitat; material: faeces | place: China | collected 2012 | reverse complement strand
TGATGCCGATCAACTCACTGGCCGCAGCGGACAGCGTGATCATCCCGTCCCAGCCGTCGTATCTCTCGGCAAAGGGGCTTGACCTGCTGATGCAGTCCATTGCAAAGGTCAAGCGGCAGATTAACCCGAAGCTGAAAATCGACGGCATCCTGTTCACGATGGTGGACAGCCGTACCAACGAGGCCAAGGAGATCATCGCATCTCTGCGCGCCCACTACGGCGAAAAAATCCGTGTGTTCGGAACGGAGATCCCCTTTTCCGTCCGAGCCGCAGAAACCAGCGGCCGGGGCAAGAGCATCTTTGCCCATGACAGGAACGGCAAGGTCGCCGCCGCATACCGCTCGCTGACGAAGGAGGTGTTGGAGTTTGAGCGCAAAACCGAGAGATTTAGGGATGACGCCGCTCGATGACCTGTTCTCCACCGACGAGAGCCGTGCGGAGGCGCAGCTTGAAAAGGTCGTTACGCTGAACCCCGCCGACATCTCCGACTTCCCCAACCATCCGTTCAAGGTCAAGCAGGACGAGGCTATGGCGGAGATGGTAGACAGCGTAAAGCAATACGGCGTGCTGGTACCTGCCCTTGTCCGCCCCAAAGCGGACGGCGGCTATGAGATGGTTGCCGGTCATAGGCGAAAATGCGCGGCAACGCTGGCGGGGATCACCGAAATGCCCTGCATCGTCCGCAACCTCACCGATGATGAAGCGACGATCATCATGGTGGACAGCAACTTGCAGCGAGAAACGATCTTACCATCCGAAAAGGCATTTGCCTACAAGATGAAGCTGGAAGCCATGAAACGGCAAGGTCAGCGGTCGGATTTAACTTCGGCCCCACTGGAGCCGAAGTTAAAGGGTAGCCGTTCTAATGAGGAATTGGCCGCAAGCAGTCCGGACAGTCGCTCACAAATTCAGCGCTTTATCCGTCTGACCGAGCTGATCCCATCGGTGTTGGACATGGTGGACAGCGGCAAGATCGCTTTCCGTCCCGCCGTGGAGCTTTCCTACCTTTCCAAAGAACAGCAACAGAGCCTATATGACACGATGGAATGCGAGGACTGCACGCCGTCGCTGGCACAGGCTATCAAAATGAAAGAGTTCAGCCGGGACGGAAAGCTGACGGAGGAAGTCATCCTCTCTATTATGCAGGAGGAAAAACCGAACCAGCGAGAGCAGTTCAAAATGCCGAAAGAGCGTATCAGCAAGTATTTTGCTCCGGGGACGCCCGCACAGAAAATTGAAGATACCATCATCAAGGCATTGGAATTGTACCGCCGACGGGAGCGCCAGCGGGATATGGAACGATAGTTACTACCAAGGGGCAGCCATACCCATTTTCGATGTGTGTACGGCTGTGTCGGCGTGTTCCCCCTCTCCACACCTCACCCCCTCGAAACTACCTGTACTTCCCGAAAAAAGAGATATTCCAGCGGCGGCAGCTTTGCAGTTTTCGGCAGCGATCCGTACAATGAAAGAGCAAAGGAGGTTTGCGCATATGAAACACGCAAGGATCATCGCCGTTTTAGTGCTGCTGACACTTTCTCTTTCGGGCTGTGCAAATGTGGATCGCTCCGAGGTGTCTGCGCCATCTTCGCAGGAAACGGTTATGGCCGAGCCTGCACAAAGCACCGTGCCGCAGGAGCAAGCGACGGTGCCTGTTTCGGAAAGTACAGAGATTCCCGCAGAGAGCACGGCAGAACCCGAAACGGAGAAAGCGCAGCCGAAGATTTCAACACCTGCCAAAGAGGAAACGCTTCCGACCGTCGGCAGCCCCACGGAAACTACCCCGCCGAAAGCATCCGAACCCGAACCATCGGAAGAACCTACGGAAACACAGCCGCAGGAGCCTGAACCGCCCGTCGCAGAAGAACCCACAGAGCCGATATTTGACATTCAGACTTGGATCGACTATGCCAAGGTCTATGCCGAAAGCGTGGGTCTGCATCTGGAAAGCTCGGCAGTGGATTGTTGGGACAACCCTATTTCGGTAGGTACGCACTGTTCCTATCTGGAACGGGACATTCAAAGCAGGCTGAACCGATACGCCCGTGACGAGGATATAACCGATGTGTGGATATGGGCGGAGGCACGCTCCGACGGGAAATACGACCTGTATATCGGTTATGCCTGAAAACCAAATATTTACCGAGAAACACGGTGCGTTTTTTCATTTCAAGGAGGTCACTCAATGAAAACGCAGAAATTCAAACGAACGCTGTCGCTGTTTCTTGCGATGCTGATGTGCGTTACCACGCTGTTTGGCATGGGAACGACCGCATTTGCCGCAGAAGAAACCGACGAAGTATATCTTATCTCCTATCCCCGTGACGGCGACGCTAACTACGGCGGCGAATGGGGACACAACAGCCTGAGCTTTATGAACGGCTGGTCTACGGCAACATCCCGTTTTACGACGATCCGAGCAATGGGGTCGTATGAGGGCAATATCTGCTACTGCATCGAACCCGGCGTGCCGCAGCAGACGGGCAACACCTTTACGAAAAAGGGCGAGGATTTCTGGGACGAATACCCGTCGTCCTACAACAGTACCATTTCTCCCGATGATATTAAGCTGTTTATCGGCCGTATCTTTCAGTACGGCTATACGGGAACGATCTCGACCTCTTGGCGCTCACAGAATGAGGGCGGCGACAAGCTGGCTAACGCCGTTGCCACGCAGCTTTTGATTTGGGAAACCGTCGTTGGTGAGCGTGACGCTGACTTTGGCAAGGTAAGTACGGGAGGCAAAAACGCCATCACGGAGCAGATCTGCACAAGCCACCCGCTGTACAGCCAAATCATGAGCTACTGCGATTCCATTGCGGCAAGCGTACAGAAGCATTCCAAAGTGCCGAGCTTCTTTTCCAAATCCGCAGGAAAAGCGCAGAATATCGAGCTTGCATGGGACGGCGAAAAGTACACTGCCACACTTACCGATACAAACAATGTCCTTTCCGATTACCTGTTTTCCGCAAGTGTTCCGGGGATTCGTTTTTCCGTAAACGGAAACAAGCTGACCATTACAGCAGATACAGCTCCCGCTGACACAGTAACGATCACAGCCGAAAAGAGAAATTCTCAGCGGCGCGGTGTCATCACTTGGACGGATGGCGTGTACGGCCCGAACGGAAAGCTGCAAGATACCGTCACCTATGCGCAAACGGTGAACGATCCCGTAAAGGGCTACCTGAATATCAAGGTCAGCTACGGCAGCACCAAGATCGTCAAGACCAGTGAGAACGGCAAGGTAGAGGGCATTTCTTTTACGATCACCGGTAATGGCGTGAACAAGACCGTCACGACGGGTGCGGGCGGTGTCATTCAGATCGACAACCTTGCTCCCGGCGTTTACACCGTCACCGAGCAGAGCTACGACAAATACGAGCCGCAGGAGGTGCGCCGTGTCACCGTTGTCAGCGGTCAGGTGGCAACGGTCAATTTCAATAACACCTTGAAGCGAGGAACCCTCATTGTGACCAAGACCTCCGAGGACGGCTTGAACGAGGGCGTGAAATTCTACCTCTACGGCACTTCGCTTTCGGGGCTTGCGGTAGATGAATACGCCGTGACCGACAACACGGGCAAAGCCGTGTTTTCCGATGTGCTGATCGGCACAGGCTACACGCTGGAAGAAGTCGATACGGCGATCCGCTATGTCGTCCCCGAACAGCAGACGGCGGCGGTGGAATGGAACGCCGTCACGAACAAGAGCTTTACGAACATCCTGAAAAAGTGGAATGTCATCGTCACCAAGAGCGACGCCGAAACGGGTATGCCGCAGGGCGACGCCACCCTTGCCGGTGCCGTTTACGGTATTTACAAGGGCGACCAGCTTGTGGACACCTACACCACAGACGCAAACGGTCAGTTCACCACGAAATACTATGTCTGCGGCGACGACTGGACCATTCGTGAGATCACGCCCTCCGAGGGCTACCTGCTGGACAACACCGTTTATCCTATCGGCGCAGCGGCGAAGAACTACACCGTGGAATATAACACCACGGCAAGCGATGTGACCGAGCAGATCATCAAGGGCAGAATCGCTATCATCAAACACACCGACGACGGCGAAACCCAACTTGAAATGCCGGAGGTCGGAGCGGAGTTTGCGATTTTCCTGAAAGCCGCAGGCTCTTATGACAACGCCAAGGCATCCGAGCGTGACTATCTGACCTGTGATGAAAACGGCTATGCGGCCACAAAAGACCTGCCCTACGGCATCTACACGGTGCATCAGGCCAAGGGTTGGGACGGCCGTGAGCTGCTTGCCGATTTCGATGTGTATATCGCCAAGGACGGACAGACCTATCGCTACCTTGCCAACAACCGCAATTTCGAGAGCTATATCAAGATCGTCAAGGTGGATGCCGAAACGGGCAAGGTCATTCCGCTGGCAGGCGCAGGCTTCCGGCTCTACCGCCCGGACAGGTCGCTCATTACGCAGACTTTCACCTATCCCGAAGTCACCACCATCGACACCTTTTACACGAACAGCGACGGCTATCTCATTACGCCCGAAAAGCTGGAATACGGCACGGGCTATTCGTTGGTGGAGGTTTCCGCTCCCTACGGCTACACGCTGAACAGTGAGCCGGTCTATTTTGATGTGACCGCCGACAACGCCACGGAGGAAAATGCCGTTACGGTGGTCGAGGTCATGAAACCGAACACGGCGCAAAAGGGCGTGATCCGGATCAGCAAGAGCGGCGAGGCCTTTTCTTCCGTCACCGAGGCGGACAGCATCTACCAGCCGGTGTTTGCGGTCAAGGGGCTTGCGGGCGCAGTCTATGAGATCACCGCTGCCGAGGACATCATCACGCCGGACGGCACGCTCCGCTATGCGGCCGGAGAGGTCGTTGATACCGTGACCACCGATGAAACGGGACTTGCCGAAAGCAAGCCGCTGTATCTCGGCAAATACGAGGTCAGGGAGATCACAGCCCCCACCGGCTATGTACTGAATACCGAAGTCCACACGGCAGAGCTTGTCTATGCCGGGCAGGAGGTCGAGATCACCGAAACCGCCGCCGACTTCTGCAACGAGCGGCAGAAAGCCGCCGTTTCTCTGGATAAGGTCTTGGAACAGGACGAGCGTTTCAGTATCGGCAAGAGCGATGAGCTTTCCGCCGTGACCTTTGGACTGTTTGCCGCCGAGAAGCTGACCGCCGCTGACGGCAGCATCATTCCCGCCGACGGTCTGCTGGAGATCGTGTCGGTGGACAAAAACGGTCATGCCGTCTGCAAGACCGATCTGCCGTTTGGCAGCTACTATCTCAAAGAGCTGCCCACAGACGGACACTATATCCTCTCCGACGAAAAATACCCCATCGTATTTGAGTACGTCGGGCAGGACACGGCGCTGGTGGACATCAAGGCAAACAGCGGCGCACCCATCGAAAACAAGCTGCTCTACGGAGAAATTCACGGACTGAAAAAGGACGAGAACGGCATCGGCCTTGCCGGTGCGCTGATCGGGCTGTTCCGTGCCGACTGTACCGAGTTTACGACGGAAAACGCCATCCTGACTGCCACCTCTGCCGAGGACGGCAGTTTTTCTTTTACCCGTGTGCCTTATGGCAACTGGATCGTGCGGGAGATCGAAGCCCCGACCGGCTTTGTGCTGTCGGAGAAAGCCTATCCCGTGACCGTCGATGCGGACTGTGCGGTGATCGAGGTGGAGATTGAAAACACCTGCATCCGTGGCACGGTACAGCTCACTAAAACCGACCGGGACTATCCCGACAACAAGCTGACGGGTGCGGAGTTCACCGTTTACCGTGACAGCAATGACAATAAGGAGCTGGATGCCGACGATGAACGGCTTGGCACACTCACCGAAACCGGCATCGGCGTTTATGAAATGTCCGATCTGCTCTACGGTGGCTATTTCGTCAAGGAAACGAAAGCGCCGGCGGGCTTCTATCTGGACGATAACGCCTACTATTTTGAGATCGTCGAGGACGGAAAGACCGTGACGGTGGAGAACGAGGCCGGAAAGGGCTTTGTCAATGCGCCGCAGGTCGGCTCTCTGAAAATCATCAAAACTTCCTCAGACGGCAAAATTGAGGGCTTCTCGTTCCGAGTCACCGGACCGAACGGCTATGTCGTCGTATTCACCACCGACAAAAACGGCGAGATCATCATTGAAAATCTCCGCATCGGTGAATATGTGGTGTCCGAGGTGTCGGACGGCGCATCCTCCGCCTATATTCTCCCCGCTGACAAGACGGCAAGCGTATTTGAGGGTGCTGTCACCAAGGTGGAGATGCACAACGAGCTTCGTGATACGCCAAAGACCGGCGACGACAGTAACCCCGCCCTTTGGTTCTCTCTGCTGGGCATTTCCGCAGTGGGTACTGCTGTGCTGGGCGTGATCGGCCTGAAGAAAAAGAAAACGGAGAAGGAGGGTTAAGCATGGAACTGAAAACCGTCGTTGCGATCGGACTGGTCGTATTCATTGTGGGCGCTTTGATTTTCCTGAAAATCAGAGCCAAGAAAAAATGACTTTTTGGGGCAGCCATACCGCTGCCCCTTTTACATATCCCGAAAACAAAAAAGGAGGCAAAATTATGGTTCATTTCTTTGATTCGGACATAGCAAAAAAATACGGAGTCAATGCGGCGGTGCTGGCCTGCTTCCTTTGGGATTGTATCGAGCAGAAAAGCACCGAGTCGCCGCAGCTCCACGAGGGTAAGGTCTGGGTGCGCTGTTCGGTGCAGATGATGACCGGCTTATTCCCGTTTCTGTCCTACGACGAGATTCGCTACGCCCTGAAACGGCTGGTCAAGGGGCGGGTGCTCACAAAAGGGCTGTTCAACGAGAGCCGCTTTGACCGCACAAACTGGTACGCCTTTACCGAGTTCGGACAATTTCTGATGATGGAAAGCGAGGGACGGACGCAATGAAGGACGGCAGACACATCATTTGGAGCAATGACATCGACTACGACGACTGGCGGGAGGACTTGGAGGAACAATACCCCGACCTCACCGAAGCCGAGCGCATGGAGCTGATGTATGAGCTGAACGGCGACTATCTGGACGACGAGCGCTCCAATCTGGACATTCAGCTCTCCCGTCCCATTCTCGTTGTCGGTGATCTGGGGCTTTGGCACGGCCGCCGCATGGGATATAAGGAAATTCCGAGCGGTAATATCCGGGACTGCCTTTACAGCGAACGGGATATTGATTACAGCACTTGGTATGTGGATAAAAACGGTGACTTCCGCTGCGATGCCATCCATCACGATGGCACGAACCATTATCTCTACCGTGCCTATAAGGACGGCGTGAGCGACACACAGATCGAGAACCTGAAAGAAAAACTCTACCGCGGCACCGCCACCCGTGCGGATATTACAAGGATCACCCGCAGACTCGGCGACGAGATCGCCCGTGTTTACGGCTTTCTCATCCCCCGCAGACAGGCACCGGTGCAGAAGAGATAACGGAGGCAGCTATGATGAATATATCTGATACAAGGGACTGCGCCTTTGAAGCCTTTATTACCAACCTCGGCAAATACAACGAGGGCTTTTTGGTAGGCGAATGGGTGAAGTTTCCCGTGACCAATGAAGAAATGCAGGCGGTTTTCCGGCGCATCGGCATTGGGCGGCGCTATGAGGAGTGGTTTATCACAGACTATGACTGCCCGGATGCGGCCATCGGCAAGGTGCTCGGAGAATATGAGAGCCTGAGCGAGCTGAACTACCTCGCCGGGCAGATCATGGAGCTGCGGGAAAGCGACGATTTCTGGCAGGCAGTCTTGGACTTGGGTGAGAACACCGGCAGTGTGCAGGAGCTGATCAACCTGACCGAGAATTTGGACTGCTTTGATTACCTGCCCGGCGTGCAGAATGACTATGACCTCGGCTATTACTGGATCGAGGAAAGCGGCTGCTACGACACGAGCAATCTCGGCGCACTGGCAAACTATATTGATTATGAGGGATTCGGACGGAATATTCGGTATGAAGAAGGCGGCGTGTTCGGAGATAACGGCTATGTGCGGTCAAACGGCGGCCGCTTTGTAGACATCTACGACGGCGACATTGAGAACATCCCTGAAGAATATCGGATCGGTTCGCCCGCCGTCCCCGTCCGCTCCGCAGCCCCACGGCAGACGGAGCAGCCCGAACGATAAAATTTGCACCTTTGATATTGCCTTGCGGTTTGGGTATAGTATAATAAAAACGATAAGGAAGTGAGCACCGTGAGCGACAACTATTTTGATCTGCCATCCCGCATCGAGGATGCCTTTGCGGAGATCGACAGCGATATTGTGATGGATCTGCTGAATACCGACGAGGACTACGCCGCACTTTCCGACCGTATGGACAAGCTGAAAACGCAGTACCCCGTCATTGACAAAATGAACGAGGGCAGCGGCGAGATCCGCATGACCGCAGAGGAGCATCGGGCGTATGTGGATTATCTGAACCTTGTCCGTCAAATGGAGGATATGGAACGGCAGCACATTTACTTCCGCGGTCATACCGATGCCGTGGCGTATCTCAAAAAAATCAAAGCGCTATAAGTACGACGAAAGCGGTGCAGAGAGATCTGCGCCGCTTTTTTGTTGGCAGAAATGCAAAGCGAGTCGAAAAAGATGCTCTGTATAAAAAGTTTTTCTGAATTTTAAGTAAAAACTATTGACGAAAACGGCGTTTTTGGCTATACTAATAGCAAGGAGGCGATACCATGATCGTTAGACCCTACTATTTGGATATATTGAAAACCTATCGGGATGTTCCGCTGGTGAAGATCCTTGCCGGGATTCGCCGCTGCGGGAAATCGACCATTTTGGATATGCTGAAAGACGACCTGCTCGGCAGCGGCATTGCGGCAGACCATGTGATTCATCTGCGTTATACCTCGGAAGAGCTGGACGATGGCATGACTGCCAAGCAGATGTACCGTGACATCAAAGAGAAAATGACCGACGGCGAACGCTACTATCTTCTGCTGGACGAGGTGCAGGAGGTGGACGGCTGGGAAAAGGCTGTCAACAGCCTGCTGGAGGATTCCAATACCGACATCTATGTGACCGGCTCCAACTCCAAACTGATGTCCAGCGAGATCTCCACCTATCTGACAGGGCGGTATATCTCCATTCCCGTTTTTACGCTGTCCTTTGCTGAATATTTGGAGTTTAAGAAGGACAGCGGCCGCACGCCGAAAGAGCTTTTGAACGAATATATCCGCATGGGCGGCTTTCCCATCGTTGCGCTCGGAAACTTTGACGAGCGTTCGTCCTATCAGATCGTCGAGGGTATCTACAATTCCGTTATCACCAGTGACATCACCAAGCGGCATAATATCACGAACTTTGACCTGTTCAACCGTGTGGTGAAGTATGTCGTAGAGAATGTCGGCAAGACTTTTTCCGCCAATGCTATCGTGAAATTCATGAAAGGCGAAGGACGCTCCCTCTCGGTGGAAGCAGTCTATAATTATCTGGAATGGCTGGAAAAGGCTTTCGTGATTTACCGATGCCAGCGGTACGATATGCAGGGCAAGACCGTCCTGAAAACGCAGGAGAAGTTCTACCTTGCGGATGCTTCCCTCAAATACTGCATGATGGGCTTTAATCCGAAATCCGTTGCCGCTATGCTGGAAAACATCGTGTACTTTGAGCTTCGGCGGAAGGGCTATGATGTTTACATCGGCAAAAACGCCACCAAGGAGATCGACTTCGTGGCCGTGCGGCGGGACGAGCGGATCTATGTGCAGGTATGCCGCAATCTGCCGGAGGAATCCGACCGGGAGGTTGCCAACTTGCTGGAGATCAAAGACCATTACCCGAAATATGTAGTAACGCTGGACGAACTGGCCGCAGGCAACATCAACGGTGTCAAGATCGTGCATCTGGCGGATTTTCTGCTGAGCAAGGACTATTAAACGCTTTCTGCATATAAAACGGTCGAGATATATGCAGATAATCGCATAGCCGGACGGCTTTCATCCATGTGAGAGCCATCCGGCGTATTTTTTATAATGGGGTGTTATAGCAGGCCGCTGTCCTCACCGTTCGGAAAAATGTGCGAATTTGCAATAGAAAAGGCCGGAAAAATGTGTGTTCATCTTCTGAAAGGTCGGAGGTTGCTATGAAACGGCAGCATATTGTCGTGGCCTACCTCAAAAAATCAAAGCGATCTAACGCAGACGGCACGGAAACCTGTGCCGTTTTCTGCATATACAGTTCTGTTATCTGCATATAAAAGGTCAAAGTATATGCAGATAACTACATAGCCGAAAGGTTTTCAGTCTGAAAACCCCTCGGCTATTTTTATGTCAGAACGGAGGTGAAACATATGCCATATATCCCGCCGGAGGTGG
>OGXQ01003083.1_pt1 | contig 10346 bp, 7 predicted proteins | sample 1576291 | NCBI WGS metagenome assembly OGXQ01 (sample SAMEA3541575, study PRJEB24748) | human gut metagenome | biome: human gut; feature: human-associated habitat; material: faeces | place: China | collected 2012 | reverse complement strand
GTCACCGCTGGAGTATCGCAACAGCTAAGCCAACCATCTTATCTCAATTTGTTCCGGTTGAAATGAGGACCTGCTTTCAATAAAAAGAACAGTGTCGAAAAAATTGTCAGGCACGCCCCGAACAGGTAAGCGTAGTTGAATCCCCCGAAAGCCTGTGCGATGCTTCCGCCTATCATCAGCCCGATCCCGATCCCCACATCCCAACTGGTGAGATAGGTGGAAGTCGCTGTCCCCCTCTGGCTGTTGGGAGCGAGGTTCACGAACAGAGTGTTGAAAGCCGGGAACATCGTACCGAATGCGACTCCTTGTGAAAGGGCGATCCCGATATACAGATAAGAAGTGAAAGCCGGATTCCACTGCATCAGCCTTTCCAGAGCTGCCAGCCCGAAGAAGCTGGCGGCGGCAAGATACATCCCCAACGAGATGACCAGCGTGATTCTCCCTTTGTCGACCTGCCGCCCGGAGAACATACGCGAGACAGCCAGGCCGATCGCCATAAAGGTGAAATATAATCCTGAATTGACGGAAATCCCGATCTCATCGGCATACATGGCCACATATGTGGTTGTCATGCCGTAGGGTATGGAGAGCAGCAGTAAGGAGATGCCAGCCCAAGTGCCTTTCACCAAAAAGAAACGGTCCAGCGAGATCGGTTCTTTCTTTATCGGCTGTTTCCGCGGTGTCTTTACCAAATAGGCCATGATGAAGCCGAGGAGGCAGGAAAGGAGAGAGCAGGCGAAAATCGTTTCGTAGGAGAAGCTGGTGTGCATGAACAGCCCTGTCATCGGTCCGAAACTCATGGCCGTATTGTTTGCCAGCCCGTAATAACCGATCCCCTCGCCACGGCGGGAGGAGGGCAGGATGTCGATCACGATCGTATTGCCCGACACCGTCACCATGCCGAAGGCGAAGCCGTGCAGGATACGGAGCACGATGAAGATGCTCAGCAGGCTGGCGATCATATATCCGGCGAAGATGACCATGAAGACGGAGTAGGCTAAAAGGTACAACGGCCGTCTGGCGAATGTGTCCAGCAGGTATCCGGAGAACGGACGAATACAGAGGGCAGCAATAGTATAGCACGAAAGGATAAAACCGATCATCGATTTATCCGCATCGAACTGGTCCTGCAAGTAAAACGGCAGGATCGGCAATATCAGATAAAATGCGAAGAACAGCAAAAAGTTGGCTGCTAAGATATAGCAGAAGCTGGGTGATATAAGTTTGTCTTTTGCCATTGTTTCATTTTGTTTGTGTTATTGTTGGATTCCGAACCCCAATCTTCGGAGCTGTCCGGTTTCTTCCGGGGTCGCATGGACGATTGTGTATGCACCGTATTCTCTTGGGTGATGATAGTTTGTCCGGAACCACTCGAATCTGTCGGGATTTTCCCGTAGCGCCCGGTCTATGGCAAGCGGGTTAAAACTGGTGAGGATCGCTTGTTCGATCCGGTTTTTGTCAAACCGATTCAAGTCGATAACCGGAGTTTCGGGAGCTGTCGGAATCACTTCGCTGATCTTCTCGATCTTCACTTGGAAGAATTTTTCGATGTTTTTCAGACACATACGCGTACCATTGGCTTTCCCGTCTGCCGAGAAACCGGCAATATGCGGGGTGGCTATCGTGGCCAGTTCCAATAATTCCCGGTTTATATCCGGTTCGTTTTCCCAACAGTCCAAGATCAGTTCACTGATCTTACCCTCTTTCCGGGCATGCAATAGGGCATCCGTATCATGGACGGTTCCTCTGGATGCGTTGACGAACCAAGGTTTCCGTTGGAGCTTGCGGAAGAAGTCTACTCCTGCCAGGTGGCGGGTGGCAAAACGGCCTTCTTTTGTCAGCGGCGTGTGGAAGGTGACGATGTCGGCTTGCTCTGCGATCGTCTCCAGTGAGACGAAACCGTCTTTCCCCTCCTTCTCCGCACGTGGCGGGTCGTTGCGGAGCACGTTCATCCCGTAGGCCGAGCATAACTTCTCCACCTCTTTTCCGACATGACCGACACCGACGATCCCGATCGTCTTCCCCTGTAGGGGTTCACCCTTGCGAAGCGCGATCGTGACCAATCCGGAAAGCACATATTGGGCGACCGAGACGGCATTGCATCCCGGTGAGTTCTTCCAGGTGATACCTGCCTTATCACAATACCGGGTGTCGATATGGTCGAAACCTATTGTAGCGCTGGTAATCAGTTTCACCCGGCTTCCTTCGAGCAGTTCGCGGGTACATTTATCGATACTCCGTACGATCAGTATGTCTGCATCTTGTACGTTTTCTGGTGTAAACTCTTTAGAAGTGAGATACTTTACCTCTGCGATCGGTTCTGCGATTCCTTTCAGAAAAGGAACGGTATTGTCGGCGACTATTTTCATCTTGCTGTCCTTTTTCGAGAAGACAAAGGTAGGGATTATTTTCCAATCTTGACATAATTCAACCGCGTGTACTGTATGCCATAACTTTCAACCGTCGCGGCGATACGTGCCGAAGAGATGTGTAGCACTTCACCCGGCCGGTAGGCATGTTCCAGGGAGGGCAACTGTCCGGATGCATGGCTGGGATTGCCGGATGCAAAGGTCAGGTTGACCAGGTTGCCGCTCGCATCGATGGCCGTCAGGCGCTGGCGTACGAAGAAGACCGGAGTCGTCCCGATGACGCGGGTCCTGTATGGGTCGTCTTCCACCCGTACTTTAGTTATTTTCAGGGTGAGATTGGACAGCTTGTCCCCTTTCTTTCCTAAGAAACGGCTGGTGGGACGTGGCTGGTATTTCTTTTTTAGCATCTTGTCCAGGTAGACGCAGTTGTAGGCTTGTGCCATTTTGACGAAACGTTCTTGCTTGGGGATGATAGGGGTATATTTAAAGGCGATCCAGTTCACGTAGCCCGGATCTATCCGCAAGATCTCATACAGGAAGTGTCCGCGGTATTTGCCGAAAGCGATCAGGTCATCTCCGTGTGTCGACATCCTCTTTTCATTGTAGTCCGTGACCAGGATCTGTCGGTTGGCATACCACAATTCGGAAGTGACGATGCGCAGCGACTGGATAATGTCCGGTTTCAAATCTTCGATAAACAAGATGCACTGCCTGTCGAGTAGAGGCGTGTAGAACCACAGGCTGTAGTTCGGATGTCCTTCCCTCGGTAAAACCACAAGGTAACATCCCGCCTCCTTATAAGAGGCTTTCCCTTGGTTGTAAACATTCAACTTCTCATAAAGGAGTTCCTGTTCCGCCTCTGTGATATTGGGTAATCTGGGGTTTGCCATATTGTTACCTCCTTTTTATGTTTTGACACATTGCCCGTTTTGCGTTTACCGTGCACTATGGACAGATTCAACTGTTTTAGCACTGTCTTTGTTCCAAAATCATGTGCTGAAGTCAATCTTTATTCATGCCGTTCATGCTGACAATATGAGTTGTGAACGAAGATCGAGAAAAATATTGATAATATCCATGTATTTCTAACTTTAATTGTTCATTTTCTTAGATTCAAACCACCTATTTGGTTTCACCGCCTTTTGAAACATTTTGATTATCAAATTGTATGGGTGGGTGAAGGTGAACATCGGGACTACCTTCAACTTAAAAATTTGTTTTCACCTTGTTTTGTCCCGATCTCGGTTGACTATGTTCCCCTCCCGTCTCTTATCCAAAGCGATTTATTTAAGTGCAAAATAAAGCGATTATGGGAGTGCATAATATGCATATATTATAGATATTAAAACTCATCTTATATTCTTTTTTATTATCGACCAGGGTCGAAAGCTCTATGGTTTTATAGCTTGGCGATAGAAGCATGGCAGTTGTCGGTTTATAACACTCTTTCCGTACTCAGCTTATTTTTTTGATGAAGGCAACTGTGACCGGTGAAGGCACTTTTACTCTTTGCATTTACCCTTTAATGGTCTTGTAATTAAATTATTATGCACGTAGGTGAAGATGAATCCTTCTATCGTCCGGTAAACATCTCGGATAACGATTGGCGGGATATCGTCTATTTCCAGCAGGCGGATGGCGTTATGCTGGTAGAGGGAACCGCTTTGGCAGTTATAAAATATTCAGAACTTGTACCGCACCGAGGCCATAAATTCCCGCGGACGGATATTGATCCAGGAAGTATAGCTTTCGGTGACGGAATACTGCGTGTAGCTATACTGTTTCTTGTTGAACAGGTTGGTCGCTTCGGCTGTGAACTGCCAGCTTCCCATTTTCCAACGTAGGAAGAGGCCGGCGAAGAAAGCGTTGACAGACTTGTCCCGGCTGACATCGTTGTGGTAGTGGTCTGCCGAAAGATTGATCTCTACAGGGAAAAGCTCGTAGGAGAGCTGGAACTTCTGGACGACGTTCAGGAGCGGATCAAGGCGTGTGCCGGTCCCGATCTTCGACCGTCCGAGGTAGATGGTCGCTTGATAGCTGGCAGAGAAGCTGCGCAGGGGCGACCAGATCAGCTTCGGTTCATATTGCATGAAATCGTACCGGTAAGGCAACCGTTCGCCGGCGCTCAGTTGTTCCGCGTTGTTGCGTCCTAAGAGGTAAGAGAGCGACGTCTTCAGTCCCCAGTCGTAGAAGCCTTTGGAAAGGGTTCCTTTCACCGTCCAGCCGGAAGAATAGTTGGACAGGCGGTGGGAGACAAGCGAGACTTGCCCGTCGCGGACCTGCTGTTCGAAGATACGGTCGGACCATCCCCGGTTATGGTTGAGCGACAGGGTGGAAAAGAACTCGCGCACCGTGCTCTTGTACTCTCCGTACAACGAATAGCTCTGGTTGCGGTAGACGGGCAGGATACCGTTGTTCATCCGATAGTTGCGGTAGTCTGTGCGGTATGCAGCCGGGTAGAGGTCGGTGATGCTTCCGTAACTTTCCTTGTAGTTGGCATGGAAAGAAAAACGCCAGGCATAGTTGAACTTATAGTTGATGTACAGGAACGGATTGGCAGCCAACCGGGAAAAGCCGGCTGCTGGAAAGGTGGTCCATACGAATGGAAGATGGAAGGTCAGATTCCATTTGTGCAGGTTCCATTGGTAGTTCGGTTTGAAATACAGACTCGTTCCGTTCCGGATCGAATTGATATCGCCTGTTATACCGGCTGTATATTGCCGGGTCAGGTTCCTTTTCTTGCGCAGGAAAGCGAATGAATGGTCCAGATAGAACTGTTGCAAGTGTAACGTCTGTTCGTCCCCGTCTATCAGGATGTGGGCAGGCTGGTTGTGATAGCGGAGCAGTGAACGGAGTTCGAGCGTGTATTTGTCCCGTGGCCAGATGTTTTGCAGGTAATTGCGTATGCCCATGTCCGGTGTCCGGATGTGCTGATTGACCGATGAGACACCGGAGATACGGGACGTGCTTCTTTCCCAGTTGCCGGAAAGGTTGAAGTCGTTTGTCAGGTAATGGCTGTCGGCGTTGTTTTCCAGGCTTGCCGCCACTTCCGCCCGGTCGGTACGGATGTGCGTGTCGTTTTGTTCCTTTAGGGTAACCGTATCTCCTGCCTGGTAATAATGGGTGATACTTCCCCTTTCTTGTTGTATGAGATCGTGCAAGTAGTTGATGTTGAAGCGTAACTGTGTCGCTTCGTTTAGCTTGTATATCCGGTTGCCGGAAAAGGAATGTACGTTGTTAAAGAGCAGCCGTTCCTTTTTCAGTGGAGCGGAGAAGGAGGGCTGGGAAAGGAATGACGGGATCGAAGGGCCTATTCTTCTTTTGGCTCCTGTTTGTGTAAGTACGTTCTGTTCGTCTGTTACATTGTTTCCCCGGTTGTTCCCTTTATAAATATAGGCGGACTGGCTTTTACGGCTGATCTGGATGGCATTGCCCATGCCTTCCCACAAAAGGGGGGGAATGCCCATGCTTCCTTCCAACGTCCCCATCCAGCGGTCTCGGAAATTGTCTTTCAGTTTGAGGTTGATCGCGATATCTTCGGTTGTCAGCTTCTTTTGCAGGGCACGGATGGGTTGATGGTTTTCCAGTATTTGCACGCTCTTGACAGCACCCGCCTGCAAGTTATTGGTTAGTTGGTTGTACCGCCCGTCTGTCAGGTCCATGCCTTCCACATAGAACTTGCTGATCTTTTTCCCGTTGTACGAGATTTTCCCGTCGTCGTCTACATCCACTCCCGGCAGTTTTTTCAGTACGTCTTTGATCGCTTCGTCTTTCGGACTGATGAATTGCGACACGTCGTAATTGATCGTGTCGTGTTGCCCGTAGACGCGCCCCGGACGTATCTCGACCTCTTTCAGAGTGAAGATTTCCGGTTCGAGGCGGATGAGAAGTCTTGTCCCGGCTGTGATCTTTTGCCGGATCGCTTTATATCCCAACAGTGAGACGTGGACAAACAGTGAGTCGTTTGCCTGGTGGAGCGGGAGGATGAAGGTGCCGTCGGCCTTTGTCAAGGTGTAGGTCAGCGGGAGCTGCCGTCCGGTTTTACGTATCTGCACGGTTGCGGCATCTACCGGCTGGCCGTTTCCGGCATCGGTCACGGTCCCTTTGATGACTTGCTGGGCAGACAGGTTGTAGGCGGTGATCAGGAGAATGGATATATATAGGAGGCTCTTCATTGTTTGTTCTTGTTTTTGTTACTCTTTTTCTATCGGATTGTAAGGCGTGTTCTTCGGGTGCATCGGTTGTCCGTCTTCTCCTTTGACGATGATCTGCATACCGGGGGAGGTTTCCTTCAGATAGCCGATCGGGTCGGCGGCGAAACGTTCGTGTATCCGGAGGAGATCTTTGCGGGAGATCGGTTCGTATTCGCTTCCGATAAACAGGATGGCTTCTTCTTTGCCGGCTTTCTCGATACCGGTGCAGACGAAGGTGTAGTGCTGCCGGCTGTCGGAGGCTTTCAGGATCAGTCCGGGCAGTCCTTGCAGTTTCCAAGGACCTTCGCTGCGCGGAATTTCCGGAGTGTACCAAGCTTCGTAGTTTCGCCCCCGGAATCGGCAGGTCGCTCTGTAGCAGGTGTAGGCGAGGAAAGTTGCTGTGTCGGGATGCAGTTCCCAGACAGGAATCTCTGTTTTTTCTTCCGAACGGAAGTTACTGGCGGCGATAGGTTCGAGTTGTGTCAGTTTGCCTTCGGGATAGTTTTTGAATATCTGGTAGTTCACTTGGCTGGTGCCTTGTTTCATATGTTCCTGGATGATTTCCTGCGAAGCTCCGGTCGCTTTGTCCATTTCGATAAGCGAGTCCATACGGAAACGGGCATAGCTGTAGAACAGGGAACTTTTGGAACCTACCTTCAGCATCATAGTCTCATCGATGTGTTTGTCTTCATGGGCTGTGTCGCCGACAAAGGAGAGGTCGTACTGGGCGGTGAACAATACCTTGTCGATGGGTTTCGCCTTGAGCACTTCGCTCATGTTGTACACGCGGATATTGAATTGGGCCTGTACAGCCCCGCATGCCAGTAAAAGAACTGCGGATAATAGGATTCGTTTCATAACTTTAATCGTCTTAGAGTGTTTGTCTGCTGCAAATGTAGCGGACGGCAAACCTCCGGGGCGAGTAAAGTTATTACTGAAATATTACGGTGGGGTTATTCCTGGCTATCCAAATCCTTTTCTATATCTTTTATAATAAGTAAGACGGTGCTTTTTAGGGGTGGGAGATGTTTCTTAATTGTAATGAATATCTTTTCCTCATCAACAGCAGAGTATTCGTGCGAAATGATATTACGCTGTCCTATCACCTTAACCCAAGGTACTTGGGGATATTTAGGTAGTAACTGTTTATTTGTTTTATCGTCTATTTTCTTGACGTATTCACCGATTGTCTGTAAGCGCATGACACAGGAATCAAATATGGTCATTCTCCAAGGTGTGGAAAGGAAGTCGTCCGGTGTTTGTATTTTATACATCGGTCGATAATTACATCAATAGCCTCGGCTATAAGATACAATCTGTCTGTAATTTCATCTTTATGCATAAATACCCTCCTTTAGTATCTTATCCAGTAACAGAGGCCTTAAACTTTTATGCAAGCGAATCAGGTCGATCGAGCAGCCACACCGTTTTTCCAAATCACTTTTCTCTGTTTGTTCTCCACGAGCAACTGATCCGAAGATGCCGATTTTGAGAATACCGTATTTATCGGCAAATTTGGATTTGAATTGTTTTAGCAAAGTAATATAATATCTGTATATCTTTCATGAAGAATCCTGTATATGGGATCAAAGATACATAAAAAACGGTGATTCCTATGTAAATAGTAGTTTTTTCCGTAAGTTTGTGCAAACTTCTTTCAAGTAAGGGGTTAAGTAGTCAAAAAGCACAAAATAATAAAGCAAACTTTCATAAATGAAGACTTTGGATAAACAGAAAAAGAACGTCCTTACCCTTTGCGGGGCGGCGATGGCATCGTTGCTTCTTTGGGGATGCGGCGGAACAAACCCTACGGCCGAATCTTTCGAACGGTCTGATTATTATACGCGTGGTATCGGACAGTATCCGGGCGACCCGAAGGAGGATTTCTCGCCTTCTCTGGCTCCGGATCCTTCCACTTACCGTAACATTGCCCGGTTGCGATCGGCTTTTGCCTCTTCCAGTCATGACTATAACCTGGTGGCGCAGTTGGCGACAGACGGCATCGTGACGGACGAGCAACCGCAGTATCTGAACTTGTCTACGCCCGATGGAGACGTTCCGAGACGCGAACGCGAATGGATGATCGACGAAGGGCCGTATTCACGGAATACTTTTCCCGGCGGAGATACCTATTTCCGGTTTACGCTGGCAAACTATAGCAAAGCGGCCGGCAAACTGTCGCTGGTAGGAACGGTCGTGTATGACGATAAAGTGTCGAAAGGCGGCTACGAGATCATCTGCCAGGGTTCCAATGACGGAAAGAACTGGACGGAAATCGGCAAACTGAGCGGTAGCGGTCTGCCCGGTCAGGCAGTCTCCGGACGGGTGGTGGTGACCGACCCGAACAAACAGACCGGTGAAACAACCATGCCGGTCCGCAAACTGAATGAAACGATTACTTTCAATTCCGAAAACGCTTACTCCGATTACCGCGTGCTGCTGAAGATGGCAGGCGCACACGATTGGGTGTTTACGGAAGCTAATTTCATGGATAAGGACGGTGGTTTAGTGGAAATGAAACCGTCCCAGTTCTTCAACAGTGCCTGGATGAGTGCTACTGGGGGTGAAGAATGGTTGTATGTGGATCTTGGCAGCATGTCGGAGTTCGATAAGGTCGTGTTGCACTGGATCAACAAAGCCGTCAAAGGAAAAGTGCAGGTGTCGGATGATGCCGTGCAGTGGAAAGATGCGGCCGAACTGCCGGGCGGTGACGGCCTGATAGATGAAATCGCATTGAACGGCAAACAGAATGCCCGCTATGTGCGCATCCTGATGCAACAGCCGGCGAACGATAGCCGTTATATCCTGAGCGAAGTGGAAGTAATGGGTAAAGGCGGATTAGTGGCTCAGCCTGTGGCTTCTCCTGCCGCTTCGAAGGGAAAGATCATCTTGTCCGGCGGCAACTGGGAGCTGCAACGTGCTTCTGAAGTGACGGCTTCGGGTGAAGAAATATCTACTCTGAGCTACAAGCCGGAGAACTGGATCGTGGCGACAGTGCCGGGAACGGTATTGAGCAGTTACAAGAATATCGGGGCAATCGCCGATCCGAACTATGCGGACAACCAGTTGCAGGTGTCCGAATCGTTCTTCTGGTCCAACTTCTGGTATCGTGACGAGTTCGAAGTGCCGGAAGGATTCAAGCAGGACCGCCTGTTCCTGAACTTCGACGGGATCAACTGGAAAGCGGATGTCTATCTGAACGGAAAGAAATTAGGCCGTATCGACGGCGCCTTTATGCGAGGCAAGTTCGATGTGACGGATCTGGTTGTTCCGGGTAAGAACGTGGTGGCTGTAGAGATCATCCGGAATAACCATATCGGGGCGATCAAGGAAAAGAACAAGCAGAGCACGGACTTCAACGGCGGAATCTTAGGGGCTGATAACCCGACCTTCCACGCGACGATCGGTTGGGACTGGATTCCGACGGTTCGCGGCCGCAATATCGGTATCTGGAACGATGTCTTCCTGACCTCAACCGGAAAGGTGACGGTTGCCGATCCGCTTGTTACGTCTGTCCTGCCGTTGCCCGATACGACTTCCGCTACGTTGACAGCCGAGGTGATCGTGAAGAACCACGATGCCAATACGGTAAACGGTACGTTGGAAGGCAAGGTAGGAGATATCACATTCCAGCAACTTGTTTCCCTGGCGGCGGGAGAAGAGAAGACAGTCGTTTTCGATGTCAAGGACTTCCCGCAACTGAAGATGGAAAACCCGCGCTTGTGGTGGCCTAAAGGTTACGGCGCGCCGAACCTCTACGATGCCAACTTCACCTTCAAAGTGG
>OGXQ01003082.1_pt1 | contig 10353 bp, 8 predicted proteins | sample 1576291 | NCBI WGS metagenome assembly OGXQ01 (sample SAMEA3541575, study PRJEB24748) | human gut metagenome | biome: human gut; feature: human-associated habitat; material: faeces | place: China | collected 2012 | reverse complement strand
CCAAAGAGGTCTGCGTCAGCATATCCGCAAGCGTTACGGCTCTCTGCCCCAGAAGGTCAAAGTTTTTTGCAAAGCGTACAGGCATGCCGTCTCTCGTCCCCTCCCAGAGAATCGAAAGAAAATCCTTCGTGCAGAAGCCTGTTGTCACCTGCACCTGCAAAAGGCTGTCCGCCGTATTTTCCTCTGCTATAAATGCTGCTATGTACTCCTGCATCTGCTGCATCAGGGAATCATTCAGGCTTTTTTCGTAATTCGCATCATTCAGCCCCACAATGACCGGCACATCCACAGAATATCCGCCGTTTTCCTCGTCCGCCGTCAGCTCCTTCACTGCCACTACAGGCTCCGTCCCGTCCTTCATTTCCAACGTCACCTGCTTAGTTTCGTGGTTAAAGCGAACCTCCCCTGTATAGTACGCCGAAATAACCGCCTCGTCCACATACAGGCAGCCGTTAATCATATTCGGTTCATCCGGCAGAGTGACCGCATACCCATTCAGAACGGCATCCCGTTCCCCGGAACGCACGCGCAGCGTTCTGCCGCGGTAGGAAATCGCCGTTTGCTTCGTTTCCGTATCCCATTTTACCGTTCCGCCCAGCGCTTCCATGGTATTGCGCAGGGGCAGCAAAAGCTTTTCTGTATCCTCAAAATAAAGCGGCATATTCTCCATATTTTCCAACGTTTTTACGCCGCCTTCTTCCTGCTCCGTTTCATTTTGTGCCGAGGTTTCCGTTGCCGTCACCTCTATTTTATTCCGCGTAATCAGCGTCATGGAAAGCGTCAGCGCCCCTGCCAGAAGCACCGCACCTGCCGCCGCAATGATTGCAACCTTTTTTACTGTCATAATTCTCCCTCTCTCTGCTTTCGCTCAGAAAGTATTTTTTATTTCTGCATCATAAAAAATGCCGCCAGCTTTTCAGGAAATGTTGCCTCATCCTTGATTTCCGGCACCCTTTCAGGCAAATCCTTCCCCAGAAGAATTTCCTTTTCGTCCAGACGGATCGTGATATGCTTCGTATCCTTATCCCAGTGCATTTCCGCACCAATCAGATTTGTTAAGTCGCGCAGCTTATAATACGCCGCATCCCCCTTCGCTCGCCCCTCTATCTCCTTTGTCTCTCCGTCATAGGAAACCCTCACGGCATCGTATTTCACCTTATTGCCATCCGCAGAAAGGTCTATTTCCTTATCCAGAAAAGCGAACAGCTGCTTTGCATTTGGCGCAGAAATGTAATACGCCCCCTTTTCATAATAGAACTCAATTCTGTCATCTGCCTCTGCCGTCTGCAGCTGCATCTCCTGCATTGTTCCCTTTCTCCAGGGGTTTGCGGCAGCAGGGTCTGTCGGGTCCCAGCCGCGGCGCACCGTATCGTTTCTGTTGACCTTCGGCACAGCCGCGGGCTGCAAGGGCTCCTTCACATCCCCACGATACATTTTCACGGTTGTGCCAATCGGGCAGTTGTCATAAATCCATTTTACATCCCGCACTGTCAAGCGGATGCACCCTGCGGATGCAGTTGTCCCCAATTTGTTGAATTCATCATATTCCAATGTGGTTTTGTCCTTTTCAAAATAAGGTACAGAATGAAAGAGATACGGTCCCGTAATGCGTGTGGCATACTGCCCCCACACATTCCCGTATAATGCGCGCCATCCGTATTTCGCACTCGTCCGGAATGTCCCTTCGGGGGTATCCGTGCCGCCGCTGCATCGAAACGCCTTAATGGGAACGGTATAATTTCCCGCCGCATCCTTTTCATACACCGTCACCACATTCGCCGTCAGGTTCACCGTTATGTAATAGGGGCTTTTCGTTTTTTCTGCCGCAAATGCTGTGCCGCATAAGCCAAACAGCAGCAAACAGAATACCAATATGCCCAAGCTTCGTTTCTTCATGGTTCTTCTCCTTTGTTACACAGTTGCTTCAATTACCGAATTTTTCTCCTTATACATTATAAAAAAGGATTGCACAAGAATCAAGAAACACTTTCTTAAAAATCGTTGAATTTTTGAGAAATCTGCAAAAAAAAGAACAGGGAACGTCCTTTTCAGGCAATTCCCCGTCTATTTGTTTAAATATTTTTCAAATCCTTAAAGCTCCGGAACAGGGTTCTGTAAAGCTCCTTATACAGCGTGAAGTATTTCGCATACGCACCATTCGCCGCCATATTCGGCTCGGAACTATCTTTTTTTCGCACCAGCGCATCACAGGCCGTCTCCAAATCGGGATAAATGCCTGCGCCAACACCTGCCAAAATCGCCGCACCCAATGCGCCGCCCTGATCAGACTGCACTGTGCTTACCGAACAGCCGTACATATCCGCCAGCATTTGTCTCCAGAAGGGGCTTCTGCCGCCGCCGCCGCAGATCATCATATCCTCAATGGGTACACCCATCTCACGGAACACCTCAACACATTCCCACTGAGAGAAGGAAATCCCCTCCATCACAGAGCGAATCAAATGCGGTCTTTCGTGCATGGCAGAAAGTCCAAAGAACACCCCTCTGCAATCCGGATCGGGATGTGGAGAGCGTTCCCCCATCAGGTAAGGCAGGTAAATCAGCTTTTCAGAACCGATAGGCACCCTTGCCGCCTCTGCCGTCATAATTTCATAAGGGTCTACGCCCTTTTCCGCAGCCTCTGCCATTTCCGGCGTGCAAACGTGATTGCGCAGCCATTGCAGAGAAAGCCCTGCCGCCTGTGTGCAGCTCATTACCGTCCATTTGCCGGGTACAGAGGCACAAAGCGTATGCACTCTGCCCTTGGGATCAAGTGCCATTCGGTCGGAAACCGCATAAACCACCGCAGAGGTGCCAATCGTGGTGAATGCCTTCCCCTGCGAAACAATGCCTGTCCCAATCGCCGCCGCAGGGTTGTCCCCTGCACCACCGACCACAATCGTGCCTGCCGCAAGTCCTGTCAGCGCCGCTGCCTCCTTATGCACCTCGCCGGTTACATCCTGCGATTCGTACATCTTGCCAAGCAGTCTTTTTTCAATGCCAAGTCCCTCCAGAATTTCATCCGACCATGTCCGCTTTGCAACGTCCATCAGCTGCATGCCGGAGGCATCGGAAACCTCCGTGGCATATTCGCCCGTCAGCTTATACCGAATATAGTCCTTCGGCAGAAGAATATGCGCACATTTTGCGTACAGCTCCGGCTCATGCTTTTTCACCCAGAGGATTTTCGCCGCCGTGAAGCCGGTTACCGCAGGGTTCGCTGTAATCTGAATGATTTTTTCCGCACCCAGCATACGGTTCATATCCTCGACCTCTTCGCCCGTTCTCTGGTCGCACCAGATAATAGAAGGACGGATCACCTCTCCGGCCTCATCTAACATGACCAGGCCATGCATCTGTCCGGAAATACCAATTCCCTTTACTGCGTCTTTGTCTACACCTGACTGTGAAACAACTTCCTTTATGGTCTTAAGAACTGCATCTCTCCAGTCCTCGGGCTTCTGCTCTGCCCAGCCATTTTCCGGCTGATACAGTGGATATTCCTGTGAAGCGGAAGCGATCACGGTTCCCTTTTCATCAAACAGGACCGTCTTTGTTGCGGAAGTTCCCACATCTATTCCCAAGAGATAATTCATGATATTCTCCCTTCTCCTCTTATGACAGCCATTCCTGCCAAACATATTCTAAAATGATTATAACTTATCCTAAACCGTCATTCCAGAGCAGTTCTTATCTTTATAATAGCACTTTCTTATCCTTTTACATCATTCTTATCATATGGTATACTTTATTGCAGGATCTGCGTGTTCTGACCGGCTTTTTAAGCCTTATGTACACCTGGAATTTTTACGGAAAGGAAGCTACAGGATGGATTTTAAATATGAAATGGTCGTTCCAAACGAAGACCTGCCCTGTAAATTTTTCATTTTTGAAGGAAAAAACGGCAATTACCGCCGCGCCAACCACTGGCCAATGTACAGAAGGAATACGGTATTCTGACCGGTATTGTAAACGGATTTGCCACAGCCCTTGGTTTTACCATTGCCATCGTGATCCTGGCTGGATTGCGTGAAAAAATGGAATACAATGAGGTGCCGGAATCTTTCAAGGGAATGCCCATGGTGCTGCTGACAGCGGGACTGATGGCAATTGCTTTCTGCGGATTCTCCGGTCTGATCTAGGAAGGAGTAACATAGATGAGTATAACAGGAATTCTGATTGCTGCGGCTTGTGTCGGAATCGTCGGCATCTTTGTGGGACTGTTTCTTGGCGTGGCCGGTATAAAATTCAAAGTAGAAGTAGATGAGAAGGAAGAAGCGGTACTTGCCGCCCTTCCCGGTAATAACTGTGGCGGCTGTGGGTTCGCCGGATGTTCCGGACTTGCCGCTGCGATTGCAAAAGGAGAGGCTGCCGTTAATACCTGTCCGGTAGGCGGAGAGGAAGTCGGCAAAAAAATCGCTGCGATCATGGGAGTAGAGGCAGAGGCTTCCGAGAGAAAAGTAGCGTATGTTCACTGCCAGGGTGACTGCGACCGGACGAAGACAGACTATGATTATTACGGAATCAAGGATTGCCGTATGATGAGCTTTGTCCCCGGAGGCGGACCGAAATCATGTAACAGCGGCTGCCTTGGATATGGAACCTGCACACAGGTATGTCCTTTCGATGCCATTCACGTCAAAAACGGTGTAGCCGTAGTAGACAAAGAGAAGTGTAAGGCCTGCGGAAAATGTGTAGAGGTATGTCCGAAACACCTGATCAGTCTGATCCCATATTCCAATACGGTGCAGGTAGCCTGCAGTTCTACCGACAAGGGACCGGTCACTATGAAAGCCTGTACCACAGGATGCGTTGGCTGCGGAATTTGCGTGAAAAATTGTCAGCATGATGCTGTGAAAGTAGAGAATTTTCATGCGGTCATTGATCCCGAAAAGTGTGTCGGCTGTGGAGCCTGCATGGAAAAATGCCCTAAAAAATGTATTGTAAAAGCATAAAAGAGGAGAAATAGTATGCGTCTTCCGGACGATTATGAAGATCATGGAAGCGGGTTGACTCCTACCGTGGTCAGTGCGATCGTTGCTGTCACTATTTTTGTGGTGGTGATACTTACGGTTGTGCTGATCATTAACAGGAAACCGGCGTCTCATCAACAGAATAATACAGCTGCACAGACGGAGAATGTACAACAGGCAGGAAATCAGCAGACAGCAAAGTATCCGGATACGCAGGATCTGATCACCGGAAGTACATTGACTCCTTCGGATCTGGATTTTTGGGATATGTATCCGGAGACAACGGCTACACCGATGCCTTCAGAGAATCCTTCCGGACAGGATGGGAAAAAAGATACGACGGATACAGATCCTTCCACCGATGGAAAGCATACCCTGGTGACTAATCGGGATGGGAAAGAAGAATGGGTATTGATCAGTCCTTATCTGCCGAAACACGAATACGATTTTACAAAACTGGTGTGTCAGTCGGATTTTATGAAATATTATCAGGATGGAAAGCTTACTTCTTATGTTGGGGTGGATATCTCCAAATATCAGGATTATGTGGACTTCCTGAAATTAAAGAAAGCAGGCATTGATTTCGTGATGCTTCGGGTGGGAGCCAGAGGTTACGGCAGCGGTCAGATCGTTCTGGATGAGTATTTCGCGGATAATCTGAAGAGAGCGACAGATGCCGGACTGCAGATCGGAGTGTATTTTACTTCACAGGCGATCACCGAAGCAGAAGCGGTGGAAGAAGCGAACGTCGTACTGAACAATATTAAAGATTATAAGATTACTTATCCGGTGGCTTTTGATATGGGATTCGTGGATAACGATACGGCCCGCATAGAAGGAGTCAGCAGAGCGGACAAGACAAAGATCACGAAAGCTTTTCTGGATACGATAGCGGCGGCCGGATATAAAACATTATTATATGGCAACAAGGAATGGCTGATCAAGGAGGTGGATCTGTCAAAACTGTCTGCGTATGATGTATGGTTATCCCAGGTGGGAGATGTTCCGGATTATCCGTATCGGTTTACCATGTGGCAATACGCGGACGATATCTCGGTGGACGGGATTGCCGGTTATGCCAACATGAATATCAGCTTCATTGATTATTCGGAGAAATAGCCGGATAATTCAGAATGCCGGGGGCAATGGGCAGAGAAGAATAGATCTCTGCATAGCGGCTGGGAGCAATGTCTTCCACGTAGTTGGATAAAAAGTTATTGGTCACTCCTTTGTTTCGGAGAATGTCGATGGCTTTGTTGTAGGCAATGGCGGCTTCCACATCGGTAGCATAACGGCCCACCAGATAATTGCCATGAATATGAATGCGGACAGTATAGAGATGCTGTCCGTTTTTTGTTACTGTTTTGCGGACACCGTGATAAATATTGTGAATCTGCAGATTTTCTCTGCGGAAATCCGTGGGATCACCATTGCGGAAACAATAGTCTCTACCGGGTACGGCATAGCTTTTGATGCCATAGCGGGATGTAAGAGTCAGCTGCATTCCATAATCGGACACAAAATAATGATTACCGCGCCGCATGATTTTGTGTGAAGAATAATAGAACAGATCTTCCAGATCAAATTTCAGTACATGGTGTGGCGTGAGATAATAGTAAAAAAGCTGCTGGCCCATATAGATGGGGTTCCCAAGGTAGATTCCGTTATCCCGGAAGTTGAGCAGACAGACCCACTTCTCAAAGGAAAGGGAAGAGGTCTCTCGGTAGGATTTCAGGGAGAGAGAGGAATCATTTAACAGACGAATCCCTTCTTCATAGGCAGAGTGTGCCTGTCCGGCATCCCGGTAGCTACCAAGACTGATGTGCTTCCCACGGTAGGTCAGAGAGGCGCGGTAATACACGGTTCCATCTTTTTTTACGGCACGAAATATCCCTTTATCCAGTTTGCTTTTTCCTGTTTTCTGCTCATTCATAATTTCATAGTATCATTTTTTCCCGGAAAACAACAGATATATTTTTCGGACGAGCTGCATAGAATGAAGTTGGAGTCAAAATCATTTGTAGGTATGTGAGGATCGAAAATGTATAAACGGGCATTGACTGTTCTGTTAACAGCGCATTTGTTATTTCTGGCAGGATTTTTGTGCCTGGGACAAATGGAAGAAATACAGCGGAATCTGCAGATAAAAGTCCCGGTAGCGGCAGACAGTGAGAGCAGAATGATAGGAATTGCTTCCCGGACATCCTCGGGACAGCGGGTAGTCGACTGCAATGAATTGCAGAGGAACAGCAGGTATCATTTGGACATGGCGGAGCTGGAGGTTCTGTTGAAAATTGTGGAAGCGGAAGCCGGATGTGAGGATGAGGAGGGGAAACTTTTGGTGGCAAATGTCATATTGAACCGTCTGAATTCCGATAAATTTCCGGACAGTGTGTCGGAGATCGTGTTCCAGCAGGAGAATGGGATCACGCAGTTTTCCCCGGTGTCCGATGGGAGCTATGACAGAGTACAGATCAGTGAGGAGACCGTAAGGGCAGTGGGACGAGCACTGGATGGAGAGGATATCTCAGAAGGAGCACTTTATTTTGCCGCCAGAGATTATGCGGACAGTAAACGAATGCGTTGGTTTGATGAAAAGCTTACACTGTTATTCCGGCACGGCGGACATGAGTTTTTTAAAGAATAATAAGAATAAGTATGTTGCGTGCAGCTTGGACTTTATCAATTCACCTTGCAACAGTGCTTAAAGTATGCTATACTTTTACGAAATTGAAGATGGATACAATAGATCCATACATATTGATACGGAGGAGAGGAAATGGAAGTAATATATCGTAGCACACGCAGCAACGGCGCACCGGTAACCGCATCACAGGCGATTCTGAAGGGATTATCCGATGACGGAGGATTGTTTGTACCGGATCATATTCCCACACTGGACAAGAGTCTTAAGGAGCTTGCGGGAATGACTTATCAGCAGGTTGCATATGAAGTCATGAAATTATTTCTGACGGATTTTACGGAAGAAGAACTGAAGAATTGTATTAACAGTGCTTACGATTCCAAGTTTGATACAGAAAAAATTGCTCCGCTTGTGAAGGCAGACAATGCGTATTATCTGGAATTGTTCCATGGATCCACCATTGCTTTTAAGGATATGGCACTTTCCATTTTACCTCATCTGATGATCACTTCTGCCCGCAAGAACAATATTAAGAACGAGATCGTGATCCTGACCGCTACCTCCGGCGATACCGGTAAGGCAGCCCTGGCAGGCTTTGCAGATGTAAAAGGTACTCGTATCATTGTATTTTACCCGAAGAACGGTGTCAGCCCGATCCAGGAGAAGCAGATGGTGACCCAGAAGGGTGCCAATACCTTCGTAGTAGGCATTCACGGCAACTTTGACGATGCTCAGACCGGCGTGAAGAAGATCTTCTCCGATAAGGAACTGGCAAAAGAGATGGACGAGAAGGGCTTCCAGTTCTCCTCAGCAAACTCTATCAACATCGGACGTCTGGTACCGCAGATCTGCTACTATGTGTATGCTTATGCACAGTTATGTAAAGACGGTAAGATCGCAGAGGGTGAGAAGATCAATGTCGTAGTTCCCACCGGTAACTTCGGTAACATTCTGGCTGCATTTTATGCGAAGAATATGGGGCTTCCCATTGATAAGCTGATCTGTGCTTCCAATGACAATAAGGTACTGTATGATTTCTTCCGTACCGGAACCTATGACCGCAACAGAGAGTTCGTACTGACGACATCTCCTTCCATGGATATTCTGATCTCCAGCAACTTAGAGCGTCTGATCTACCGTATCGCAGGCAATGATGCAGATAAAAACCGTGAGCTGATGAGTGCGCTGACCGGCAATGGCAAATACGAGATCACCGAAGAAATGAAGGCGCAGCTGGCTGACTTCTATGGTAACTTTGCAAGTGAGGCAGAGACGGCAGCAGAAATTCGTCGTCTGTATGAGAAGTGCGGCTATGTGATCGATACCCATACCGCAGTAGCTTCCGCAGTATACGGAAAATATGTGGCAGAGACCGGGGATCATAAGACCACTGTCATTGCTTCTACCGCAAGCCCCTTCAAATTCACCAGAAGCGTCATGGATGCGATTGACACCAAATATGATGTGATGGGCGATTTTGAACTGGTGGATGAATTATCCAAAATTGCTAAGGTGAAGGTGCCCGGAGCGATCGAAGAGATCCGTACCGCACCCATACTTCATGATACGCAGTGTGATGTGGATAAAATGAAGGATACCGTTAAGAGTTTTCTCGGTATTTAATGTGGAATAAGATCATGATCAGAGAATCCCTCTTTGTGTGAGGGATTCTCTTTTTGTGGAAGGGTTAATTGTCACAGGATTCACAGCGGTCAAAACCGGGGTTAAAGGCATAGAAGTTCTTTGAATTCAGGTGGTCCTGTGTGATACGGAGGGCTTCTCCGAAGCGCTGGTAATGGACGACTTCGCGGGCCCGCAGGAATTTGATGGGTTCGCAGATATCCGGATCCTTGATCAGGCGTAAGATGTTGTCATAGGTGGAGCGGGCTTTCTGCTCTGCAGCCATATCCTCGTGCAGATCGGTGATGATATCTCCCTTTACCTGGAACTCACAGGCATTAAAGGGAACACCGCCCGCTGCCTGGGGCCAGACGCCTATGGTATGATCCACGTAATAGTTGGCGAATCCGCTTTTCTCAATCTCTTCCATGGAGAGGTTACGGGTCAGCTGGTGGACGATGGTGGCTACCATTTCCAAATGCCCCAGTTCTTCCGTCCCGATATCAGTCAGTAGTCCGGCTACCTCCTTATAAGGCATGGAATACCGTTGTGACAGGTAGCGCATGCTGGCACCCATTTCACCGTCCGGTCCGCCGTACTGGGAGATGATGACGGAGGCCAGCTTGGGATTGGTGTTCTTGATCTTCACCGGGTACTGGAGCTTCTTCTCATAAATGAACATCAGTCATTGCCTCCTTCCTCCCAGGGCCACGGGTCCTTCAGCCAGGCGAAGCCGTCCTCCGGCGTCAGGTCCGTCTGCAGCAGGGGGCCGTACATCTTCTGGTACTTCTCACGGCCCTCTTTCGCCAGCTTGATATAGGACCAGTACAGCTGCAGCGCCTCCTGATCCTGGGCGTGGGTGGTGAGATACAGGCCCAGCTCGTCAATGGCAAAGTCCAGGGCCATCAGCTCCACCAGGGCGGTGTTGGCCATTTTCGTCTTGGCCTGGATGGCTGCCTTGAAAGGCAGGTCAAGCCCCGGGAACAGGGTGCCGGTTTGCAGGGCCTCCATCCGGCTGTACCGGACAGGGTTCTCCTCCTGCATGGCTACAAAGGGAAACACCATGGGTGCACAGGTGCCGGGCAGAGTGCCCTGGTTCGGCTGGCAGGAGCCGGA
>OGXQ01003081.1_pt1 | contig 10354 bp, 10 predicted proteins | sample 1576291 | NCBI WGS metagenome assembly OGXQ01 (sample SAMEA3541575, study PRJEB24748) | human gut metagenome | biome: human gut; feature: human-associated habitat; material: faeces | place: China | collected 2012 | reverse complement strand
GGATGCCGTCGGCGATGCCGGTGGTTACTTCCCGGCGCTCAGGCTTGTCGCCGGGGCCGAGCACGCGCACGAACTTCTTGCCGTTGCGGGACTGGACGGCGATCACGGGGACGAGCAGGGCGTCCTTGACGTCCGCCACGGTGATCACGTTCTGGGTGGTCATGCCGATGCGCAACGGGCCTTCCTTGTTGTCGATAAGCGCTTTGCCGTAATAGTACACGGCGTTGTTCGATGACGAAGAGGACGACGAGGAGGCGGAGCTGCCCGTGCATGGAGGCGTAGCGCATGGCCTCCGGAATGCCGGGGGTCAGCCGGTCACACACGGCGAGGGTGGCCTCCGGCGTCACATCCCGGGGGGCGAAGCCGGTGCCTCCGGTGGTGACGATGAGATCCACCGGCTCCCGGTCGCACCACTGCCGCAGGGCAGCCTCGATCCGGCCCTTCTCGTCCGTGACAATGGCGGTCTCCGTCACCGCGTACCCGGCGTTTTTCAGAATTTCCACAACCAGAGGCCCGCCCGCGTCAGGGCGCTCTCCCCGGAAACTCCGGTCGCTGACGGTCAGGACAGCGGCTTTGAACATGGTAGATCACTCCTTCACGATTCCAGCAGCAGAATGGCCTCCGGCGGAACGGAGACGGTGAGGCGGTCCTTGTCCGGCACCGCCTGCCAGTTGTCCTTGTCCAGCTCCATCCGCAGCAGGGGCGCCTCCGGCGCCGCGCCCTCCGGCCGCAGCAGCACGATGGTGGAAAACACGTCCTCCACCACCTTTACTGCCGTGCAGGAGAAGGCGTTTTCCGCCCCGGGACCGGCCAGCTGAACATGGTGGGCCCGGATGCCGATCCGGCAGACGCCCTCCGGCACCGGACGGCCGCAGGAGAGCGTCAGTCCCCAGTCCGGAAGAAACACCGCATCCTCCCTTGGCCGGGCGTCGGCATAGTTCTTGCAGCCGGAGAGCCGGGCAGCGGCCTCTGTGCCGGGGCTGCGGAACAGCTCCCCCAGGGTGGTCACAGGCTGGGATCTGCCCCGGTCTATGACACACACCCGGCGGCAGTTCCGGAACACCTCCCCCCGGTCATGGGAGACCCACAGCACCGTGCCCGGGAATCCGCCCAGTGTCTCTGCCAGCTCCAGTTCCAGCTGGTATTTCAGGTAGCTGTCCAGGGCGGAGAAGGGCTCGTCCAGCAGGATGGCCGTGGGCTCCGACGCCAGGATTCGGGCCAGGGCGCACCGCTGCTGCTGCCCGCCGGAGAGCTGCCCCGGCTTCTGGTCTGCCACGGCCTCCAGCCGGAACTGCCGCAGCTTCTCCGCCACCTCTGTTTGGCGGCGGGCCTTGTCCCGCACGGCTGCGGCGATGTTCTGCCGCACCGTCATGTTGGGGAACAGAGCGTACTGCTGGAACAGGTACCCGACCTGCCGCCGCTGGGGCGGCAGGTTGATTCTGGAGGCGCTGTCGTAAAGGGTAACACCGTCCAGCTCGATGTGTCCCTCGTCCGGCGTCAGAATGCCGGCGATGCACTTGAGGGTCACAGACTTGCCGCACCCCGAGGCCCCCAGCAGGGCCAGCGTCTCATCCCCGGCGTCAAACTGGACCGCCAGATGAAAATTTCCCAGGGCCTTTCGGATGTCCACGGAAAGCGCCATTACCGTCTGCCCCCTTTTCCGGCCCGTTTCTGGCGGGCTTCCAGCAGGTTCACTGCCAACAGGAATACAGCGGAGATGGCAATGTTCACCAGCACCCAGCGGAGGGCCTCTGTGTCATTGTCGGTCCGCCAGAGCTGATAGACGGTGGTGGAGATGGTGGCGGTGCGGCCGGGGGTGTAGCCGGCGATCATGGAGGTGGCACCATACTCCCCCAGAGCCCGGGCAAAGGCCAGCACAGTCCCCGCCAGGATGCCCTGGCGGCACACGGGCATCCGCACCCGCCAGAAGATCCAGATATTGGACCGGCCCAGGGTCGCCGCAGCTTCCGCCAGCGTAGGATCGAAGCTCTCAAAGGCCCCCCGGGCGGTGCGGTACATCAGGGGGAAGGCCACCACCACCGTGGCAAAGACAGCGGACCACCAGGTCATCACCAGCCTCAGGCCGAAGTGGGCCTGCACCCAGGCGCCGATGGGGCGGTTGGGCCCCAGCAGCACCAGCAGCAGCCAGCCCACCACGGTGGGCGGCAGCACCAGGGGCAGGGTCAGCACCACATCCAGCACGCCCTTCACCAGCCGGGGCAGCTTGGCGATGTAGTACGCCGCCAGGATCCCCAGGAAGAATACCGCCACCGTGGAGATGGCGGCGATCCGCAATGAGTTGTAGAGAGGGGACCAGGCCATAAGGTTCCTTTGGAAAATAAGAAATCCGGAGTTTGGAATGAGGGGATCAAGGGCTGTCAGAAAGCATTTTAAACGATCCAGCCTTATCAGACGCCTATTTCCAATCTGCTTGAACTCACACCATGGGGCTGAAGCCTACCGCCTCGAAGCAGGCCATGGCCTCGTCGGTCGACAGGAAGTCCAGGAAGGCCTTGGCAGCATCGGGATTGGCGCTGTTTTTCATGACGGCGGCGGGGTAGATCACCTGGCCGCACATCTCAGCGGTGGCCTCGTCCACCACGGTCAGACCGGCGGAGAAGGCGTCGGTGGCGTAGATCACGCCGCAGTCCACGGTGCCCTCAGAGACCTGGGTGGTGACCTCCTTCACGTTGGAGCCGTAGGTCAGCACGCCGGAACTGGCCAGGGTCTCCTCATTCAGACCGTAGTAGGTGAAGATCTTCTGGGTGTACTGGCCCACTGGAACGTCGCTGTTGCCCATGGCCAGGAACACATCGCCGCTGGCCAGCAGCCCCGCCAGCTGGTCAAAGGACTCGATGCCCTTGGGGTTGCCCTCGGGAACCGTCTTGAGTATCGACATGTTGGCCTGTGTGATATTGACGCGTTCGGAGAGTTCGTTCAGCGACATCTTCCTTTTGGCCATCATAACATCTATGTTGATTATAATCGCCATGCCTCTCAGTCTTTCTTGTATGCTTTCATGCGTGTCATAGGTTCCCGGTCAGATGGTGAGTTTCTGTTCTTCGCTCAGCGTGGAACTGATGGAGAATATCTCCGCGATGATGAAGATGAGTACGCCCATGATTATCTCTCCGAAGTTGAACGGGAAAGCCGTATTTATCGCATAGGGACTTCCTGCGAAATAGGGTGCGGCGGCCCGCGCTTCGAGCCAGCTCATCAGCGAGAAGAGCAGCGAAGCGGCTATCAGCAGGATGCCGATGGCCCGCGTAAGGGCGATGTTCGACTTGCGGAACACGTCGTCATTGCGGATGCTTTTCCGCAGGGAACCGATGATGACGAACAGTATCACGAATATCGCGGCATAGGTCATCATGGCCAGCAGACCGTAAACGATGCTGTAGGAGTTGAAGGCGGAGGTGCCGGAGGAACTTCCCGCCGGCATGACGGCCTCCAGGTCGAGGAGCGACGGCCGGGCATACATCGTGACGCTGTCGGCGGCATTGCGGTATATCGGTATGTCGAAACCCGTGGTGCTGGTGGCTACCCGCAGGTCGTACATGAGTTCGACGTTGCGGCCGTCGGCCATCCGTGCGGCGGCCACCATGCGGCGGGCGTCGTTCCGCCCCGTATTGAAGTCTTCGCCGGAAAACCGGGAAACCGTCCGCACGATGCCGAAGGCTATCACGACGAAGAACACGACGTACAGCGTGGTGATGCGGCGCAGTATGGTCTTTTTGGACTTCATGATTCAATAACAATTTATCGTAATTCGATATGCAAATATACGGCTGTTTTCCGGAAAAACAATAGTTTTTTATTGTTTTTCGATATATTTTTATTCTTAGCCCTTTGTCATGCCGGCAGGCGCTTGCCGTTTCGCGGGATTATGCGTATCTTGGTAGTGGCCGTACATGGCGTGCCGCAGGAGGTAAAACTGTGGCAAGTTAATAATTATTACCGGCTTATGGACAATAAAAGGGAATATATTTACAGAATAGAACCGGGAGATGCCGATTTCATGAAACGGGCTACGCTCATGTCGCTCGCCGATTACATCCTGCACACGGCGGGGGAGGATGCGGACCGGGGCGGGTTCGGCGTGCGCGACCTCAACCTGCATAACGCTTCGTGGGTATTGACGCGCATGGCGCTGGAGGTGGAGCGCATGCCTGTCGAGTACGAACGTATCCGGGTTACGACGTGGGTGAGCGCCGTGACCCGTGCCATGACCACCCGCAACTTCGAAGTGTTCGACGAGAAAGGCGTCAGGATAGCGTGCGCCGTTACCAATTGGGCTATGCTCGACCTGTCGGCCCGGCGCATGCTCGACCTGCACCTGCTGCCGGCCTACGACTCCATGACGCAGGATTTCCCGCTGCCGGCCGCACTGCCGTGCCGTCTGGCTCCGCTCTCCGGCGGCCGGGAGTACGAACATGCGGTGGTTTACAGCGACCTCGATTTCAACTGCCATGCCAACAGCGTGAAGTATATCCAGTGGGCGGTCGATACGCTGCCGCTGGAGCTGTTGCAGCAAAAGCGCTTCGCCCGGACGGACATCAATTTCATTCGGGAGGCGCGTTACGGGGAGCGGCTGCGCATCGTGGCGGCGGAGGAAGCCCTCGCTTTCGAGATACGGAATGCGGAGGGAGAGGCCGTATGCCGTATCGCTTTCCGGATGGAGTGACTTTCGGTGCCAGATGCTGTTCGCGTACAGAATTTTGCCTGCCGGAAAACGATTATTTCCTGCCGGAAAGCATGGCGGGTACGGATTTTGCTGAACAGAGGGAATACGGAGACTGTGATTTTAAGACATAACTTATAAACTTTAAAGACTATGGCAAACGAAAAAAAGTATGAGCGCAGCATCGAACTGCTGAACAATGCGCTCGCGGAGGAGAACACGGCATCGTTGCAGTACATGTATTTCCACTTCATCTGCGAGGACAAGGGGTACCGTCCGCTGGCGCAGTATTTCAAGAGGACGGCCATTCAGGAGATGAAACATGCCGAGGAGTTCGCCGAACGTATCCTGTTCCTCGAAGGCGAGGTGAAGATGGTGCTCGCGAAAGGCGTAAAGCACATTACGGAGGTCCCGGAGATGCTCGACTATGCGCGTGAGCTCGAAAAAGGGACGATAGAGGATTACAATGCGTGGTCGAAAGAGACGGCTGCGCTCGGCGATGCGGGTTCCCACAAGTTGTTCCAGGACATCCTCGTGGTGGAGGAGGGGCATATGGACCAATTCCGTCTGGAGATGGAGAACTCGAAGGAGTACGGCAAGGAGTACCTTGCGCTGCAGGTGGTGGACAACCTCAAGAACGCGGAGTAGGGAGACGCTGCGGCTTATGGAAAGGAGGGCGGTCTTCGGGCCGCCTTTTTGCGTATAGGAGCGGGCACACGGTCTCTGGAGGCAGATGATGGTGCGCCGCGGCCGGCAGGAGAACCGGAAACGGGGTGGCTGCCGTTTCGGTCGTCCCTTGCTGTGTCCGGCAATCGGATGCGCAGCCGGAATCCGGAGCGCGGTTTACGGATGTCGTCTTTGTATGCCGAATATCTCCCGCTGTACGGAGCCGGCGGCGTTCCTCCGCCCGGCCATGCTTCCCGGCGTCAGTTGGTGACCGTTATGTCCGTCTGCATTTGGGAGCGGCTGGATGAGGGAGCTTGCTGCCGCAGCAGCAGTAGGGAAAACGGCCGTGCTTCCCGGAGCATGAGCCGATACCTGTTTCGTGTCGCCGCGTTTCGATGCGGATGTGCCGTTTCTTCGTTTCGGCTGCATTGCCTTGCCGCTTCACGATGGGATGGCATTCGGTGGAAACCGTTCTTTTTCATCGAATATAAACTTATCTTTGCAGGGCAGTTGAATTCGGAAAGATATGTTCATATCGCTTGTCATACCGGTATATAACCGGCCGCAGGAGGTGCGCGAGCTCCTCGAATCGCTGACGCACCAGACGCGGCGCGACTTTGAGACGGTCGTGGTCGAGGACGGTTCCGCGCCGGAACTCTCCTCGGACGGGGTGGTGCGGGAGTATGCCGACCGGCTGGATATCTGTTATGTCCGCCAGCCCAACGGCGGTCCGGCGGCGGCCCGCAATACCGGTGCGGCCCATGCGCACGGCGATTTTCTGGTCATTATGGATTCCGACTGCATCGTTCCGCCGGGTTATTTCGAAACCGTCTATGCGGAGGTGGAAGCCCGCGGCATCGCCTTTTACGGCGGTCCCGATATGGCGGCTCCCGATTTCAGCCCTTTGCAAAAGGCGGTCAGCTACTCCATGACCTCGGTTTTCACCACCGGCGGTATCCGGGGAAACAGGCGCAGCATCGGTAAATTCTCTCCTCGGAGTTTCAATCTCGGCATCTCGCGTCCGCTCTTCGAACAGGTGGGGGGCTTCAGCGACATGCGCATCGGCGAGGATATCGACTTCAGCATGCGTGTCATGGCGGCCGGGGCACAGGCCTGGTTCCTGCCCGATGCGAAGGTGTGCCACAAGCGGCGGACGAGCATACGGCTCTTTTTCAAACAGGTTTTCGTGTTCGGTACGGCGCGGGTGAACCTCGATATCCGCCATCCGGAGTCGCGCAGGGCGCTCTTCATGCTGCCTTCGCTCTTTACGATTGGTTCGGCGGCACTGCTGCTTGCCGCGTTATGCACGAGCCCCTGGTTCCTGCTCGCCGTTGTCGGAGTGGCGGCCCTTTGGGCTCTCGGCACTCCCGTTCAGTGGGGCGGCCTGCTGCTGGTCCTCTTTGGTGCCGTCTATGCGCCCTGGTGGTTCAGCCTTCCTTTCGGGGCGCTCATGCTGCTGTGGTTCGCGGACGCCTCGGTGCGTAACCGGAGCGTTGCGATAGGGTGGCTCGCTGTATGGACATCGTTCATACAACTTTACGGCTACGGAGCAGGCTATCTCTACGGACTTTGGCTGCGGCGTGTCCTTCGGAAGGACGAGCCTTATACCTATAGGGTGACGAAATTTTTCTCGCAGAAGACGCGTTGAGCTTTCCGCCGGTTTCGCTTTCCTTCCGCCTCTTTGCTGTTATCCTTTTGTCTTTCCTGTCGGAACGCTTCGCAGCGTGGTACTGTTTTTGCCCATGCTCGTTTGTGTTTATGCCTGTCCGGATTAGGGGCGGGGATGTTCGATTAAAACGCATGACTATGGCAGAGATAAGGATACGTTCGGACAGGAGGGTGGACTCCACCGACAACAACGGATTTGCGGACGGTACGCGGGACGAGACGGCCATTGCCGCCGACCTGACGGAGGAGGTCTCCGTAGACGAAGAGATACCGGAAGCCCTGGATGAAGCCGGGGTAGGGCACCGGCCTGTTTATGATGAGGCGGGGGTGCGCGGCGACGACTGACGGGCCCTTTGCGGGGCCTGCCGTTACGGCATCCCCATGCCGGAAAAGAGAAGAACGGGCGCGTGACAAACACGCGCCCGTCGGATTTGCAGCGGTCAGGCCGGACCTGCGGCTTCGGCTGCAGCGGGCGAACCGTATCCCCCCTCGGGTTATTTCCGGGAAGTGTCCCCGGTGGGGAGGCTGAAGAGGAATTCGAGCCCGCCTTCACGGCGCTCTTTGGCTGTTATGGTTCCGCCGTGGAGGCTGACGATGTTCTTCACTATCGACAGTCCGAGCCCGGAACCTCCCGCGTCCCTCGTGCGTCCCTCGTCGAGACGGTAGAAACGTTCGAAGAGCCGGTTGAGCTTGCTGCGGTCGCCGATGCCGCAGCCGTCGTCGGCGAAGGAGATGTAGACATACCCGTTGCGTTCGGCGCGTTTCCCGATGGTGACGTGTACCCCTTCGCCCGCGTGGTTTATCACGTTGTCGGTCAGGTTGCGGAATATCGAGTAGACGAGGCTTTCGTTTCCGTTCACCGTGAGGCCCGCCGGCAGGGTGTTCTCCACGGTGATGCGTTTTGCCTGCAGGGCCGGTTCGAGTTCGGCCGTCACCCGGTTTATCACCGCGCCGAGGTCTATTTTGCCGAAATTGAAGGAACCTGGCGTGTCCTCTATCTTCGTGAGCAGGCTCATGTCGCGGATGAGTTCCGATAGAGCGAGCGTCTGCCGGTAGGCTTTGGTGATGAAGTCCCGCTCCTTTTCGGGCGGCATCGGCGTTTCGAGCACCGTTTCGAGGTAGCCCCGGATGCTCGTTACCGGTGTGCGGAGTTCGTGGGCGATGTTGCCGGTCATCTCCTGTTTCAGGCGGCGCGTCTTCTCCTGTCGGGTGATGTCGTTGAACACCACCTCGAAACTTTTGTCGTCGAAAACGTTCACGCGCAGCAGGAACTCCCTGCCCTGGTCCTGAAGGTGCGTTTCGAAATACTGTTCTCCAGACCCGGACGCGAGGAAACGTCGGACGGGTTCGAATACGTCGAGCGTCAGGAGGGCGGGGTTGTCGCTTACCACTACGTCGCTGATGGTATTCATGTATTGCAGGAACAGGCCGTTGTAGAATTCCACCGAGCCGTCCGGTCGAAAGAAGCATACCCCCTCGGCCGAACTGTGTACGTGCTGGAGCAGTTTTTCGCGTTCGCGAACGAGTGTCCGTTCACTCTCCTTCAAGCTTTTGTAGCTGCCGGCTATGCGCTGGCCTATCTCCCCGAGCTCGTCGTGGGGAAAGTGCGCCGTGCCGAGGTCGGCATCGGCGTCGTCCGCTGTGGAGGCGAAGTCGCGGAGCCGTTTGACCGACCGGCCGAAAAGGCTCCCCACATAGTGGATGAAGAGCAGGCCTACGGCGAAAAGGATGACGATGAAGTAGAGGAATCCGTTGTCGGGCTGGAGGAAGTGTTTCACCTTTACGTCGTAGGGCAGTGCCACGCGAACGAAGTCGTTGCCGAAGTATTTGGCGTAGTAGATGTATGGGATGTGGTTCGAGGCCGAGGTGCGGATGTCGTAGGAGGCACCCTGCTTCCGTGCGTTCGCCACTTCCGGCCGCCCGGCGTGGTTGTCGAGTTCGCCCGGTTCGGCGAACAGGTTGTCGTATACCACCTCTCCGGAGGCTCCGATGACCGTGAGGCGCAGTTCCTGCGGCAGCAGGGGAAGCAGTACCTTCAGGTCGATGCTGTCGGGGGTGTCGCCGGCCACGCACGCGTGTATCATCTCCGCATAGGCGTCGAGCCGCTCCTCCAGCGCTTCGGTACGGTAGCGCCGTGCCTGGCCCTGCTCGAATACCACCACTCCGGCGGTAAAGATGACGAATATGATGAGGAAGCTGAGCGTGAGCCTCCGCTGGAATGTCAGTTTCATTCTTCTGTGTAGTTAAAACGGTATCCGTATCCCGGCCTGCTCGATATGAGCGACGCCTTGGCTCCCAGTTTCTTGCGCAGCCGCGTGATGTGGACGTCCACGGTGCGTTCCGTCACGAAGGGCGCATCCTTCCAGATGCGGTCTATCAGGTCCTCGCGGCTGAAGACGCGGGCGGGATTGGAGGCGAGCGTCGTAAGGATGTCGAATTCGGTGCGCGTCAGCGGAATGGCATGGGGGCCGATGATTACCTCTTTGGTGTCGAAATCTATCGTGACGTCGCCGAAGACGAGCCGGCCTTCGCGCTGTCCGGGGCCGGCCGACTGTCCTGCACTGCGTTTGAGCACTGCTTTGACACGGGCCACCACCTCCTTGATGGAGAAGGGTTTGGGAATGTAGTCGTCACCCCCTACGGAGAAGCCCGTCAGCATGTCGTTCTCCGTATCCTTGGCTGTCAGGAAGATGATGGGTATCCGATTGCCGTCGTGACGGAGCTTCTCGGCCATTTTGTAGCCCGACATGCCGCCCATCATGACGTCGAGCAGTATGAGCGCATGTTCGGGCGTCAGCTTCCGAAGGGCTTCCTCGGCGGAGGTCGCCGTATCTACCCGGTATCCTTCGTTGGAGAGATTGAAGCCCAATATTTCGCATATGTCCTTTTCGTCGTCTACGACGAGTATCCTTTCGTCCATGTGTATGACGTTTTTTGAATCTGCTTTCGCAAAGATAGGATTATTCTTTGTTCCTGTTGTGCTTGAGTATCTTGGCGTCTATGTAGAAGACGATTTCCTCCACGATGTTGCTGCAGTGGTCGCCGATGCGCTCTATCTTGCGGAGCACCAGCAGCGTATCCAGTACGCACCGTGCCTGTACGGGTTCCTTCTGCATGTATTCGGCCAGCAGGCGGATGTCGTCGTGGTAGATTTCGTCCACCGTTTCGTCCTTGGCGAGTATCCGTCCGGAGAGTTTCGTGTTCTCCGATTCGAGCGCCACGAAGCTGTCCGACAGCATGGAGATAACCGTATCGAACATCGTGCCGACGCGAAGCTCTTCCTTGAACGAATCCGGCAGGGCGGCGCACTCCTCCTCTATCACATGGCGGGCGATGCCG
>OGXQ01003080.1_pt1 | contig 10355 bp, 8 predicted proteins | sample 1576291 | NCBI WGS metagenome assembly OGXQ01 (sample SAMEA3541575, study PRJEB24748) | human gut metagenome | biome: human gut; feature: human-associated habitat; material: faeces | place: China | collected 2012 | reverse complement strand
GCGGCCCTCCAGCCGGGGGGAGGGGGCAATCTGGTTGGCCCGCTGGATCTTGTTCAAGTGCTCCAGTACCACCTGGTCGCTGAGCTCCGGGACAATGGGCTCGTTGCGCCAGCCGGTGAAGCTCATTTCCTCCAGGGTGAACTGGCGGGCGTCGGAGCCCCTGTCCATCAAGTAGGTAGGGGTCAGGTAGGGCTGCCCGGCGAACACATCCACCACGGCCTTGGCGGCGTCAGCTTGGAATTTTTGATGTTTGAATTGGAGTTTCATTTCTGTGCTCCCTTATGTTGGCGTGTTAAAGGTCGCTTGAAGGACATAAGGGAGCGCAATTTTACCTACGTCAAACCCTTTTTCCGCAATCCATTTCAACACGCCTTGAGCCTTTTCCCATTTTGATTCTTTTGATTTCTCCGCAGATAGAGAGGCTAATTTCCCGCATAAGATTTCTTTGTCCTCGTCCGATAATGATTCCTGTGGTAGAGAATTGATGTCAGAAACTGTTTGCTCCAGAGAAATAGAGATGCTGTTTTGCATTGCCTGCTGAACATTCTGGGTAACGTTGACTGAGTTGTCGCCATTCCGAAATTCCTTATGTAGTCCAGTTAACAGGTTAATTCTATAATTTTGAAGTTTTGCTCGGAGTATGTTTGCATCACCTATGAAATCAACCGTACCTGACATTGTTTCTACTGGGCTATAGTTATCCAACCCAGTTCGTATTCCGTTAATTTCTTCATCATAGACTGCAATAATTTCGTTTTGTAATTTTTCGGCAGCTGATGCGTTATTACTGTCGACCACCTTTGTCAATTTTTGAATGTATTCATCAATCATTTGAACTTTATCTGTCATTGCAAAGTTCAAAGAAAACACCTCCTCAAATCACCTTTACCCGAGTATCCGGGGCCAGGAACTTGAAAATCTCTCCCACGTTGATCTTCTCCGGACTGGTGGCAAAGCTACTGTCCCGGAACACGGCCCGGAGGGGTTTCCGCTTGGCGATCTCCCGGATGACGCTCTCCGGGATCTTCTCGTCAAAGCAGGCGATCAGGTCGCCGTCGTTGTAGGTGTGAACGGTACAGCCCTCCACCTGCTCGGAGCGGTAGGGCATGGACAGGGGCAGGCCCCACTCCAGCAGGCAGCCGAACAGCAGGTCCAGATCCGTGCGGTCGGGCTTGATGTTGCTCTCCAGCTTTTGGAGCATGGTCTGGTCGTACTCCTGGGCGGAGTAGTAGACGTCCTCCATGTTGGTGTCGTCCAGCTTGAGGACACGGAAACCAATATCCAGTTCATCCGCCATTTTCTTTTTAGCAGTAACAACTTCTGGGGAGTCAGACCATTCTGCATAAACGAACCCCATTGGTGTTCCATGCTCTTTTTTGAACTTTTCCATTGCACGAACGGCTGTTCCTTCTTCCTCTAAGGCCTTTTTTGCCATATCGCCCGCCCGACGGATGCGTTCTTTGCCGATTTCGCAAAGGGTATCATATTGTGGAGATGGACTTTTTTCTGGCAACTGAACCAAAATGAATTTACGGTGTCCACCGTCTTGAGCATTTTTCCGCATGACAGCGTGAGCGGTGGTAGCAGAACCCGAGAAGAAGTCCATCACAATGGAGTCCTGATCCGTGGCAATGGTCAACATACGGTCCAGTAGACGAACTGGCTTCGGTGTGTCAAATGGAGCAGACCCGCCAAATAGCTTTTTGACCTCTTTTTTCGCTTCATCGGTATGTCCGACCTCGGCATAAGGCCAAAAATTTGTTGGTAGTTTCCCACCCACATTATCTAAATATGTTTTTCTTCTGATTCCGCCTTTTCCGCCTTTTGTAAAATAGAAGCGAGGCCATGGGCCAGTATCATATACTTTTTGAGCCAGTCTAATTGATTCCTCTAAAGGGAGAGACAAGACAATTCCTTTAACATTTGGTCGCACATCTTCCGGACTAATTCCGCATATCTTAGCCCGTTCATTTGCATCGTCCAGATCTTTCAACTCGTATGGGCACCAACCTTGCATGATGCGTAGCATCTCTTCTTGCTGATATCGCCAATGAGCATTATCACTGGGATAAATCATCTCACCAGTGAAAGGGTGCTGAATGGCATATACCATACCTTGATGAGTTGATGCATCTGCCGCAAACGGATTATCGCTGGTCCAAGGCATAGAATCATGATCCGGATTCTTATATTTAGCATCCATTTCTGTTGTTCTTGGCAAAGCATTTGGCATCCAGGAAGGTTGCTTACTGAATACAACGATATGTTCCACCTCGTTGACAACGCCTTTTGAATCGTTTCGTGTCGAATACGTCCTTTGCCACGAAATATCCGCCACGAAATTACTCTCGCCAAATACTTCACCGCACATTTTCAGCAGGTCAGCGCACTCATTATCATCAATCGAAATAAAAATAACGCCATCATCCGCCAGCATATTTCTCGCCAGCATCAGCCGGGGATACATCATGCTGCACCAGTCGGAGTGGAACCGGGGGTTGCTCTCAGAGTTCTCCGCAAACTGCTTGTTGCCCTCCTCGTCAAACAGGCCGATCTGCTGGTCGTACGCCTGCTTGTCCATCTCAAAGCGGTCATTGTAGATGAAGTCGTGGCCGGTGTTGTAGGGCGGGTCGATGTAGATCATCTTCACCTTGCCCAGATAGGCCTCTTGGAGCAGCTTGAGCACCTCCAGGTTGTCGCCCTCGATATACAAGTTTTCGGTGGTGTCCCAGTTCTTGCTCTCTTCCGGGCAGGGGCGCAGGGTCTTGCGGATGGGCTTGTTGGCCTCCACAATGGAGGCCTTCTTGCCCACCCAGGTGAACTCGTAGGCCTCGTCCCCCTCCAGCACATCATCAGACAGCATCTGCCGGAGCAGATCAAAGTTGATGGCCTTTTTCAGCCCGCCCTTGCCGTCCGGGCCCTCCGTAACGCACCCAGGGAACAGGGCGGCGATCTTCTCTATATTCTGCGCCGTCAAGTCCGGCGTCTCAAATTTCATGTGGTCCACAATACATTTCCTCCTCTGATTTGTACCCAGGACCTGGATTTTTTCTCAGTTCCTTTATCAACTCATCGATACTTTTCCCCGCCGCCTTTGCCTGCAAATAAGTGATTTTCCAGTTCAAATCAGCTATTAAGCCAGTCGGATTTGCCTGAGCGACTGAGATAGACGGCCCGGATGGCTTGTAGATTAACTTATATACACCAATATTTTCAGGATGCTTGCAATTGATCTCATCCACTTTGTTTCGGGCTTTTTCTGTATCAAAAGGAAATGTATTCAAAATCGCCTGCATCTCAGCAATCTCTTGATTGATTTCCATAATGTCTTTCACACTCTTAACGGTTGACGCATCCACGCTAATTCAAGCTCCTTTCATCTATCTTCTCGGCTTACTATTTAGTTCTATTTTGAGTTGTCACCGGATGAAGGCATACAGGCCCAATAATTTAGACTTGTGTGCCTTATTAGGTTGAACCTCCGATTGCCTTGATCAAAAATTTCATTACTACGCTGGTTAATTCAATGGTGTATTCGATTTCCATGCTGTTGACCGCATCATTATGCTTTACATGGTTGTTCTGAAAGTCGGTATAATACTTGATGACTTGCTGAACCATATTTCGCAACTCTACAGATGCGCCGGACTGTTTAAGTGCGCTCCCAATTTCAGAAATCTGATTCTCAAGACTCTTTCCATTCCCAAGTAAATCTTTTACCAGGAGTTCAAAAGCAAGGCGCATATCATCGAGGGTATTGCGCTCAAAAATACCGCCCTCGAATTTGGCCAAAGCACTTTCATATTGCTTCAATGCTTGAGGGTAATTGGCCAGCCAATGCTTCGTTTTTTGAATCAACTCTGTTTCGCTTATTTTTTCAGTGGCAAGGTTTCCGTAACGGGAGAACAATTTTACTTTGAGCTCTTTAACTTTATCAATGTCTTGCAAACTTGGAAGTTCACACATCTCCTTGATAATACGAAATTGTTCGGTTCCAGTGAAAACCCGCAGATTTTCTCTAAGTGCCGTTCTTTTATTAGGAGCATCAAATGGATATGTCCCATGGGGTGTAACACGATTGAAATCGATGGCGTACGCATTGCAGATTTCTACGATCTTCATTCCGCTTAGTCCCAAATTGGTGTCAGCTAATATATCACAAGCATACGAAAGAAAGGCATCATCAAGCTTTGGCATTTTGATTTAGGGCCTCCCATTCTTTTTTCAAATTTTTCAACTCCCCATTCAGTTCCACTTGCCGGTTGAGTTGCTTTTCCTTCCGGATTTTATTTTCCAGCGCCGTAATCTGTTTCTGGAGCTGCTGTCGTCGGATGTCTCGCTCCACAGATTCATGCAGGCTCTCTGCCCCGGTGGGCGCAAGGCTCTCACCTGCAACTTGTCGCACAAAATTCTCATACACAGCATCCAGGGAGTGGCCCTCCAAGTGAAGGGGGAACTGGTCTGCCTCCATCCAGTCGGTGTGGTAGTATTGGCTGACTTTGAAGGCGGAACTTCCGGAGGCTGCTTCTTTATAACCGATCCATGCCTGGTATTTTCCTTCGTATTCCAGCAGGAAGAGAATGTGGTAGGGGATTTCCCGGTCGATCTGGAGCAGGACGGATTCGTCCAATGAGGGCTGGTTCAGCCGGAGCTCCAGCACTTCGATCTCCGTGACAGCCTCTCCCGGGGCCAGATTGACCGTTGCGGCGGCGATCTTGTTTCGCCACCAGATGGTCCTGATCTGCTCCACAAAGGCCCGTTTCAGAACGGGCGTCGCCGGCAGGTTCTCATAGAACTTCTGCTTCGGGATGCGCTTATTGAACTCCGTGGTCTTTGGCAGGCCCAGCATAGGATCACCTCTTTTTGCTTGTGCATGTCAATAAAGATTACTTTAGCAGCTCATTTTCTCTCAAATAGTCAAGAAACTTCGCCATTATTTTCTCGCTTCTTTCCAAAATATCTTTTTCAGTAAAGTCGGTCAGAGTTTCAGAGAGACGACGCAACTCATGGTTTCTCGTGCCCTCCTTTTTCTGGTTGCGGCTATTCACAAAGCCCTGATAATACTTGACTTTATCCTCAAAGCGATAATCAGCGGCACGGATATTGATACGTTTTTCCAAAAGAGCCTTGTTTCCCAGCGCCTCCAGATTTTTTACATCTGTTAGAGACTTATCTTTGTCGTAGCGATTCCTGGCATAGATATGTTCAATCTCAAGTACCGTTTCAAGAGGGAAAAGCTCCTGATCATCATCTTGGAACGCCCACCATGCTAACATCGATTTTGTGATCGGTCTACTATTGTTGAATGTAAAGTTGGCAAACATACTCTGCACTTTATCCGCCTCAAACTTGAAGTCGACAAAAGTAACCGGCTGGCTGTTGATAATACTGACCATCTCAGCATATACAGGGGTACGAAGTGCATTTACCCCAGGGTTTGTAACTGCATATGTCCAGATAAATCCAGTGATTTTGCTGAGGAACCGATAGAACTGGTCCTCATCTAACAGTCCTTCGCTATCTCGATTCTGCATAAAGAACACGGAAACAACATAGGTCCACATACCATTTGGGGCATAATTTAATACAAATAGGCGGCGCAAAATTCGTTGTGAGAACCGATCTTTATCTTGATTGATGACATCCTCCCAAAAATGAGCAAGTGTAATCAGATCATTAAACGTATCTTCTCTTTTGAGTAAGGTGTAATTGTCTTTCTCATAAAATTTGCGCAATGCTTCAGTCGTGGAAGACTTGATTCCCTGCTTGGCACGGATATAATACATATACCGTGTAAACAGTTCATCCATTGGCGTTCCGTTTAGCGGATGGAAAATTGATTCCGTTAGTTCCTCCAGATCTTTCCACTGCTTAATAAATAGATCCTTTTTTCCGATATCAGAGTAATATTTGTAAAACTGTGCCTTGAAAATATCAGAATCAGAGAGTGGCATTCCACGGTCATTTAATGTTGAAAAGATTCGGAGCGCAGTGTCCTGCGATTCTGCTTCGATAGGGAGGAGAATGCAGTTGTTCATGATTCGAGTGGGTAAATAAGCAAAATACGTCGGATACTTTGCCAAAAAGTCGTCAATACAGTTCTGAAAGAACCGGTAATTGGCGGCATATCTGCTTTTTTGCCCAGGTTTTACAACACCCGTTTTCAATATCTCAAGAAACTCGTCTTTGTCTTTATCAGTAGCAACTTCAGAATCAATCTTTAGAGCTGACATATCAGGCTCACCAAATTCATCCGTTTTCCAGATACATTTCTCAATATTCTGTTTTGTGGCAACAGAGGCCTTGTCTTGCATATGGCCAAATTTTTCATAGAAGGCACGTAGAAGTAGCATTAGCGTAGTAAGCCGTTGTTGTCCATCAATCACTTCCATCTTGGAGACACTATTTTTGAATGTAACGATTGGTCCGAGAAAGTATTCACTATTACTGTCAAATTCTGTGCGTCCTTCGTCTGGAATTGCGAATGAAAAGATATCATCCCAAAGGGTCTGACACTCAGTTTCACCCCACGCATAGGGACGTTGGTAATCAGGAATCAAAAAGTCTGCTCGTTTATCCTGGAATAAATCTTTAATTGTCTTTTGGTCCACGTTCAGCTTCGACATTTTTCTTCCTCCAATAAGCTTATCTAATTCGATTTCCGATTACTACTTCACAACTAAAAAGCAGATCAACTCAAAATCATCCAGCCCGGAGATCTGGGAGAGCAGAGCCGTTGTGCCGCCGCGTTTGAATAGACTGTCAATATCGCTCTCCTCCTTCACATCGATGATGGAGTTGACCGCCTCGCTCAGCAGTTCTGACATCTCAGCCATGTTCCGGCCATCGTCGGTCTCCTGATTGAATTCCCGGTAGAGGTCGGAAATAGGTTCCGTCCTGCCCCTGCACAGCAGGCGGATAGTGTCCAGCATCTGCTTGGGGTTGAGATAATCGCAGAGGATCTCGCCATCCATACCAATGTAGACCATGTAGAACGGATGGATGCGGTTCCGATGATCCACGTTGACGCTGTCGTTGACATTCCGAAGAACGAAGATTGCTCCGGCTGAGGCGTCCTCCCGAGCCGGGACCACGGCGTGCATCCCATGGGGCGTGATCTCCACATCGTGGTGGTGTTTCATGTACTCCAAAAGATCCAGGCGGAATTCGTTGAGGCCCAGGTCCATGATGGAGATGCCGCTGGACATCTCCTCAATGTCCACAACCTCCTCCTGGAGCCGCTTCAACTGCTGTCGGCGATATTCTAAATCTCCTTTTTCTTCGGCGTTGATGGGGTCGTCATCGCCAGTAGAAGTCATAACGGAGATCTTCATGCGGGTTTCCACCCGGCTTTTCAGATTGATATATTCATCCAAGTCCATATCCGGCCAGAAGTTCACCAGCTGGATTACCTGATTCCGGCTGCCAATGCGGTCGATCCGGCCAAATCGCTGGATAATGCGGACCGGGTTCCAGTGAATGTCATAGTTGATGAGATAGTCACAGTCCTGGAGATTCTGGCCCTCGGAGATACAGTCGGTAGCAATCAGGATGTCCAAGTCTTCCGTGCTGCCCGGCATCAAAATATCCCGATCTTTAGAGATGGGGGAGAAACAGGTGAGGACTGTGTTTAAGTCCGCCCGCAAACGAGGGATTGTAGTCTTGCCGTCTACGGTGCCAGTGACCTCCGCTGTATTGAGACCAAAATTCTGTTTGACAAAGGGAGCGACTTGCTGATAGAGGTAGTCCGCAGTGTCGGAAAAGGCAGTGAAAATGATGATTTTTCGATTTCCAGGATTGATTGGGTGCTCTTGCTTCTCCCGGATCAAGTTCAGTAGCGTTTGCAGTTTCGTGTCGTGCACCGGTGTGATGTCGCTGATCATCAAGGAGAGCAACTGCAAATTTTCAGCGTCCTTTTCCAAGTCCCTCAGCCAGGAGAGATAGTCCATGTCTGCCAGATCAATCTTGACCTTCCGGCCTACGGTGAAATAGTCGGTGTTCTGATCATCCAGGTCGAACTCGTCGCTATCAGAATAGTCTTGCAAATCCAGTAGCTGCTCGCCGAACTGGTAGGTGTGGATCGTCTCAATGGTTGACTGGATCAGGCAATAGACCCGGTCAATGGTGTGTCGGAAAGCATAGACTGAACTCTCCAACCGTTTGAGCAGATTGATACTCATCAGGCGTCGGATACCTTCCTCGCGGCCCTTCTGGGTCAGGCTTGTCCCCTTGTTGTGGGTAAGATCCTCGTACTTGGAAAGCCGGGATGCCATGATGTAATAGGTGGGGGTGTAGATTGAGAGATTCAGAGAGATCAACAGTTCATAGATCTGATTATAATTGATGGCATCCCCCAAATCGGTCAGGCAGGGACGTAGAGAGAGGGGCTTGAGCCGCTCCGGAAATTTTCCAATATCCGTGGTATCATAATACTTCTCAATGTGCCGCCGAGAGCGGGCGATAGTCACGCTGTCCAGCACCTCAAAGAAGTCAAAGTCCAGCATTTTCAGCAATGCGTCCGTAGTGCGTTCTTCGGCGGGCAGACGGCTCCACACATTAAAGGCTTTCTGGGCCCGGCGGAAAATTTCATCAATGGAGGTGCTGGTGTCCAGCTTCTCATTGATTTGGGTGGAATCTCCCTCATAGGCCAGAGCAAGCTGATTTTTCAGATCGATGAATCGGTTATTGACCGGAGTGGCAGAGAGCATCAGCACTTTGGTGCGGACTCCTGCCCGGATGACTTTGTTCATCAATTTCAAGTATCGGTTTTCTTTGGCATCCTCACCGGAAATTTCTCCGCCATTGCGGAAGTAGTGGCTCTCGTCGATGACCACCAGATCATAGTTGCCCCAATTTAGACGATCCAAATCAATGCCGTTGGATTTGCCGTGTTCCCGGGACAGATCCGTATGATAGAGCACATCGTATCGCAGGCGATCCTCGGCAATTGGGTTGTTGATATAATTCCCTTTGTAGGTGTTCCAGTTCTCGGACAGTTTCTTTGGGCACAGGACCAGGACGGATTTGTTGCGGTTTTCGTAGTATTTGATAACCGCCAAGGCGGTGAAGGTCTTGCCCAGGCCGACGCTGTCCGCCAAAATACAGCCGTTGTATTTTTCCAATTTATTGATGATGGCAAGGACGGCATCTTTCTGGAAATTATAGAGTAGGTTCCAGATCTTGCTCTGCTTGAATCCCGTTGCCTCGTTGGGCAGAACATCCTCCGAGATGTCCTCCAAAAATTCGTTGAAAATATTATACAGAGTAAAGAAATAGATGAAGTCAGGGGAATTCTCCCGGTAGGCAGTGGAGATACTGTCAAGAACGATTTCAGTGACATTTTGGAGCTTCTTTTCGTCGTTCCAAAGCTCTTCAAACAGTTTCAGGAAATATCGGCCATTCTCATAGCTCTCCGTCTTCTGGACGGGATAATAGGCGTTGTTGCCCCGTTCACAGCCCAGATCCACGGTGGTAAAGCCGTTGATGGGCATATAGGTACTCTCATTCACCGTCAGAAAACCCATCATCTGTTCCTGCGTTACATTGGACTTGAAAGTTACCTTTTGCCGCACCCAATTAGCGCATTCTTTGGCAATGGCCTTTTGGGTCAATTCATTGCGCAATTTGATTTCAAAATCAGTCCCATACAGGCTGCGCTCTCGGTTCAGCCTGGGGATATAAAACTCCCGCTTCTCTTTGGGAATCTTTTCCTGAATAAACGTAGGAGAGGTGAAGATAAACCGCAGTTCATCAATGCTATCCAGCTGCTTCTTTAGTTCTTGGTAGGCATAGATGGAGAAACAGGCGGCGGCGATGGACACTCTACTTCCTTTTTTGATAGAGACCTGCAAGTCAGACCGCACTGTCTGATTGATATTGTCTAATATCTGCATAACGGCCTCCTTCAATGGTCAGAAGTTTCAGGGCTTTTGGCAGAACATCCTTTTCTCTTTCGATATTTCCCAGAAAAACCGATATATTTCCCGCTTTTGATCCTGGCGTCATCAGGTTTTTGAGCATCTTTTGGAATCGCCCAGCTTCGTCCAAGGCGCTCTGCCCCGGAGATACGGCCAGAGGCGCATAGGATCTGAACCCGGCGGGAGCTGATCCCCCATTTTGCAGCCGCATCAGAAATCGTCATGTAATCCATCAGGGACCTCCTAATCGGCGGAACTACAAATTTTTCTTAATTCTGATAATACACGATTTTGCGAATATTATCAACATAAACCTACAAATTTAGCCCAGGTATCCCTTTTTCCGTGCCGCATAGCACAACTCGCCATATATAGAAATTTTGCAAACCGAATATGATTGTGAAATCTAATCTGTTCTAGTACAATAAAATCAAAGTA
>OGXQ01003076.1_pt1 | contig 10358 bp, 8 predicted proteins | sample 1576291 | NCBI WGS metagenome assembly OGXQ01 (sample SAMEA3541575, study PRJEB24748) | human gut metagenome | biome: human gut; feature: human-associated habitat; material: faeces | place: China | collected 2012 | reverse complement strand
TTGGCTGGAAACGGCCCGGAAAGATAGGTAGCGCCAACACGAAAGCGACGGTCTAAAGACCGTCGCTTTTTTGCGGCAGAGAGGGAAAAAGGGAAGCGAAGCCATGATATGGCTTCGCTTCCCTTGCTTTCATTCGTTGAGGTTATCCGACAAACGCACCGTCCACGGTCAATACCTGTCCGGTGATGAAGGATGCCTTTTCCGACGCCAGGAAGGCTACCGCGTTGGCGATGTCCTGCGGCGTGCCCAGCCGTCCGAGGGGCGTCTGCTCGGCAAGATCCCGCAGTACCTCGGACCCGAGCACCTGCACCATGTCGGTGTCGATCACGCCGGGGGCGACGCAGTTGACGCGGATGCCGCTGGGAGCAAGCTCCATCGCGAGTGAGCGCGTGAGACCGATGAGCGCGTGCTTCGTGCAGGAATAGGTCACCTCGCAGCTCGCGCCGTGCTGGCCCCAGATAGAGGAAATGTTGACGATCACGCCGGCCTTTTCGTGCAGCATATGCGGCAGAACGGCCTGAATGGTGTTGCGCGCGCCGTTGAGATTGACGGCGAAGTAGCGCTCCCACAGCGCGTCGGTCACATCCTGAAAGAGCGCCTGACCGGCGACGCCCGCATTATTGACCAGCACGGAGATCGGACCGAAGGTATCCTCGACCGTCTTGACCATCGCGTTGACCTCATCACGCTTCGAAACGTCTGCCTGCACGGCGAGCGCGCGGCAGCCCTCACGGGCAAGCTGCGCGGCAAGCTCCTCGGCCTTATCCCGCCGCTCGTAATAGTTGATGCCGACGGCATAGCCCTCGCGGGCAAGCTGTGCGGCGATGGCGCGGCCGATGCCGCGCGAGGAGCCGGTGACAAGCGCGGCTCTGTTTGTTGGATTCATGCGCGCTCACCTACCTGTGGAGCCAAATCCGCCCTCGCCGCGCGCGGTCTCGGGCAGATCGGCGACCTCGTCGAACTCGATGGGCAGATAGGGCAGCAGGACGAGCTGCGCGATGCGCTCGCCCGTGCGGACGGTGCGCGGCTCCTCCGCATCGTTGTGGAGGGCGATAAAGCACTCGCCGCGGTAGTCGCTGTCCACAACGCCGACGCAGTTTGCGGGACGCAGCCCTTCGCGGCTCGCCAGTCCGCTGCGGGCAAACACGCCGCCGAAGGTGCCCTCGGGCAGCGCCACGGCGATGCCGGTCGGCACCATAACGGTGTGGTGCGCAGGGATGGTCACCTCGCCGTCGCCGCTCAGGCAGGCATAGAGGTCATAACCGGCGGCAAACGCGGAGCCGCTGGTGGGAATGGTAGCGTTGGGGTCTAACTTCTTGATCTTGACTTGAGCCATGGTTTATTGATCCTCCCAGAGTGTGATGCCGCCGCTCGACAGCGTGCGCGGCACGTCGATGATGCGCTGGTTGCTCGAGCCGCGGAAGCGGAGCGAGATGTCGTGCAGTTCCTCCACAAAGCGCCCGTCCACGAGCACGTCAACGAGCGAGAGCAGCTCGTCCGTGACCTCGCAGCGGGGATGGGAGCCGTCGGTGTGCAGCTGCTCCCAGGTGAAGCCGGTGAAGGCCCAGATGGTCTTGCCCGGCAATCTTTCGCGCACGCGGCGCAGGAAGGGCAGCAGCCCGCGTTGATTTTCGGGTTCGAACGGTTCGCCGCCAAGAAGCGTGAGACCGTTGATATAGGCGGGCGCGAGCATTTGCAGCAGAGCCTCCTCCGTTTCGGCGGTAAAGGGCTGACCGTAGTCAAACGCCCATGTCTGCGGCTGAAAGCAGTTTTTGCAGCGGTTGGTGCAGCCGGAGACGAAAAGCGTCACGCGGACGCCCTCGCCGTTGGCAATGTCGCAGTTTTTGATCTCTCCGTAGTACATCGCGGACCTCCTATCGGATAAAAATGAGCCGGAGCAGCATGGTGAGCGCGTAGAGCAAGGGCTGGTGCAGAACGTAAAGGAGCAGCGCGTGACGCCCGACGAGGGCGAGACGCGGCGCTTTGGCCGTGTAGAACCACTGCGGCAGGCGGCCCGCCTTGACATAGCGCCCTGCCCAGGTGCCGAGCAGGAACACGAAGAACCACGGCAGCAGCGGGAAATAGTCCGCCGAGGCGAAGTCGGGCGTGGTGAAGCCGAAGAGCCACAGCTGCGGCGTCTGCGTGGTCACGCCGTCCGCGCAGGGCGCGGTGAGGAAGATGAGCGCGAGACAGAGGACCGGCAGCACCCACGCGGGCAGCGCCTCCCAGAATCCGCGTGTCAGGCCGAAGAGCAGCATACAGCTTGCAAGCAGATGCAGCACGCCGAACACGATGGTCATGTTCATAAAATAGGTCACGAGCGTGATGCCGAGGGCGAGTGCCATCGCCTTTGCGCCGCGCTTGAGGTTGCTGCGCGAGAAATCCGAGCTGATGCCGGAGAGGAAGATGAACAGCCCCGCAAAGAAGTAGTGCAGCACGTCGAACACCGGGTTGGTGAACAGCCACCACGGCGCGCCGAGAAACGCGCACAGGTCATAGAGAAAGTGATGGAGCACCATCAGACACACGGCAAGGCCGCGCAGAGCGTCCATCAGCTCGATGCGGGCGGGCCGTTCCGTGCCGCTCATGCGGTGAGCTGCACGAGCGCGCCGGTCACTTTGTCATATTCGCGCTGCACGGCCTCGAAGAGCGCGGGCGCGGAGGCGGGCAGCGTATCGCTGCCGCGCAGCGCCTCGGTCATCTCGGAGCAGACGCCCGCGAGCGCGGTCAAGCCCAGATTGAGCGCGACGCCCTTGAGCGTGTGGACCGCGCGAAACGCGGTTTTCGCGTCCGCGGCGTCCATCGAGCGGGCAAGCAGCTCCATGCTCCCGTCCTGCGGGAGCATGGTCAGAAAGCGCAGAATGAGCGCGTCGCTCGGGAAGCGCTCAGACATGTCGTCATAGCTGCCGCCGACGAGCGTGTAAAATTCGCGGATGGTCATTGGAGGTCCTCCTTGTAGAGCACAGTACGGTTTTTGGCAGCCTTGGCATGGTAGAGTGCCTGGTCCGCCTTTTGAACGGTGTCGGCAAGCGGGCCGACGGCGTGTGCACCGCCGATGCTCACGGTGATGCGCAGGCCGGGGTATTCCGGAAATTCAAGGTTCTCCACCGCGGCGCGGATGCTTTCCAGCTTCTTTTTCAGCGCGTTCCGCGGCATACCGTGGAAGAGCAGAAGGAACTCGTCGCCGCCGTAGCGGACCAGCTCGTCGCCGGTGCGGATCGCGTAGCGGATGGCCTGTGCCGCGCGGGAAAGCGCGGCGTCGCCGGCGAGATGGCCATAGGTGTCGTTGATGTGCTTGAAATGGTCCAGGTCGAGCATGGCGAGCGTGAACTCACCGTCCAGATCGCGCAGGTGGTCGTCAAAGTAACGGCGGTTGTAGACGTGAGTGGCGGAGTCGATGTAGACCTGCCGGTTGCGCAGAAGCAGCTGATTGAGCACGCTCGCGTCCTCGTCGCCGCGCAGGTCCTCCATGCGGATGGGGCTGACCAGCTCGAGTGCGTAGGGCGTTCCGTCCACCTCAACGCATACGGCGTGGACGTAGAACACCTTGTCGCCCACGGCCTCGACCTTTGTCTGGGCACGGCGGGTGCGGATGACCTCCTGCGAGATGCAGTGCTCGCAGCGCTGCGTCTTGTTCCAGATGGCATAGCAGTGCTCACTTTTTTCCACGACCGCGCCGTCTGAGGTGTCGGTGAGCTGCATACAGATCTCCGGGTCCACAAGGCGGACGGTGCCGAACATACTGCGGCAGCTCTCCAGCACGCCGATGACTTGTTCGCCCGTGATGCGCAGCACATGGTCCGCGCCCACTGTGACCGGCAGGAGCGCCGGATGAAGCACAGGGGCGGCAAAGGCCTGCCGGTAATCCTCCAGCCGGCGGCAGCGCTCGCCAATGTCCAGCACCCGGCCGAAAAGGCTGCTGAAGCGGCCCGGCTCGTCCGAGGCCCAGGTGATCTGTATGGCGATCTGGCAGAGACTGGGATGGCCGTCGAGCGTCAGCTCAGTCTCAAACTCCAAATAGGTCTCGTCGGAGGCGGCACAGAGCAGGCGGTCCCGCATGGCTTGGATCGTGTCTGCGCTCACGACCGAGCAGAGCTGCGTACAGCTGAGCGGGCCGACGATGACGCGCGGCAGACCGGTGCGGCGGGCCGCGCCGGCAGAGAGAGCGACCGCGTCCGGATGGCGGGTAAATTCAAACCAGAACTCCTCCGTCAGGTCGCTGAAAAAGCGCCGCTTAGACAGCTCCTGCTCCACCTGCTTCGTCATGCGCGCAGAGGAGAGCTCCTGCCGACTGCCGTCCGGCTTCCAGATGAGATCCTTCGCCCAACGGTACGCAGGCGGCTCCACGGCGGCCTCGGTCCCTGCGCTGTGCTTGAGGGTGTCGGCAATGTCATTCAGGCATTCCAGCAGCAGCGGGTTGAAGCTGCCGCATTCGCCGCCGCGGATCATTTCGAGCGATTTCTCGTGGGAAAGCGCCTCCTTGTAGCAGCACTTGCTCGTCAGCGCGTCGTAAGCGTCGGCAAGAGAGACGACCTGCGCGGCGATGGGGATATCCTCGCCCTTGAGGCCGTCGGGATAGCCCTCGCCGTTCCAGCGCTCGTGGTGCCAGCGGCAGATCTCAAGGGCGTATTTGATGATCGTTTCATTCTGATAGATCGGCAGGTCGGAGATGATCTTCGCGCCCAGCCGCGTGTGCTGCTTGACGATGTCGAACTCACCCGGCGTGAGCACGGTGGGCTTGGTCAGGATGTCCTCGGGGATGAGGAGCTTGCCGATATCGTGCAGGCTCGAGGCGATGCAGACGGTCTCGATATCCTCCGGCCCGATGGGGCAGCGGTCCGTCCGTTCCAGCAGGCGGTGCAGCAGCAGTCCCGTGATGCGGCTGACATTTGTCATGTGCGTGCCTCTCTCGCCGCTGCGGAACTCCACCGCGTAGCCGAGAATGGCGGCAAGAATGTCGGTGTTCCGCTCGCGGCGGTAGAAGCGGTCGGCGATGAGTCCCGTCAGCTTCCGCGTCTTGGTGTGGAGCAGGATGGCGTTGATGACGCGGCGGCGGATCATATTGGGCACGAAGGGACGGCTGACATAGTCCGCCGCGCCGAGCTGAAAGGCGCGGTCGATGTAGCTGCCGCCCGTTTCCACGGAGATCATGATGGTGGGGATCTCGTCGATCCACCCGCGGCGGTTCATTTCCTCCAACACCTCGAAGCCGTCCGCCTCGGGCATCACAACATCCAGCAGCAGCGCGGCGATATTGCCCTCGTGCGCCGCGAGCGTGGCGATGGCCTCCTTGCCGTCGGCGGCCTCGAGAATATCGAAGTTCTTCTCCAACACGCTCACAAGGATCGCGCGGTTCAGCTCGGAATCGTCCGCGATCAGCAGCTTTCTTTCATCCATGAAAAAACATCTCCTTCCGGCCGCACAGCGAAGGGACAGCCGGCACGGCGGCGCAGACCGCGCAGCGGGGTCCTGAACATTTATTTGGTCTCGCAGCCTGCCGCGCGGATGGCGCCGAGCGCCAGCTCCAGCGTGGGGTCAACGTTGGGATAGTCGAGATGGTAAAGCTCGAACGCGGGCGGCAGCTCCGTGCAGCCGAGGATCAGCACCTCGGCGCCGCGCGCGAGCAGATGCTCGCAGGCCGCGCGGAACGCGGCGACGTCATGCGTCAGGTCGCCGGCCTTGACGCCGTTGTAGATGACGTCCATCACCGCGGCCTGATCGGCGGCGCTGTCCGGTGTGAGCAATGCAACGCCGCTTTGCTCAAAGGTGCGCTGGTAGATGCCGGTCTGCACCGTGCCGTCGGTCGCGAGCAGGCCCGCGCACTTCACGCCGCGCGCCTTCAGCGCGTCGCACGTGAGCGCGATCATGTGCAGCACGGGAATGGTCACGGCCTCGCAGACCTGTTCATAGTAGTTGTGCGCGGTGTTGCAGGGCATGATGAGGAAATCCGCGCCGATGCTCTCGAGCCGCTTCGCGCTCTTGATCATCTCCGGCACGGGGTCCTCGCCGCCGTGAAGCAGCGCCGCCGTGCGGTCGGCAATGTCCGTGTTCGAGTCGATGCACACGCGCGGATGCGCCTGGTCGCACGCGGCGACGGTGTGCAGCGTGATCTTCTGAAAGAGGTCGGCGGTCGCCAGAGGCCCCATGCCGCCGAGGATGCCGATGACTTTTTTGCTCATGGTACAGTCCTCCGGAAAGCGGTTTTACTTGTCCAGCAGCTTCTGCTCATGGTTCGGCAGCGCTGCGAGCTCGTGGTCGCGGCGAATGATGAGCTTGAGCGCCTCGACCGCGACCTTGACGGAGGAGCTGGTGTCCTCGCTCATGTCCTGATCGAGACCGGCCTTCTCGCGCTCCTGATTCCAGACCACATGGAAGCACGAGCCGCAGCGGCAGCCAAGCGCGTCGGCCACGACGAAGAGCGCGGCAGACTCCATCTCGCTGGCCTTGACGCCGAGACGCTTCCAGCTCTCCCACTTCTGCAGAAGCTCATAGTAGACGGGGCTCTTCTCGGGGCTGTGCTGCCCGTAGAAGCTGTCCTTGCACTGCACGACACCGGTGTGCGTGCGGTAGCCGAGGTTCTCCGACGCCTGACGCAGCGCGAGCGTCACGTCGAAGTTTGCCACGGCGGGGTACTCAATGGGCGCGTACTCCAGCGAGGTGTGCTCGTAGCGGATCGCGCCGGTGGCGACGACCACGTCGCCGGACTTCACGTTGATGTCGATGCCGCCGCAGGTGCCGGTGCGGATGAAGGTATCCGCGCCGAGCTGATGCAGCTCCTCCATCGCGATGGACGCGCTGGGGCCGCCGATGCCGGTGGAGCAGACCGAGACCTTCTCGCCGAGCAGCGTGCCGGTGTAGGTGGTGTACTCGCGGTTCTGCGCGACCTTGACGGGATTATCGAACAGCGCGGCGATGGACGGGCAGCGGCCCGGGTCACCGGGCAGGATCACATAGCGGCCCACCTCGCCCTGTGCGCAGTGGATATGATATTGACGTTCAAGCTCATGCATAAAAAACACCTCACGAAATGAATTGGAAAAACAGTGATATGATTATAGCAAATCCCCCGCGGCAATGCAAGCGGAGGAAAAAAGAAAGAGGGACGCCCGCGCGTCCCTCTTCTGTGTTCGGTTTTTACAGCATCTTTACCGTGTACCACACGGCCAGCACGAACAGCAGCACCGCCGCGCCCCAGATCACATAGTACGCGAGGCCCGCGAACAGCGACACCGCGATGGCGGCGATGCTCAGCACCAGCACCGCGCAGGTGAGCGCGTAATTGGTCTTGGCGGGGAAAATGACGGTCCCCTTGTAGGAACCCTCATGCTTCTGCAGCATCACGGTCAGCACGAGCAGAGCGGCAACGAGCACCATAGCGGCCCAGCAGAAGGCGGTCACCAGAGCGGGCATGGAGGAGCTGCCGTGATTGAGCAGAACAGCGGAGGCGATCGCCAGCGTCAGGGCGATGGCCTGCACGGCGAACTCGTGCTGATAGAGCAGGAACACGACCGCCAGCAGCATCAGCACGGGCACGAGAATGCACATGACCGTCGTTCCCATCGGGTAGACCCTGCGCATCAGGAGAGAGGACACGCCAAAGAACAGGCCGAGACCCAGCAGCCACTTGCCGGCCGCGGCAAAGCGCGTCCATTTCCGGCGCATGGCCGTGAGCACAACGCCCGCGCCGAACGCGGCCGCGCCGACAATGGCCATGACCTCAAGATAACCTGCGATCGCAACGACCTGATCGACGGAGCCCTTGACAAAGTATTGGTTGATGAGCAGAAGGTAAAACTCTGCAATGAAACCGGCGGTGAAGAGCGTCAGGGCGCTGTTCAGGTTGCGGTTATTCTTGGCGATGCGCGCCTCACGCCTGGGATCGTTCTTTTTTGCTGCCATCTATCATGACCTCCGAAAGGCTTCTTTCGTTCTTGCGGGCTCAAGCAAAGACCCACAGACTGATATAATACCAGAAGTGTTCGCTTTTTGCAAGGTAAATTTTCTGTGCGGCGGAAAAACGGGAAAAAAGTGCCGCGATTTATCGGCTTTGTTGCAAAAGCTACGGCAATTCCACCACATTTAGTCTATACTTGTTTTCGGCTACCACAAGATATTGTGAGAAAATTTCAAAAACCTCTTGCATTGTGCGCGAGAGTATGCCATAATTTGAAATGCAGACGGTCAACTGCCACAAGATATTGTGTTGTAGGATAGATTTTATCGGATATTTTAGAGTAAGGGAGAGCTGCCAGCCATGAAGGTCATCAAAAGAAACGGCGCGGAGGTCGAGTTCGACATCGTCAAGATCATCGCCGCCGTCACCAAGGCAAACGCCGCCACAGAGGAGGACGCGCGCATGACGCCGGTCCAGATCCAGCGCATCGCCGAAAGCGTGGAGCTGGCCTGTCAGGGTCTGGGCCGCGCCCCCACGGTCGAGGAGATCCAGGACTTCGTCGAGCATCAGATCATGGCGCACGGCGCGTTTGAGGTCGCCAAGCGCTACATCACCTACCGCTACACCCGCTCGCTCGTGCGCAGGAGCAACACGACGGACGACAAGATTCTCACCCTCATCGAGTGCAACAACGAGGAAGCCAAGCAGGAAAACAGCAACAAGAACCCCGTCGTCAACTCTACGCAGCGCGACTACATGGCGGGCGAGGTCAGCCGCGACCTGACCAACCGCATCCTCCTGCCCGAGGACATCGTCAAGGCGCACGAGGAGGGCATCATCCACTTCCACGACACGGACTATTATGCCCAGCACATGCACAACTGCGACCTCGTGAACCTCGAGGATATGCTGCAGAACGGCACCGTCATCACCGGAACGCTCATCGAGCGTCCACATTCCTTCGCCACCGCCTGCAACATTGCCACGCAGATCGTCGCGCAGGTGGCGAGCAACCAGTACGGCGGGCAGAGCATCTCGCTCACGCACCTCGCGCCCTTTGTGGACGTTTCGCGTCAGAAGATCCGCAAGCAGGTGCTTGCCGAGATCGAGGAGCTTGGCGTCGCGCAGGACGAGGCGAAGATCGCCCGTATTGTGGAAAAGCGCCTGCGCGAGGAGATCCGCCGCGGCGTGCAGACGATCCAGTATCAGGTCGTCACGCTCCTGACTACGAACGGACAGGCCCCCTTCATCACCGTCTTCATGTACCTCAACGAGGCGAGAAGCGAGCAGGAGAAGCGTGACCTTGCCCTCATCATCGAGGAGATGCTGCTCCAGCGCTACGAGGGTGTGAAGAACGAGCAGGGCGTGTGGGTCACGCCCGCCTTCCCCAAGCTCATCTACACGCTTGAGGAGGACAACATCCACGAGGATTCACCCTACTATTATCTCACGAAGCTCGCCGCAAAATGCACGGCGCGCCGCATGGTGCCCGATTACATCAGCGAAAAGAAAATGCTCGAGCTCAAGGGCGACGTGTATCCCTGTATGGGCTGCCGCAGCTTCCTCACGCCCGACCGCTTCACCGACGCGGGCGTGGGCAACATCGCCAACGCCGGCAACTACGAGCCGGGCAAGCACAAGTACTACGGCCGCTTCAACCAGGGCGTCGTGACCATCAACCTGCCCGACGTCGCGCTGTCCTCCGGCGGTAACATCGAAAAATTCTGGGATATTTTTGAAGACCGGCTCGAGCTCTGCCACCGCGCGCTCCGCTGCCGCCACGACCGTCTGCGCGGTACGCTCTCCGACGCCGCGCCCATCCTCTGGCAGTACGGCGCCTGCGCCCGTCTTAAAAAGGGCGAGCCCATCGACCGTCTGCTCTACGACGGCTACTCCACCATCTCCCTCGGCTACGCCGGACTCTATGAGTGCGTGAAGTACATGACCGGCAAGAGCCATACCGACCCCGCCGCTACGCCGTTCGCCCTGTCCATCATGCAGAAGATGAACGACAAGTGCAAGGAGTGGAAGACTGCCGAGAACATCGACTATTCCCTCTACGGCACGCCGCTGGAGTCCACGACCTACAAGTTTGCCAAGTGCCTGCAAAAGCGCTTCGGCATCATCGAGGGCGTGACCGACAAGGGCTATATCACCAACAGCTACCATGTCCATGTCACCGAGCCGATCGACGCCTTCACCAAGCTCAAGTTCGAGGCGCAGTTCCAGCACCTCTCGCCCGGCGGCGCGATCAGCTACGTCGAGGTCCCCAATATGCAGAACAACCTTGAGGCCGTGCTGCAGGTGATGAAGTTCATTTACGACAACATCATCTACGCCGAGCTGAACACCAAGTCCGACTACTGTCAGGTCTGCGGCTGGGACGGCGAGATCGAGATTGTCGAGGACGGCGGCAAGCTCATCTGGCGCTGCCCGAAGTGCGGCAACACCGATCAGGACAAGA
>OGXQ01003075.1_pt1 | contig 10363 bp, 10 predicted proteins | sample 1576291 | NCBI WGS metagenome assembly OGXQ01 (sample SAMEA3541575, study PRJEB24748) | human gut metagenome | biome: human gut; feature: human-associated habitat; material: faeces | place: China | collected 2012 | reverse complement strand
GCTTCCGCCAGAATCTGCTGGGCAAGCGTGTGGACTACTCCGGCCGACGCCGGCTCACCGTGGCGGCGGCAGACCGGCTGCTGGCCCAGCATGTGAAGGCCATCGTGGTAGCCTGCAACACCGCCACCAGCGCCGCCATCGGCCTGCTCCGCCAGACCCATCCAGAGCTGCCCATCATCGGCATCGAGCCGGCGGTGAAGCCCGCCGCCCAGGCCGTGGGCAGTTCCTCGGTGATCGTTATGGCCACCCCGCTGACCATCCGGGAGGACAAGTACCAGAAGCTGGCCGCCGCCTTCTGCCATGAGGCCAACGTCATCTCCCTGCCCTGCAAGGGGCTGGCGGAGATGGTGGAGCAGGGGATCTTTGACGGGCCGGTCCTGGACGCCTATCTCCAAGAGCTGCTTCTGCCCTTCCGCTACTGCAACGTGGACTACATCGTCCTCGGCTGCACCCACTACCCCTTCGTCCGCCAGGCCATTGCCCGAAACTTCGGCCGGCCGGTGTCCATCATCGACGGCAGCGAGGGCACCGCCCGGCAGCTGCGCCGGCAGCTGGAGAAGGCTGGCCTGCTCACCACCCGGACGAGCCAGGGCACCGTGACCTTCCAAAACAGCCGCCCAGACAAGCTGGCTATGAGCCAGACTCTCTTCCTCATGAAGTACTAAGGTCCATCGTTTGGGAACAGGTCCGATGATAGCAGATTTCTCTTGGTTCTTTATGAAAAAAAAGAAAGATTTTCTTAAGAAAAAACGGGAGATGCCGCCTCGAAAACGGGGCGGCATCTCTCGTTGCTTTTTCCCGCCCTTTGGCGGAAACCCTTGTCATTGCTGGACTTTCCCAACGGTCGAGGGGGAAATGGGGGCAGATTTCTTGACTTTTTCCTTTTTTCGTCTCACACTGTTGTCAGTCTTGCAAGGCACATTCAAGCAAAGGAGTGTGTGACCGTGGAAAACAAGAAAAATTTCGGCACCTTTATCTGTCAGCGCCGCAAGGAGCTGGGCATACATTTTTATATAAGATAAAAGATGGGAGTAAAAAGATTGTAGAATTTCATTTTACAAAATATTATTTGACTTATTTGATAAATGGTATAGAGCATTTACGATTTAGGATTTTACATAGGCTAAAAGCATGGTATATTCGGGGAAAAGAATCTTTTTGTGTGCCGAAGTATGACAAAGTAGTGTTGCTGACTCACCAAGACTTGCAAATCTGGGGAAATAAAAGTAATATGTGTTATATATATAATCCTATATCGTTTTGTTCTGATTCGGTGGCATCTTTGCAAAATAAACGTATTATAGCTGTAGGACGTTATATGGCACAGAAAGGATTTGATTTATTGATCGAGGCATTTTCAAGAATAGCAAAGAAATATCCGGATTGGGAATTATATATATTTGGAGAAGGTCAAGATGAGCAATTTCTTTATGAGAAAATAAGAAAGTATGAGTTGACTGATCAAATACATTTATGCCCTCCTGTTCATGATATAAAAAAAGAACTCTTAAATAGTAGTATATTTGCTTTTCCATCTAGATATGAGGGGTTTGGCTTGGCACTAACTGAAGCGATGGAATGTGGGTTACCATGTATAGCTTTTGACTGTGAGTGTGGCCCAAATGAAATTGTCGTTGATGGGGAAACAGGCTTTTTAATCCGATTGGGTGATGTTGGTGATTTTTCATCTAAGATGGAAATTTTGATTCAAAATATAGAGTTAAGAAAGGAGATGGGAGCAAATGGAAAGATTTCTGTTAGAAAATTTTATGCAGAGAAAATAATGCCTCAATGGAGAGAATTGTTTGTTCAAATATTAAATTAAGGTGATTATACTCAACTACATATATTTTCTTATTATCACTCTGTTGGGATTGAAGTTTTTGACAATGAAACGGGGAGTGATGGTCAACCCGCTGAATCGGGAGCAGAAGATGGTGATGGACGGCCCGGAGATGTTTTGGGTGTTGACTTTTTCTACTGGATTATTAGCTCTATCGGCTCCCGGAGCATTAGATTTGATGGCTATTCGCTTAATGGTATTAGAGATCTTTTGCATAGTGGGTCTGTTTATTTGTAAGCGATCTCCACAATGGAGTCCGGCCATAGTACTTTATTTGTTATATATTGTTTGGTTAGTAATCGGGTTGAGTTATTCTCCGGCTCCCGGATATGGATTCCGGGTAATTTTGAAATACCTCTATCCCCTGTTGATAATGCTTTTTGCCTCGGCTACGGTGCGGGATAAAGAGGTCTTTCTCAAAGCCGGATTAGGAGCTCGGTTGGTAGCTCTCGTCTCTATCGGTGTTTATTTTATACCATATGTCAGTCTTCTTTTTCCCGGAGTATTTTGGTATGGTACGGCAAGTGCGATACACTATATTACGATGTGTGTGTTTTCTTTGGCTCTCTTCTATTATACCGATGAAAGGAGAAAGAATCTTTTACTATGCGTGTTGTTTATGCTTCCTTGTATGGTGTGGGTATTTCGTACCAGTATTATGGGCACTACATTGGCTTTGATGACATTCTTTTTCTTTAAATACAAGTTGAAATCGTTACCCGTAATTTTTACTGTGTTCGTACTGTTTGTTGTAGCTGTTTTGGCTATTCCTTCGGTACGGGAGAAAATGTTTTTTGATGATAGTGACAAAAGTATAACTCAGTTGAATGCCGGAGAAATATCGATGGACGATATCAATAGTAATGGCCGTTTTGCTATGTGGGAATGGTCCTTGGATAAGTTTTTTCATAATAAAGAATTAACAGGAACAGGAACAGGAAATCTACAAGAGACATTTTATGCTTTGCGTCACCCTTTCGGTTCGATTCGTATTTGTCATAATGATTATGTGCAAATTTTGTGTGACAATGGTTTAATTGGAATTGTCCTTTTTGGCAGTAGTTTTTTTGCTTTGATATTTCATTGTTTCATCGTTTTTCAGAATAGGCGTTATAATACAGCCATACATATATGCGCTATCATTGCCGGTTCTTCGGCGGCAGGAACCTTGTTAACTATGTATACCGATAATGTTATTAACTATACGATGGCAACTCTATCTTATCCTTGCGGATTTTATGGAATGATGCTCGGTTTGATTGTCGGATATAAGCAAAAATAGATCTTATGCTTTTTAATACATTTGAATATTTATTCTTTTTCTGTTCATTATTCTGTTTGTTTTTATTGACGAATAGAGATGGAACATTAAGATTACGAAATGTTTTATTATTGATTGCGTCTTATTTTTTTTATGCACAATTGCATGTTTGGTTTGTTTTTCTGTTGATATACACGACAATTGTTAATTTCTTTTGCGGACAGTGGATTGTAAGAGAACAAAGTAAAGGAAAAAGAGGAACGTCTGCGGTAACAATTGCTGTAATTTTATCTGTTGCGCAGTTGGCCTTTTTCAAATATGCTTATGTAGTCGATACTTCCATATTATTACCTGTGGGATTATCTTTTTTTACATTCCAAGCACTGTCATATAGTATAGATATTTATCGACAAAAAATAAAGCCGGAGAAAAATATTATTGATGTGGCTTTGTTTATTGCGTTTTTCCCTACATTGCTGTCAGGGCCGATAGAGCGAGCGAGAAACTTAATTCCTCAGTTAAAAGAGAGAACGTCCATCAATTGGGATAGTATAACTGCGGGTATAGGCCTTTTTGTATGGGGATTATTTAAAAAAATCGTTATAGCCGATCGATTGGCCGAGTATGTGAATGCAGTTTATTATGCTCCTAATGCCCATACGGGAAGTACGTTGGCATTGGCTGCTGTTTTTTATAGCTTTCAAATTTATTGTGATTTTAGTGGATATGCCGATATGGCAATTGGCTCCGGACGTGTGATGGGCTTTAAGATTATGCAGAATTTTAATTTGCCTTATTGTGTCAATACGTTCAAAGAGTTTTGGCATCGCTGGCATATTTCGTTAACATCATGGTTTACCGAGTATGTTTACATATCGATGGGGGGAAATCGGGTTAGTAAAGCACGATGGTTATTAAACATATCGTCTGTTTTTTTATTGAGTGGCATTTGGCATGGAGCTACATGGTCTTTTGTCTTATGGGGAGCTATACATGCTATATTGTATTTAGGAGAACGTTTTATTGGTCCTAAGAGACCTAATGCGCTATACCATCTGTTTGTTTTTATAATGATTACATTTGCATGGATATTTTTCCGTATAGAAAATAGCATGGAGGCTTGGCATATCGTGTCTCGAATATGCACCGATTTTGTATCTCCGTTATATTGGGGGAGTTCTATGTTTAGTACTTTGCTCTCTATGTTTTTATTGAGTGTATTTATCGTACGGGAATATTTGTTATATCGAAATGTGCTACCTCAAAAATACGCTTGGGAGTATATGCTTCTTTTGATAGGAATATGTTTGTTCGGAGTTTCCGGAGACCAATTCGTTTATTTCCAATTTTAGCTTAAATGGTGAAAAAAAGAATATTTTTCATATTATTGTTTTTCCTCGTTTTCGTATGTGTGGATAGAGGAATAGGGTGGGTTATGAATAACGGATTAAATCGGTATTTTGGACTTGATAGCCATTCCGAAGTTTTGTTAATCGGTCATTCTCATTTAATGCTTGCTGTGGATAAAGTTAATTTCGAGGCAGGAATAGGTCATTCTGTGTCGAAATATTGTCGGGAAGGAGTAAATGTTGCTGACCGGTATGAAATGATTCGGCAGTATCTCTCTTCTCCATATAGCGATTCTTTAAAAGTGGTTCTTTATGGTGTCGATCAGTTTATGTTTACAGGAGAGGGGTTAAGCAAAAATTCATATAAATTGTTCTATCCGTTTATCGATGAGGAAAACATGGATCGATATATTCGGGAATCTGCCGATTTTAAGGATTATTGGTTGCATAAATTGATTTGTACAACCCGTTATTCCGATGCACTTATCAATAGTGCGATTCGTGGATATCGAAAGGATTGGAGTAATTATAAAGTCGGAAATCTTGATGTTGATGCTCTAAAAGGACAAATAAAAAACGGAACGCAGAGACATATTCATTTCGAACAAGATTTAATCGATTGTTTTGAGAAAACACTGTCCCTATTAACGCAAAAAGGTATTCGGGTGGTCTTAATCAATACTCCGATTGCAGAACCTTTAAATCAATATGAGCCGGAAGAGTATCATAAAATTATAACTTATTTGCAGCAAAAAGCCGATTCTTTTCCTTGTATTTATTATTGGGATTTTAACCCGAAGTTTTCTACTCGATATGATCTTCTGTTCGATCCTATTCATTTAAATGTTGAGGGGCAGAAGGTTGTTAGTAGAGAGATAGTAAAATGTTTTAACGAGGAAATTGAAATATGATATCCGTAGTTATACCCTTATATAATAAAGAGGGGCAGATAGCTCATACTTTACAATCTGTTTTCACACAGACTTTTCAAAATTTTGAAATTGTTATTGTTGATGATGGTTCGACTGACAACAGTGTGGAGGAAGTCGAGAGATTCGATGATTCTCGCATTCGGTTGATTCATCAAACCAATGCCGGTGTTTCTGCTGCCCGGAATCGGGGAATAGAAGAAGCTCGTGGAGAGTTGATCGCATTTCTTGATGCCGATGATGAGTGGAAGCCGGAGTATTTGGCGACACAGTCCGGACTTTATCAAAAGTATCCCGAATGTAGCGTATATGCTTGTAATTACGAGTTTCGGGATTCCAAGGGGAATGTAACACCTACAATTATCCGCAAATTGCCTTTCGAAGGAGAAGATGGAATACTATCCAATTATTTCGAGGTAGCAAGTTGTTCACATCCTCCATTATGGACATCGGCAGTTGTTATAAAAAAGTCGGCTATACAAGCTATTGGGGGCTTTCCTTTGGGTATCAAATCGGGAGAGGATTTATTGACTTGGGCAAGATTGGCGGTGAGAGGGACGATTGCTTATTCAAAGACAGTACAAGCCATATATAATTTAGGGGAAGGATATATATTGACTAATCTTCCTCCCCGCCGGCAAGATAAAGGGGATCCGGTTGGCAAAGAGTTGGTAACATTGTTAGATAGATATCCGGATAAGAGAGTATTAAAACAATATATCTCTCATTGGCATAAAATGAGAGCTTCGGTAGCCATTCGTTATGGAGCAAAGATTGAGACGATAAAAGAAGTGATAATATCGTTAAAGTATAATCTTTTTAATTTGCGAGTAATGCCGTTTTTTTTCCTTGCATTGTTGCCTCAGAAAATAAGATTTTTTATTATTTGTAGATATTCGGTATGAAGAGAATATTATTTTATGTATTTCGTGTGTGCGCATTTGTAAGCCGTTTTATTTTCCCTAAGTGGTATATGCCATTGATTGTTAAGTCAAATAAGATAGTAGGGGTTGAATTTCTAGGTTTTCCGGAATATATTCATTATGATGCATTTTTGGATGCAAATCCAATTGGGGGGGGGTAATTTAACTATTGGTAATCAGTGTGTTATATCTACAAAGGTCGTGGTTTTAACTCATGATTGGTCTTTTTTGGTTGGTATGAAAGCTATTGATGAAAAAAATTTTGATTATAATAAAATGGCATTCAAATCGGTTTCTATTGGCGATTACAGTTTTATTGGAGCAGGTGCTATTATATTACCGGGGACGACGATTGGGAAATATTGTATTATTGGAGCCGGAGCTGTTGTAAAAGGCCATATAGAAGATTACTCCATTATGATAGGTAATCCGGCTAAAAAGTATGCCGATACTCGACTATGGGCTGAGAGAGTAAATAAATATAGGCAATGAAAATCCTTATTGTTCATAATAATTACGGGAAGTATAGCGGGGAGGAGGCTGTTGTCGATAAGATGGCAGATATGCTTACGTCTCACGGTCATGAGGTGGCGTTTTATCGCCGGACAACCGAGGGGGTAAGAGAATCGGCCGTTGGGAAGATAAAGGGATTCTTGTCGGGGATTTATTCACCGTCCGGAGTGCGAGGTATGCGGGATGCCTTGCGACGGGAACGTCCTGATGTGGTGAATGTGCACAACCTGTATCCGTTTATCAGTCCGGCTGCACTTTTCGAGTGTAAAAAGGCCGGAGTTCCGATCGTTATGACTATACATAATTTCCGATTGATTTGTCCCACGGGATTGTTTATGCGAGATGGTTTGCCGTGTGAAGTGTGTTTGGAGCGAGGTAATGAGTGGAGTTGTGTGCGATATAACTGCGAATGTAGTCGATTAAAATCGATTGGGTATACCATTCGCAATGTATATGCCCGTTGGACAGGCGCTTATCGAAAGAATGTAGCTGCGTTTGCTTGCATTACCGATTTTCAACGACAGAAGTTGATCGCTGCCGGATATGACGCCGAAAGGGTAACGGTTATTCCGAATGGCATCGATGCTCCGACCTCGTATGATTTAACCGGGGGGGATTATGTGGCGTACATCGGGCGATTGAGTTATGAAAAAGGATACGACTTATTGATAGAAGTAGCTCGCAGAAACCCGTCTATTCCGTTTCGATTTGCCGGGGCTAAGCGGGAACAAAGCGATATGGAGATTCCCGGTAATGTCGAGTTCATGGGATATTTACAGAAGGAAGAGCTTTCGGACTTTATTTGTCATTCCCGTTTTGTCGTGATGCCCAGTCGATGTTACGAGGGGTTCCCTATGGCTATTCTTGAAGCTGCTTGCTACGGCAAACCTACTATTGGGCCGGCTCATGGTGGTTTTACCGAGATTATCGGTCGGGGAGAGCAGGCGATAGGAGACCTGTTCGAACCTAATAATTTTGATGATTTGGAGCAAAAAGTGGTATCGTTGTGGAACCGTCCCAACGAGATTGCCCGATTGGGTAAGAAGGCTTTCGAGAAACTGAAACGGGAATATTCGTCGGAAGTAATTTATCAAAAATGGGATAATTTATTTCAAAAATTAGTATGAAACAATTATGCAAGACCAATTTAGGGGATAAAAATCGCACTAATTGGCTTGGGTGAAAGAGGGTACATTCTGTTGGGTGAAAAGATTGATGTAAAAATTTGTACCGTTTTATTTCTTTCTATTTTCTTCTTAGTGAAACTACGGAAACAGGGACTTTTGAATCGTAAGCAAGAGGCATATTGTCGTAGATTGTATTTCAGTAAATATTTCTCTGCTTCTGTGATTCCCGTGTTTGGGAGGGGAGAATGGTGTGAAAAAGATTCGGAACGGTGGAGTAGATAGGGAATAACGAGGGATTATATTTCAAGTAGAGTAATACATTTACAAACCGGGTAAATAAGTCATCGATGGGCTCGGTCTGAAATCAAACAAGCGGGTAAGATTGTTTTATAGTCGGGATAGGGGAGTTCCGACAGTCACTTTATATATCAATTTTTATGGAGAATTATTTCAATATCAGGTATGAGTTTGATAAACGAGCTGTTTTACAGGCTATCGACGAAGCGTTGTTATTGGGGAAGCCGGGATATATATGTGTCTCGGACGGGGTTATTTTAAGTACGGTAAACCGGGACCCGGATTACAGACAGGTTGTAGATGGAGCTATGTTCTCTATTTGTGACAGTGGTTATGTACCCTTGTATTTGCGATGGATTTATGGCATAGAACGTCACCAGTATTGCGGAAGCGAGATTTTTATGGATATTGTCCATATGAAGCGATATAAAATGGCTTTTCTTGGAACGACGCAAGCGACTTTAAACGGGCTGCAAAACAACTTGTCGGAGATAGATCCACGAATCGCGAACATGTGGTTTTATTCATTACCTTATAAGAAAGTCGAAGAGTTTGACTATCCGGCTATTGCCGAGATGTTGGAAAAAGATGGCTCCGAGATTATTTGGATTGCATTGGGTGCTCCCAAGCAAGAGATATTTATGAGCAAATTGAAACCCTATTTGAAACGAGGGGTGATGATCGCTGTGGGAGCGGCATTCAAATTTTATAGCGGAACCGATGTGAACAGGGCTCCTTATTGGATGGTGCGGGCTCATTTGGAATTTTTGCACCGAATTTATTGCGAACCGAAAAAGCAAATAGGGCGTTGCTCGATGATTGTGGAATCTCTGCCTAAATTGCTTTATCAAGAGTGGAATCGCAAGCGAAAACGTAAAAAATTGGCGGGAAAAACCGAGTGATTGATTCGAGGAAGTAGGCCGGTAGAGCCGAATTTGAAAATTTGACACTACATTTGTCTTTTGTTATATTTATGGAATATAAGATGTGTTTTATCAAAAGGCCTAAGCGAGCTTAACTTTTTTGCTTTCGACTTTCACTATATTTGTAGAATATAGGATACGGTTCGGCATAGCCAAATCGGAAATGAAATTTTCATTTGTCTCTGCTCTCACCTTTCGCTATATTTGTAAAATGAAGGAATTGCTTCGGTAAGGAACTCGAATAAGCTCGTTTTTTGCATTCGGCTATATTTTTATGGTGACATTATAAATAGATGAAATAATCAATAAAAGCGAATAAATACAGTTATGAAAACAGCGCTAATTACCGGTATTACCGGGCAAGATGGTTCATTTCTTGCAGAATTTTTATTGGAAAAGGGCTATGAAGTGCACGGAACGATCCGTCGGTCTTCGGTAGACTACCGTGAACGTATAGCCCATTTGGAAGGTCGGCCTCATTTCCATTTGCATTATGCCGATTTAGGAGACTCGATGAGTCTGATTCAGGTGGTCGGGAAAGTAAGGCCCGATGAAATATATAATTTGGCAGCTCAAAGCCATGTACAAGTGTCATTCGATGCCCCGGAATTTACAGCCGATGTAGATGCCACCGGCACCATCGACACCGCCCGCCAGGCCCTGGAGGCCGGCACCTTCTACGTGGGCGAGGAGAACGGCGTCCTCTGGGGCGTGGTGAACCTGAACAGCGTCCAGCTGCCGGAGTACGGCGCCATCCCTTGGACCATCCCCGCCGCTGCGGAGGAGGTAGGGGTGATCCATACCCTGTGCATCCGTCCCTCCTGCTCCGGCCGGGGATATGCCCGACAGATGGTGGCCTTCTGTGAGGCGGAGGCTCGCCGCCAGGGCCGTACCGTCATCCGGCTGGACACCTGGGAGGGGAACCTGCCCGCCAACCGCCTGTACCCCTCCCTGGGCTACCGCTACGCCGGAACGGCGGAGTTCTTCTTCATGGGCTTTGTGCGGGAGAATCTCAACTGCTACGAAAAGGCCCTCTGAATCCATTGAGACGCAAGGGCTTTTCTCCTCTGCTAACCGTGGGTTGACAGATTTCCACTCCCCAGTTGGTGGCCTGGGGGCAGGCTGTCTGCTAGTCTGACGGCGACGTCAACCTCTCTTACGAGACACCGGAAAACGATGCCACGCAGAAGAGCGTCAA
>OGXQ01003074.1_pt1 | contig 10363 bp, 7 predicted proteins | sample 1576291 | NCBI WGS metagenome assembly OGXQ01 (sample SAMEA3541575, study PRJEB24748) | human gut metagenome | biome: human gut; feature: human-associated habitat; material: faeces | place: China | collected 2012 | reverse complement strand
TTCTTGCGGTTACAGTTGGTTGAATTTGTTCATTGCATTAGCCTTGATGTCGTCGGCTATGTCTATGTAGGGCTTCATCGCCTTGTAGTCGCTGTGTCCCGTCCATTTCATCACCACTTGTGCGGGGATGCCCAATGCCAAAGCGTTACAGATGAATGTCCGTCTTCCGGCATGGGTTCCCAGCAAGGCGTATTTGGGTGTGACGGTATCTATGCGTTCATTTCCCTTGTAGTAAGTTTCCCTTACCGGGTCGTTGATTTCTGCAAGCTCCCCCAGTTCTTTCAAATAATCGTTCATCTTCTGATTGCTGATGACCGGAAGTGCTTTATGGTCTTCAAAGTGTACGTCCTTGTATTTTTCCAGTATCGCCTTGCTGTGGTTGTTCAACTCTATGATAAGGCTGTCCGCTGTCTTGACAGTAGTCACTTCTATATGGTCTGGCTTTATGTCACTCCGTTTGAGGTTGTATACGTCCGAATAGCGCAGCCCGCTGAAACAGCAGAACAGAAAGACGTCCCTTATCCGTTCAAGGTATTGCTTGGTCGGGGGTATCTTGTAGTCTTTCAGTCTGTTCAGTTCCTCCCATGTGAGGAATATCACTTTCTTGGGTGTGTTTTTCAGCTTGGGTTTGAAGCTGTCATAAGCCATGTTCTGATTGTACCCTTTCTTGAAACTCCAGCGTAGGAACCATTTCAGGAAGGCTATCTGCTTGCCTATGGTGCTGTTGCGCATGTCCTTCTTGTTACGCAGGAAGTCCACATAGTCATTCAGACCGTTCTCGGTGAACGTGTCAAAGGAAAGTTCATTCCTGAACTGTTTCAGGTGGTTTTTTACCGCAGCGAATTTTTCGTAGGTTGCGTCTGTCCAGTCGTTCTGTTTTCCGCATTCCCTTACAAACTCCTCGAACGCCTCCCAAAAGCTGGTTTTAGGTTCTTCGGCTATTTCCTGCTCTGTGGCTGGTGCATCCTTCATCCTTGCATTGAAACTGTCCTTTATCTGTGCGGGTGTGGGGAGTACGTTCTGTACTTCAAACTCCTTGAAGATGTTCTGTATCTCCGTGTACTGTCTTAGCAGGTCTGCATTGATTTCGGATGCGCTTTGCTTCAGTTTGTTTGTGCATCCGTTCTTTACCCTTTGTTTGTCCGCATCCCATTTGGCTGTGTCAATGCGGTAGCCCGTTGTAAACTCTATGCGCTGGCTTGCGAATATCACACGCATACGGATAGGTACATTCTCTGTGATTGGCACGCCGTTTTTCTTCCGGCTTTCCAGTGCGAAAATGATGTTTCTTTTGATATTCATAATTGGGTGTGTTTGAAAATTGACACCCAAAAATACACCCAAAAAGTGAGATATGCAAAGATATTAAGAGATATTTTATTTTCTGTTTACTTTGTAATAACTTGGTAATTAACAAGATATTACGAGCTTGTGATATTGTTTGAAATGGTAGGTGATAGAACCTGTCTCTCCGCTGGAAAGAATTGCAAAACAAAGAAAATCCCTGTAAATTAATACTTTACGGGGATTTTTTGTTTTTGGTACATAGCAAAAATAAGCATATCAAAGCATTCTTTCGGTGTACTATTCGGTGTACCTGATTGCCTTCAATGCCAGGTACACCTATTAAGTAAATAATTCATTGTTTATCAGTGCTTTGCATCTTGACTTGTTGCTCTTGGAAATTTAGTTTTGTGATTAAAAAACAAGTAAGATGGAAAGAACAACATTTTGTCTATTGTTCTACATTCGTAGGACGAAATTGAATCGGAACGGTGAGGCTCCGATAATGATGAGAATTACAGTGAATGGAGTCCGGGTTGATGCTTCAGTGAAGAAAACAATTCTTCCGGAGTTCTGGAGTGCGGCAAAAGGAAAGGCCCTGGAAAAGAAGCGTGAGTACAAGGAACTGAATCTGTATCTTGACTCTATCCGTTTGAGGATAATGAAGATTCAACGTGAACTGGAAATAGAGGAGGTATCCGTTTCTGCCAACAGTGTTCTGGATCGTTTCCAGGGTAAGGATGCCCCCGTACAACGTACTCTGTTTGAGGTTTTCCGTGAGCATAATGATAAATGTGTCCAATTGTCCGGTACGGACATGGCGCCTGCAACCGTGCAGCGTTATGAGACATCCTTGAAGCATACCCGGGATTTTGTCTGGGAGACATATCATAAGAAAGATGTTCTTTTGGATGAAGTTTCCCGCCAGTTTATTGAGGATTACGAGTTTTGGCTTAAGACAGAGAAAAAGTGTTGTCATAACACAGCCACCAAATATTTGAAGAATTTTAAGAAGATTATCCGTATTGCTTTGGCTAAGGGATGGATGAAGAACGATCCGTTTTTAGAAATTAGATTCTCATTGGATAAGGTGGAACCGGACTTTTTGGAAGATTCAGAAATCCAGAAGCTGATATCGAAGGAAATTGATATTCCACGGTTAAGTCAGGTACGGGATATTTTTGTGTTCTGTTGTTTCACCGGTTTGGCTTTCTCGGATATTCATGGTTTGAGAAAGGAACATATCGTGGAGGACTCGAACGGTGTCAGGTGGATACGAAAGGGGAGACAGAAGACCAAAATCATGTGTAATATTCCATTAATGGAAATACCATTGAAGATTTTGGAAAAGTATTCCACCAATGAATATTGTAAGAAACATGGTGTGCTTTTTCCGGTGCTTTGTAATCAAAAAATGAATGCATACCTCAAGGAACTGGCTGATATTTGTGGTATTAAAAAAACATTGACCACCCATGTTGGGCGTCATACTTTTGCCACATTTGCTCTGGCCAATGGTGTCTCGATAGAGAGCGTTGCTAAGATGTTAGGGCATACCAATGTCCAGATGACCCGTCATTATGCACGTGTGCTGGATCGTACAGTGATACGTGAGATGTCACAGATAAAGATGGATTTTCATATCTCTATTTAGAATTATCTAGTAGGAGGTTGTGTCAAAACTCTGGCACAACCTCTCTTTAGAATGGAGGAAATACAATAGCCTTCGCTCTTTGAGCTATATGACTACATCGCTGTTAATATGTGTTTTGTTGGAAAACTCTTTTAGTGAGTTCTATAGGTCTGTAAGATGCGAGCACTGGAAAAAATTATAATCAAAGATTGTTGTTTTTTCGAGAGGATGTATGATATTTTTTAGTATATGATGTTTGTGTTTTCTTATTCTATAGTTCTTGTTCTTTCTAGCAGTGAAAAAAGTAAATACTGGCTTTTACTGTAGAATAATGCATAAAAAACTATTTTGATAGGATCCGTAGCTGATGGCTCGCTATTTTTGGATGTCATATATCCTAATCTGATGAAAAATAAACTTTTGCTCTCCTTGCGTATTCAACGCAACAAGTTGATACATACTAGCGAGCAGACACAAATCGGAAACCACTATATCCTCGTCAGTGGCTTGTTGCAGGAATCTTTAATTTCTTCAATTTTTATTTTGTAATATTGGCTGCTTTAACTTAATCCATAAACACAACATAGGTGTATCTTTGAATTTAGTTAAACACACATCAGCATCATTTAACGTTAGAAATCTATTCCAATTGTCAGCTTTTAATAGAGGGATTTCTACTGCTTCATCGAATAAAGTAAAGGTAGCTCCCATATCATTAAACACTCTAACAATCCTATTAGTTATAATCTCTAATTCTTTCGCCAGAATAGGTTGCTTCAAGTCGTTGTTCTTATGGAGTATAATAACCGTCTCATCTTTTGATTTTCTTTCTATCATGCAGTTAAAATATCCGAAGTATTTATAAGAAGTACTCAGATAAGTTAAAAATTGCCCAGATTTTGTTTCGACTCTAGTTATTTGCCTTGTAATATAATCGCTAAGAACTTCATCAAAATATTCACGCGCAGATTTTTTATTGTTATTTATTGCTTCATCAAATTTTTCTATAAACTCATCTATTGAATATACTTTAGTGTTGAAATTGAAAAGTTTGTATAATGTTTTGCTCTTGAGGCGCATACCTTCGTCATCACTAACCATGCAATCGCAGTATGAGCCGAAGAAACTGTGGTAACAGTCGACTTGCATATTTCTAAACTTAACCTTCTTCCGGGTTTCTTTATTAACTCCAAATAGATCAAGAAGTATATATGACATATAATATACCGTTGCAAAATCAGTGTATGATAATCCTGTTTGAGTTAAAGAGGCTTGAATAATATCTAGAAAGGATAATCCTAATGGAGATGAGGCTAACTGCTCGTTAAAAATATTTTCACCTTCCGCTTTAATTGATGTCGGATTATATCTAGCAATAGTATTGTCTCTCATAATTTTGTATGACTCCTTATTCTCATAAAAATAGTGGGAGACGAATTTCATTAATGATGTAAAAGTTGATATGTCCATTTGGAGTTCATCGACTGAAATTGGGGCTCTTTTTTTTAGCCAATCAAAATCTAATTCACCTTTTAAATCCTTAATGCTAATATCAACAATGTTATTGATAACATTCCGCTGTTCTTCTGTTATTTGTGAAAAATCAAAATTTTCAAGCCAAGAGAAATCCTCTATTTTGCCTATAGTTTCGAAAGCATTGCGTGGGGATTGCTTTATAACTTCCTGTTTATGGTTTTCGTATATTAAATGATATCCACTTACTATCGATTGCATATATTCCATTTCAGTATATGTATTTAGAAGCGTAGAACAACCAAAAACAATCAGAAATATCCAAACATAAACATTTAATTATCAGCACATTCTAAAAATTAACACTTTTCGGCTGCTTTTTGATGCTTCCCAAATTTCCACATATTTTTGAGACGTATTTCTGACGTGGAGAATTTGCGGGGCTTGTTTTTTGTCACACCGTGCAGACAGTTGACAAGGGTTTACAACCGTTTACGACAAGCGACAATATCCGCCCCGACATTCAGTGACGGTCACATCGTGTATAAAGGCGACAACCGTTGACTGCCGTTTACATCCGTTCACCACTTCAGGAATACAGGATTGAAGAAATGAACCAGTAAACGATAAAGCAGTATGAAAGCAACCCGAAAATGCAGTTTTTGCGGCAAGTCCTTTGTAACCCGCAGCGGAATGCAAAGGTATTGCAGCGAGGCTTGTCAGGCGGAAGCCCGGCGAGCCAGAATGACACAGAAGAACAACCTCTTCAAAGCCGTCCGGCCAATCATGGAGATACAGCATCAGGAGTATCTCACCTTTTCCAAAGCAGCCATACTCATGGGCTGTTCCCGACAGTACATCTATAAACTTGTAGCCATGGGCAAGCTGAAGGCCTCACGCATCAGCAACCGCATGGCATTCATCCGCAGAGCTGACATCGAGCGGATGCTGGAGAGCAATCCCTACCACCGCATCTTGCCCGGCAGCACTTCCACACCGAAAAAATCCGCTTCATCTTCCTTCCCGGCGAAAAAAGAAAAAAGGGAAAAGGTAACCGATGAAGTGCCGGACTTCTATTCCGGTGAAGAGGTGATGTCCCTTTATAAGGTCAAGCAGTCATGGCTCTATACCACCGCCAAACGCAACCGCATCCCCATCTGCCGTATCGCTGGAAAGAACTATTACAGCAAGAAGCATGTTGACGAGTTCTTTGGCGTTGCAGTTGATATGGAAAGTATCACCGACTGGCTCCTGACCGAAGAAGCGGAGGAGCTATTCGGCATGAAGCCTGCCGCACTCCGGGCATATGCCTACCGGCACAGGATACCGACCAAAAGAGAATACGGTCGCACCTATTACTCCAAGTCCCATCTGGACGAACTCCGCAGGACCGACCTTGTGAACGACGAACGTTATTACACCGTGGAACAGGTCCGGCAGATTTACGGGCTTTCCTCCGCCAACATCTGCCATATCGTCAAGGTTAAGCACATCGAAAAGATAAAGGTCGGCGTGAAGAACCTGCTTCTGCGCTCCGATGTGGAACGTGTCATGGCTGAAAGGAACAAATAACCGCAAACGACCGCCATTACCGAAAAATTAGCTTTATACGCTCACAGTTCCCACGGGCGGTGGCAAAACCTTTGCGTCCCTCGCCTTTGCGCTGGAACATGCTGTGGCACAAAAGCCGCAGATGGAGCGCATCATTTACGTCATCCCCTACACTTCCATTATCGACCAGACGGCGCAGACGTTCGCAGATCTTCTGGGAGAAGACAATGTGCTGGCCCACTTTTCCGGTGTAGACTACAAGCTGACCGAAAAAGACGACCTGACACCTGCTCAGTACCGGAAACTGCTTTCCAGTGAAAACTGGGACGCTCCCATCGTGGTGACGACCGCTGTGCAGTTCTTCGAATCCCTCTACGCCAACCGCAGCAGCCGGTGCCGCAAACTGCACAACATTGCCAACAGTGTCATTCTTTTTGATGAAGCACAGACGTTCCCTACCGATTACCTGAAGCCCTGCGTTTCCGCCATCGCACAGCTGGTCCAGCACTACCACACTACCGCCGTTCTCTGCACCGCAACGCAGCCCGCTTTGACGCCGCTGCTTCAGGAGCTTGCCCCCGGCCTGACCGCAAAAGAACTCAGCCCCGACCCGGCTCACCTCTATGAAGTCCTTCGCCGCGTGACCCGGCAAGATCTGGGCACCCTCTCCGCTGAGGCCCTCTGCGCACAGCTTTCGTCTGCCGAACAGGTGCTCTGTGTGGTCAACCGGCGCAAGACCGCCCAGGATCTGTTTGCACAGCTCCCCGCCGAAGGCAGCTACTGCCTGACCACCTTCCTCTGTGCCGCTGACCGCCGCCGACAGTTGGACGAGATCCGCCAACGGCTCAAGGCGGGGCTTCCCTGCCGGGTCGTCTCCACCTCCTTGATCGAAGCAGGCGTCGATGTGGACTTTCCGCTCGCCTACCGTGAAGCCGCGGGGCTGGATTCCCTGCTCCAGACCGCCGGGCGCTGCAACCGGGAGGGCAGACGCGACCCGAAAAAAAGCATCGTTGCTTCTTTCCAGCTGGAAGGTCTGGCACCGCTCCCCATGCTTTCGCAGAATGTCAACGCCATGAATGCCACCGAGCGGGCCTACGACCTGCTCGACACACCGGATGCCATTCACAGCTATTTTGAATCCTTCTATCGCACCCGTGCAACGCTTGACAAACAGAACATTCTGGACGCTTTTCAGCATGGTATCAAGGGATGTCAGTTTCCCTTTGCACAGGTTGCCGGAAAGTTCCACCTCATTGATAACCACACTTACACGATCTATCTTCCCATTGAGGAAGGTGCCGACCTCTGCGCATCGCTTCGCGGCGGACACATCAGCCGTGCTCAGCTCCGCCGCCTGGGCATTTACAGCGTAGAATGCTATGAAAAGCAGTTCCGTTCTCTGGACGCCGTCGGTGCATTGGAACGTTCTCCGGATTTCCCCGATGATTCCGCCATCCTCGCTGATCCAGACTTGTACAGCCGCAAGACCGGCCTTTCGATGGAGATCGAAGAAGGCAGGGCGATCATCCTCTGAAAAGGAAAAAGCAGCAGAGCACACGACTCCACTGCTTTTCCCCCATTGCTTGAAACAACATCCAACAATTTCAATCCACATTCGTTTTTCTCCGAATGACTCCTTTATTATAGGTTGAATTTGGATTTTATACAAGTAGCATCTTGCATTTCGCAAAAAGTGTGCTATACTAAAGCCACAAGGAGCTTTTTGAAATAACATACAACAGAAGTTAATGGCAAAGAGGTGGTTGCAATGGGCAAATTCGATGTTCGCCTGAAAGTCCGACAACCGTTTGAAAGGAGGTGATGCGCATGTCTATGCGCATTGAAGTCTGGGGACCCTATGGATGCTTCTCCCGGCCCGAAATGAAAACTGAACGTGTCAGTTACGACATCATCACGCCGTCGGCCGCAAGAGGGCTCGTTGAAGCGATCTACTGGCACCCTGGCCTGAAGTACCACATTGACCGCATCTACTTATTGAGTCCCATCCAGTTCACCAACATCCGGCGAAACGAGGTCCGCTCCACCCTGCTGGCTTCCGCAGCACTGTCTGCCGCCAAGGGAGGAACGCCGCCGGTGCTCTACACCAGCCAGGACATCCAGCAGCGCGCCGCTATGGTCCTGCAGAACGTCCACTATGTCATCGAGTGTCACTTCACCATGACCGACAAGGCAGCCCCCGGCGACAACCCCGGAAAATTCCAGGATATCCTTCGCCGCCGTTTGAGCAAAGGCCAGTGCTATCATCAGCCCTGCTTTGGCTGCCGCGAGTTCCCTGCCAACTTCCGGGAGTGGCCCGGCGGCGACATTCCTGCACTGGAAGAAGCCACGCAGGACCTCGGATTCATGCTGTATGATCTGGATTATTCTGACCCGGCCAACATCCGCTCGCAGTTCTTCCGGGCAAAGCTGGTCAACGGGGTGATGGATTGCCGGGATGTGGAGGTGTTCACATGATCTTACAGGCATTGACTGCTTATTATGAGCAGCTGCTCCGCACCGGACAGATCTCAGCCCCCGGCTGGGAGAATCAGTTCAAGGTCAGCTACTGGCTCCGCATCAACGCGGAAGGCCAGCTCATCGACCTCGTGGACTGCCGCCAGATGGTTCCGCGCGGCAAAAAAGAAGTGCTCGCCCCACGGGAAATGGCAGTTCCTGCCCATGTCAAACGAGCTTCCGGCATTGCTGCAAATTTTCTGTGTGACAATTCCACCTATCTGCTGGGCGCAGACGAAAAAGGCAAGCCGGAGCGCTCCATCCAGTGCTTCGAAGCCTGTGCAAAGCTGCACCATGCCATTCTGGATGGAGTTGATTCCCCTGCGGCCAGAGCGGTCCTTGCGTTTTTTGACCATTGGAAGCCCGAAGAAGCATCGGCCCACCCGTTACTGGCTGACCGCTGGAAGGATATCACCGGAAACGCCAACCTTCTGTTCGACTATGAAGGGCCGGAGGGCAGCATCCTGTCCACTGAAGATGAAGCGATCCGAGCGGCATGGCAGCAGCACTACGGCAGCGCTTCGCCCGACACTCCGCTGGTCCAGTGTCTCGTGACCGGCCAGCAGGCCCCAGCCGCCCGGCTGCATCCCTCCATCAAGGGTGTTCCCGGCGCACAGAGCTCCGGAGCCGCGCTCGTTTCCTTCAACGCCCCGGCATTTTGTTCCTATGGGCACGAGCAGGGCGAGAATGCCCCTGTCAGCGAATATGCCGCCTTTGCTTACACCACTGCATTGAACACGCTGCTGGCCGACCGGGATCATTGCCGTATCCTCGGCGATACCGCTGTGGTCTGCTGGGCCGAAAACGCGTCCCCCAGCTATTCCTCCCTCGGCATGATGGCCATGTTCGGCATCCCGGAAAATCATGGTCTTACCGAGGACGACCTGAGCAAAGCGCTGGACAGCCTTGCCAAAGGGCAACCCTGCAGCTGGATGGACGAAGATCTGCAGCCCGGCCAGCACTTTTATGTGCTGGGGCTCTCCCCCAACGCGGCACGTATTTCGGTACGGTTCTTTCTACGTGACACCTTCCAGGTGTTTGCACAGCGGCTGCAGCGGTATGCAGAGGATATCACTGTGATCCACCCCGCTTTTGACAAGCGTGAGACCCTCTCCGTCTGGTCGCTGGTCCAGGAGACTGTCAACCAGAACTCGCGTGATAAAAAGCCTTCGCCGCAGCTTGCAGGTGATGTTCTGCGCTCTATTCTGACGGGCACCCCCTATCCAGCTACACTTCTGAATGGAGCGGAACTGCGGATACGCGCCGAACAAACGATCACACGCGGCCGGGCGGCCATCATCCTCGCCGCCGCGCTCGAAAATGTCGCGGAAGGTATCCAGCAGCACATAGTAGCCGGTGTTGCGGCCGTAAGCCTCGTCGCCCAGGAACAGGGTCGCCCACTGCTGGTTGGTCATAGCGGTGGTACCGGAGTCAGACAGCATATCCACAGTCAGCATGCCGGAGGGGAATGCAAACTCATTCCAGTGCGTAGCGTTCAGAGCGCGCTCGCGCTGTTCAACGGTAGCCTGAGGAAGATCGCGCACCACATATGCGCAGTGCTGAGGCATCGTCACATTCAGGGGATAGTGCTTCGCATTCTTGTCCATTTTGTTTACCTCCATAATTTGGCGTTTTCCGCCTGTTTTTTTGGAGATACCCCGGTCGTCGAAGAGCGGGCTTCCCATTTCCCGCTCTGCGCCTGGCGGACAGTATCCGATACAAAAGAATCGTGGAGCGGCTCGTTTCAGGCTGCCTGAACAGAACGCCCGGCAGGGTCCTGTCTCCGCTCCCTTCCTGTTGTGCGATTATTTTATCACGTTTTTAGGGTTCCGTCAACTTTTATTGTGATTTTAAAACTCAACTGAATGATTCTTCTTCATAATAATAGCACGCAAAAATGGCGATATA
>OGXQ01003067.1_pt1 | contig 10387 bp, 8 predicted proteins | sample 1576291 | NCBI WGS metagenome assembly OGXQ01 (sample SAMEA3541575, study PRJEB24748) | human gut metagenome | biome: human gut; feature: human-associated habitat; material: faeces | place: China | collected 2012 | reverse complement strand
CTAATAAGATGGCTCCGGTATTGAAACGACTGTACGATCAAATGCCCGATCCGAAGTATGTAATTGCTGTAGGCGGATGTGCTGTTAGCGGAGGTCCTTTCAAGAAATCCTATCATGTGGTGAATGGAGTAGACAAGATTCTCCCGGTCGATGTATACATTCCCGGATGCCCGCCACGTCCTGAAGCATTCTATTATGGCATGATGCAATTGCAACGCAAAGTGAAAATAGAAAAGTTCTTTGGTGGAGTAAACAGAAAAGAGAAGAAACCGGAATTTATGAAATGAAGAATGAGGAACGAAGAATTATGCAAGAAATACAATTTATAGTCCCTGCAGCGTTACACGACGAAATGCTGCGCTTGCGAAATGAAAAACAGATGGACTTCCTTGAAAGCCTCACCGGTATGGACTGGGGAGTAGCAGACGAAAAAGACGCACCGGAGAAACTCCGTGGTTTGGGCGTTGTCTACCATCTGGAATCGACTGTTACGGGAGAACGGATAGCACTGAAAACAGCCGTTACCGACCGTGAACGACCGGAAATTCCGTCAGTCAGCGATATATGGAAAATAGCCGACTTCTACGAACGTGAAGTGTTCGACTACTATGGCATTGTTTTCGTAGGGCATCCCGATATGCGCCGCCTTTACTTACGTAATGACTGGGTAGGATACCCCATGCGTAAAGATAATGATCCGGAGAAAGATAATCCGCTTTGTATGGCTAACGAAGAGACGTTCGATACAACACAGGAAATAGAACTTAATCCGGACGGAACGATTAAAAACAGAGAAATGAAACTCTTCGGAGAAGAAGAGTATGTGGTCAACATCGGTCCGCAACACCCTGCAACTCACGGTGTAATGCGTTTCCGCGTTTCTCTTGAAGGTGAAATTATTCGTAAGATCGATGCTAACTGCGGTTATATCCATCGGGGTATCGAGAAAATGAACGAGAGTCTTACATATCCGCAGACATTGGCATTGACTGACCGCCTCGACTATCTGGGCGCACATCAGAACCGTCACGCTTTGTGTATGTGCATCGAGAAAGCGATGGGCATCGAAGTGAGTGACCGTGTCAAATACATTCGTACAATTATGGATGAGCTGCAACGTATCGACTCTCACTTACTGTTCTACTCCGCCCTCGCCATGGACCTTGGAGCACTGACTGCTTTCTTCTACGGATTCCGTGACCGTGAAAAGATTCTCGATATTTTTGAAGAGACTTGCGGCGGACGGCTGATCATGAACTACAATACCATCGGCGGTGTACAGGCCGACCTTCATCCTAACTTCGTCAAGCGGGTAAAAGAATTTATCCCTTATATGAGAGGTATCATTCACGAATACCACGACATATTTACCGGCAACATTATCGCTCAGAGCCGTATGAAGGGCGTCGGAGTGTTAAGCCGTGAAGATGCAATCTCATTCGGTTGCACCGGGGGGACAGGCCGTGCTTCGGGCTGGGCTTGCGATGTACGTAAGCGGATACCGTACGGTGTATATGACAAGGTAGACTTCCAGGAAATTGTTTATACGGAAGGAGACTGTTTCGCCCGTTATCTGGTACGTATGGACGAAATCATGGAGAGTCTGAAGATTATAGAGCAGTTGATAGACAACATTCCCGAAGGCCCGTATCAGGAAAAGATGAAACCGATCATCCGCGTTCCCGAAGGCAGTTATTATGCCGCCGTAGAAGGAAGCCGCGGAGAATTCGGAGTCTTTCTCGAAAGTCAGGGTGACAAGATGCCTTATCGCCTGCACTATCGTGCTACGGGATTGCCACTTGTTGCTGCAATCGACACGATTTGCCGCGGAGCGAAAATTGCCGACTTGATTGCCATCGGAGGAACACTGGACTATGTAGTTCCGGACATCGACCGATAAACAAGAGATAAAAAACAAGTATTAAGTATAAAGTAGTAAGTATTAACCGACTATGCAATATGATATACGCTATATTCCGCATGGAATTAATACTTAATACTTAAAACCTAATAATTAAAATATATATGTTCGACTTTAGTATAGTAACAAACTGGATACATGAGCTGCTGCTCTCCGTTATGCCGGAGGGATGGGCCATCTTTATAGAGTGCATAGCTGTCGGCGTGTGCATCGTTGCACTATATGCTATTCTGGCTATCGTACTGATTTACATGGAACGCAAAGTCTGTGGTTTCTTCCAGTGCCGCCTCGGTCCGAACCGTGTCGGTAAATGGGGTTCTATTCAAGTGATATGCGATGTACTCAAGATGCTGACCAAGGAGATTTTCACTCCGAAGGATGCCGACCGCTTCCTCTACAATCTGGCTCCATTCATGGTGATTATCGCCTCGTTCCTCACTTTCGCTTGTATTCCTTTTAATAAAGGAGCGGAAATTCTGAATTTTAATGTGGGCGTATTCTTCCTGCTGGCTGCTTCCAGCATCGGTGTGGTAGGTATTCTGCTTGCCGGTTGGGGTAGTAACAACAAGTTTTCGCTGATCGGTGCCATGCGAAGCGGCGCACAGATCATCAGTTATGAGTTGTCAGTGGGTATGAGCATCATGACGATGGTCGTACTGATGGGCACCATGCAGTTCTCCGAAATCGTAGAAGGACAGGCTGACGGATGGTTTATCTTCAAAGGACATATTCCTGCCGTTATCGCTTTCATCATCTATCTCATTGCCGGAAATGCAGAATGTAACCGTGGCCCGTTCGACCTTCCCGAAGCGGAAAGTGAGCTGACAGCCGGATATCACACCGAATATTCCGGTATGGGTTTCGGTTTCTTCTACTTGGCGGAATATCTGAATCTGTTTATCGTAGCCAGCGTGGCCGCTACCATCTTTTTGGGAGGCTGGATGCCATTGCATATCATCGGTTTGGACGGATTCAACGCTGTTATGGACTATATTCCCGGCTTCATCTGGTTCTTTGCCAAAGCATTCTTCGTTGTGTTCCTCTTAATGTGGATCAAATGGACTTTCCCACGCCTGCGTATCGACCAGATTCTGAATCTGGAATGGAAATATCTGGTTCCAATTTCTATGGTAAACCTATTATTAATGGCATGTTGTGTTGCCTTTGGCTTCCACTTCTAAAATAAGAATTATGGAATATAAAGATCAAAAATATACGTATTTGGGAGGACTGATACATGGTATCAGCACTCTGGCAACGGGTATGAAAACCAGTATCAAGGTATACTTCCGCAAAAAAGTAACCGAACAGTATCCTGAAAACCGGAAAGAGCTGAAAATGTTCGACCGGTTCCGTGGTACACTGGCAATGCCCCACAATGAGAATAACGAACACCGCTGTGTAGCCTGCGGATTGTGTCAGATAGCTTGTCCGAACGATACAATCACCGTAACCAGCGAAACGATCGAGACTGAAGACGGCAAGAAGAAGAAAATCCTGGCAAAATATGAATATGACCTCGGAGCTTGTATGTTCTGCCAACTGTGTGTCAACGCTTGTCCGCATGATGCCATCACGTTCGACCAGAACTTCGAACATGCCGTCTTTGACCGGACGAAGCTTGTCCTGCAACTGAATCATACCGGTAGTAAAGTAATTGAAAAGAAAAAAGAAGTTTAGATATGGGATCAACACTTGAAACAGTAGTATTCTACTTTTTGGCAGCATTTATTATTGCAATGTCCATCATGACGGTGACTACCCAACGTATTGTCCGCTCAGCCACCTATCTGCTCTTCGTGCTCTTCGGCACGGCTGGCATCTATTTCCTGCTGGGTTACACATTTCTGGGGTCTGTCCAGATTATGGTTTATGCCGGTGGTATCGTCGTCCTTTATGTATTCTCCATCCTGCTGACCAGTGGAGAAGGTGACCGCGCCGAGAAACTGAAACGAAGCAGGTTTCTGGCAGGACTCTTTACGATGGTTGCCGGTTTAGCGATTATCTTGTTTATCACCCTGAAGCATAACTTCCTGCAAACGACCAACCTGGTTCCGCTGGAAATAAACATCCACACCATTGGTAATGCTTTATTAAGCAGTGACAAATATGGTTATATATTGCCTTTCGAAGCAATCAGTATTTTATTGCTGGCTTGTATCATCGGTGGTATCATGATCGCCCGAAAGAGATAAATAAGTAAGTATTAACTATTAAGTATCAGGTATTAGGCTGCGCAATGAACCGCAAGGAATTAATACTTATTACTTAAAACCTAATAATTTCAGATATGATACACATGGAATATTATCTGGTAGTTTCTACCATCATGATGTTTGCAGGAATCTATGGATTCTTTACCCGCCGAAATACACTGGCTATCCTGATTTCTGTAGAGTTAATGCTGAACGCCACGGACATCAACTTCGCCGTGTTCAACCGTTTTCTCTTTCCGGGAGGCATGGAAGGCTATTTCTTTGCACTCTTTTCCATCGCCATTTCGGCTGCGGAAACGGCTATAGCTATCGCCATCATGATTAACATTTACCGCAACCTCCGAAGCATTCAAGTCCGCAATCTGGACGATCTGAAGTGGTAGTGCCAAAGCGGCACGACCCAATTTCCATTCGGATGGATATCGTGATAAATATGAACAATAATAAAACAAGTAATTAAAATAAACTGTATGGAACTAACAATTCTAATACTCCTTCTTCCTTTCTTCTCCTTTCTCATATTGGGAATCGGAGGTAAATGGATGTCCCACCGGACAGCGGGTACAATCGGTACGCTGATACTGGGAGCAGTAGCAGTACTATCGTACGTTACGGCTTTCCAATATTTCTCCGCCCCTCGTTTGGAAGACGGAACATTTGCCACATTGATACCTTATAATTTTACGTGGCTTCCTTTCACCGAGACTTTACGATTTGATCTGGGCATTCTGCTAGATCCTATATCCGTGATGATGCTGATTGTCATTTCTACCGTGTCACTGATGGTGCATATCTACTCCTTCGGCTACATGAAAGGTGAGACGGGCTTTCAACGTTATTACGCTTTCCTGTCCCTGTTTACGATGTCTATGCTGGGACTGGTTGTTGCCACAAACATTTTCCAGATGTATCTTTTCTGGGAACTGGTGGGTGTCAGTTCTTATCTGCTGATCGGTTTTTACTATACAAAGCCTGCTGCCATTGCCGCTTCCAAGAAAGCGTTCATTGTCACCCGCTTTGCAGACTTAGGCTTCCTTATCGGTATTCTGATTTACGGATACTACAGTGGCACATTCGGCTTCACACCGGATACGGTATCATTGATCAGTGGCGGCGCTTCCATGCTTCCATTGGCTTTGGGACTGATGTTTATCGGTGGCGCCGGAAAGAGTGCCATGTTCCCGTTGCACATCTGGCTGCCCGATGCCATGGAAGGTCCTACTCCTGTCAGTGCCTTGATCCATGCGGCTACGATGGTAGTTGCCGGCGTTTATCTGGTAGCGCGTATGTTCCCGCTTTTCATTGCTTATGCACCGGACACCTTACATATGATTGCCTGGGTAGGTGCTTTCACCGCCTTTTATGCAGCAAGCGTGGCTTGCGTACAATCGGATATCAAACGTGTGCTGGCCTTCTCGACCATTTCACAGATTGGTTTTATGATGGTAGCACTGGGCGTTTGTACTTCTATGGACCCGCACCACGGAGGACTGGGATATATGGCTTCCATGTTCCACCTCTTCACACACGCCATGTTTAAGGCATTACTCTTCTTGGGTGCCGGCAGCATTATCCATGCAGTACATTCCAACGAAATGTCAGCCATGGGAGGACTACGCAAATATATGCCTATTACTCACTGGACATTCCTGATTGCCTGTCTCGCCATTGCCGGTATTCCTCCGTTCTCCGGTTTCTTCTCAAAAGATGAGATTTTGGCTGCCTGCTTCCAATATAGCCCTGCAATGGGTTGGGTGATGACAGTAATCGCCGCAATGACCGCCTTCTATATGTTCCGCCTCTACTACGGCATCTTCTGGGGCAAAGAAAATAAAGAGCTTCATGCTCATCACACCCCGCATGAGAGTCCGTTGGCTATGACTTTTCCGTTGATGTTTCTGGCGGTTGTTACTTGTGGTGCAGGGTTCATTCCTTTCGGACATTTTATCAGTTCGAATGGGGAGTCTTACTCTATTCACCTCGATCTGTCGGTAGCTGTCACAAGCGTTGTAATTGCGATTATTTCTATCGGGATTGCCACATGGATGTATAAGAATGCCAAACAGCCTGTTGCCAATGCACTTGCCAAACGGTTCAATGGATTGTGGACAGCTGCTTATCATCGTTTTTATATTGATGATATATACCAGTTTATTACGCATAAGATCATCTTCCGTTGCATTTCGACTCCTATCGCATGGTTCGACCGTCATGTAGTGGATGGATTCTTTAATTTCCTGGCATGGGCTACGAATACGACAAGCGACGAGATACGTGGTCTTCAAAGCGGCCAGGTACAGCAATACGCATACGTGTTCCTTTGCGGAGCGCTGGCGCTTATCCTGCTGTTAGTTCTATAGCAAGTATTAACTATCAGGTATTAGATATTAAGCTGCGCAACAAGTCGCTGCGAATTAATACTTAAAACTTAATAATTCAATTATGAATTTTTTATCAATCTTCGTACTCATCCCCTTACTGATGCTTGCCGGACTTTGGGCAGCACGGGGAATCAAAGCGATTCGGGGGGTTATGGTTACCGGCGCATCGGCACTTCTGATTGCCTCCGTCGTACTTACCTTTATGTATTTGGGAGAACGCAGTGCCGGCAACACGGCAGAAATGCTATTCCGTGCGGATACACTCTGGTATGCACCGCTTCACATCTCCTACTCGGTAGGCGTTGACGGTATTTCGGTAGCCATGTTGTTATTGTCTGCCGTTATTGTATTCACAGGTACTTTCGCCTCCTGGCGTCTGCAGCCTCTGACAAAAGAATATTTCCTTTGGTTCACACTGTTGTCTATGGGAGTCTTCGGATTCTTTATATCCATCGACTTATTCACCATGTTCATGTTCTACGAAATCGCGCTGATTCCTATGTACCTGCTGATCGGTGTATGGGGTTCGGGACGTAAAGAATATGCAGCCATGAAGCTGACCCTTATGCTGATGGGCGGTTCCGCTTTCCTGCTGATCGGTATTCTCGGAATCTATTTCGGTTCGGGAGCTACCACCATGAACCTGCTGGAAATAGCACAGCTACATAATATTCCTTTTGCACAGCAATGTATCTGGTTCCCGCTTACCTTCCTCGGGTTCGGTGTGCTGGGTGCTCTTTTCCCGTTCCACACATGGAGTCCCGATGGTCACGCTTCCGCCCCGACAGCTGTATCCATGCTTCACGCCGGAGTACTGATGAAACTGGGAGGTTACGGATGTTTCCGTATCGCCATGTATCTGATGCCGGAAGCCGCTAACGAACTTTCATGGATATTCCTGATACTGACAGGTATCTCCGTTGTTTACGGAGCATTCTCCGCTTGCGTACAGACAGACTTGAAATACATCAACGCTTACTCTTCCGTTTCTCACTGCGGACTGGTACTTTTCGCCATTCTGATGCTGAATCAGACTGCTGCGACAGGAGCCATTCTTCAGATGCTTTCCCACGGATTGATGACAGCCTTGTTCTTTGCCCTGATCGGTATGATTTATGGACGTACACACACACGTGATGTCCGCGAGCTTACCGGATTAATGAAAGTAATGCCGTTCCTCAGCGTATGTTATGTGATTGCCGGTCTTGCCAATCTCGGTTTGCCGGGATTAAGCGGGTTCATTGCCGAAATGACTATCTTCGTAGGTTCTTTCCAGAACAACGACGTATTCCACCGTACACTGACCATTATCGCTTGTTCATCCATCGTGATCACGGCAGTCTATATCCTGCGTCTGGTAGGCAAGATTCTGTACGGTACCTGCACCAACAAACATCATCTTGCGCTGACAGACGCAACCTGGGATGAACGGGTAGCTGTTATCTGCCTCATCGTTTGTGTAGCCGGACTGGGTATGGCTCCTTTCTGGGTAAGCCACATGATTGGTGAAAGTGTACTCCCTGTAGTCTCACAACTCATCCCATAACCTTTATTTTTTAATCTTTAATTCTTAATTTATAAAGATGGATTATTCACAATTTCTACATATGCGGGAAGAGCTGTCGCTCGTAGCAGTTTTACTATTGCTGTTCCTTGCCGATCTCTTCATGAGTCCGGACGCACACAAACAAAAAGGGACGAGACCCGTTTTGAACACCATGCTGCCAGTTATCCTGATGGCCATCCATACAGCGATCAATCTGGTTCCAGGCACAGCTGCCGACATTTTTGGCGGTATGTATCACTATGTACCCATGCACACGGTTGTCAAATCAATCCTGAACATAGGCACGCTGATTGTTTTCCTGATGGCACACGAATGGATGAAACGCGACGATACTTCATTCAAGCAAGGTGAGTTCTATGTACTTACACTCTCCACCCTGTTCGGTATGTATCTCATGATTTCCGCCGGACACTTCCTGATGTTCTTCATCGGACTGGAGACAGCTTCCATCCCGATGGCAGCCTTGATCGCTTTCGACAAATACCGCCATAACTCCGCTGAAGCCGGTGCCAAGTATATCCTTACCGCACTTTTCTCCAGCGCACTGTTACTGTTTGGTCTGTCAATGATTTACGGTTCCGCAGGAACACTGTATTTCGATGATCTTCCTGCTCATATCGATGGAAATCCGTTGCAAATCATGGCTTTTGTATTCTTCTTTACCGGTATGGCGTTCAAGCTCTCTCTGGTTCCGTTCCATTTATGGACGGCAGACGTTTACGAAGGTGCACCGAGTACGGTTACCGCCTATCTGAGTGTTATCTCCAAAGGTTCGGCAGCATTTGTGCTGATGGCAATTCTGATCAAAGTATTCGCACCGATGATACATGACTGGCAAGAAGTACTTTACTGGGTGACTATCGCTTCTATCACCATCGCCAATATATTCGCTATCCGCCAGCAGAATCTGAAGCGTCTGATGGCGTTCTCCAGTATTTCGCAAGCGGGATATATTATGTTAGGCGTTATCGGAGGCACAGCACAAGGCATGACGGCATTGGTATATTATGTATTAGTGTACGCTGCCGCCAACCTCGGAGTATTTGCCGTTATCACTATCGTGGCATTACGCAGTCAGAAATTCACGCTCGAAGATTACGCAGGACTTTATAAAACGAATCCTAAAATCGCTCTCTTGATGACTCTGTCTCTGTTCTCATTGGCAGGCATCCCTCCGTTTGCCGGATTCTTCTCTAAGTTCTTTATCTTCATGGCTGCTTTCGATGCAGGTTTCCACTTGCTGGTATTCATCGCATTGGTAAATACAGTGATTTCATTATACTACTATCTGTTGATTGTAAAAGCAATGTATATCACTCCTTCCGACAACCCGATTCCTACTTTCCGCAGCGACCGCTGCACAAAATGGGGACTGGCACTTTGCACGCTGGGTATCATCGGACTGGGTATTGCAAGTATCGTATATCAATCCATCGATAAACTGTCGTTCGGAATTTAAACGAACTACCTTTTCACCAAAGAAACGGTCTTGGTTTCATGTCAGTATCAATCGACATCAAAACCAAGACCGTTTCTTCTATATAAAAGCCGCTTTTATTAATGAGGAAGGAAGATATTCACCTGCCTTATTACCACTCTACCGGGCACAGTTCATCTCTTCCGTCACGATCACTCCGGGAATAGTAAACCAAAACCTTGATCCTTTTCCTTTTTCAGAATCAACGCCAATCCGCCCACCTAATTGTTCAACGATGCTCTGACAAATAGAAAGTCCCAATCCTGTACCGTGTACAAAAGAATTAAGCTTCACAAAACGCTCAAAGATATGTGGCAACTGCTCTTTTTCAATACCGATGCCTGTATCTTCGACATAAAACTCCAATTCTCCGTCTTTTAGTTTATACCCCACATGAATACTTCCTTCAGAGGTAAACTTCATTGCATTATTAACAAAATTAGAGATCACCTGATGTATACGGTTACGGTCACTAATGACATGACAAACCGGAAGATGATCATCAAACACCAGTTCCACCTCTTCTTTCGCTTTCATCCCCATTGAGCGGACAATATCCTCACATAACAGATTTACATCTACATCTCCGTTAGTAAACTCAAATGTACCCGCTTCAATCTTTGACAAATCGAGTATATCTGAAATTAATTGCAACAAAAGTTCATTATTCTCACGTACAATCTTAATATACTCCTGACGTTCTGCCAGCTCTTCAGTTTCTACCAGCAAATCGGAGAAACCGACAATGGCATTCAGCGGCGTACGGATTTCATGACTCATATTGGCTAAAAATGCCATTTTAAGACGATCGCTTTCTTCTGCTTT
>OGXQ01003064.1_pt1 | contig 10393 bp, 9 predicted proteins | sample 1576291 | NCBI WGS metagenome assembly OGXQ01 (sample SAMEA3541575, study PRJEB24748) | human gut metagenome | biome: human gut; feature: human-associated habitat; material: faeces | place: China | collected 2012 | reverse complement strand
GGGCAAGGCCGTTCACCTGATGGGGCTGCTCGGCACGGGCGGCGTGCACAGCCACATCGACCACCTGTTCGGCCTGCTCGATCTGGCCAAGCATCTGGGCGCGAAGAAGATCTACGTGCACTGCATCATGGATGGCCGCGACACCGACCCGCACTCCGGCAAGGGCTTCATCGCCGACCTTCAGAAGAAGCTCGACGAGATCGGCGTGGGCGAAATCGCGACCGTCACCGGCCGCTACTACGCGATGGACCGCGATTCCAACTGGGATCGCGAGGAGAAGGCCTATGCGGCGCTCGTCTACGGCGAGGGCAACCGCGCGAGCAACGCGATGGAGGCCATCGAAAAGAGCTACGCCGACGACGTGACGGATGAGTTCGTCGTGCCGTGCGTCACCTGCGAGGGCGGCCGTATTCAGGAGGGCGACACGGTTGTGTTCATCAACTTCCGCCCGGATCGCGCGCGCCAGATCACCCGCATCTTTGTGGATGACGATTTCAAGGGCTTCGAGCGCCGCTATGGCCGCTTCCCCGTGCACTATGTCTGCATGGCGGAATATGACGCGACCATGCCGAACGTCGAGGTCGCCTATCCGCCGGTGGAGCTGACCAACGTGCTGGGCGAATACCTCGCCAAGAACGGAAAGACGCAGCTGCGCATCGCGGAGACGGAGAAATACGCCCACGTGACGTTCTTCTTCAACGGCGGCGTGGAAGCGCCCTACGAGGGCGAGGATCGCAAGGTCATCCCCAGCCCGAAGGTCGCCACTTACGACCTCAAGCCGGAGATGAGCGCCTACGAGGTGGCCGACGAGTGCGCCAGGCGCATCCGCAGCGGCAAATACGACGTGGTGATCCTCAATTTTGCGAACTGCGACATGGTGGGTCACACCGGCGTGTTCGACGCGGCGGTGAAGGCGGTCGAGGCGGTTGACGCCTGCGTGGAAACCGTTTGGGAGGCCGTTCGCGATATGGGCGGCTGCATGTTCCTGACCGCCGACCACGGCAACGCCGACAAGATGGAAAATTCGGACGGCACGCCGTTCACCGCGCACACCACCAACCCGGTTCCGTTCCTGGTCGCGGGCTGCGGCAACGTGAAGCTCCGCGCGGGCGGCTGTCTGGCGGATATCGCGCCGACCATGCTGCCCTACATTGGGCTGCCCGTGCCGAAGGAAATGACCGGCAAGAGCATTATCGAAGACTGATATCGAAGACTGATAGATTCCGCGCCGACAGGGGTTTACGCCTCTGCCGGCGTTTTTTGGACTCCTTCAGTCACGGCTGCGCCGTGCCAGACCTTCGGCGTTTCGCTTGCCTGCCTCCCGCACAGCGGGCGGCAAGCTCCACGCCCTCGGGGAGGGAGCTCTTTGGCAGTTTTTCCCCGTCTTGGCGGTAAGTCGAAGGTTTTTATAAGGTTTCGGTGGTGAAGAAACAAGACCTCCCTCTTAGAGGGAGGTGGCTGCCGAAAGGCAGACGGAAGGAGTAAGGCGCACGCGCGTTGAAGGACACAGGAAAATTTTTGAAGGAATCGGGAACGATTTGGGCGGCTCATCCGTCTAAATATCAGAAGGAATACGGAAGGAGGGGCGCGAATGGAGCGCGAGAACATTGCCCGCGCGGCGAAGGGCGACGCGAACGCCTTTGAAATGCTGATGGGCGCATACGAAAAGAAAATCTATGCGCTGTGCCTGCGGATGATGGGCAATCCGCACGACGGGGAAGACGCGGCGCAGGAGGCCATGCTGCGGATATGGCGCACGATCGGCCAGTATCGGTTTGAGAGCGCGTTTTCCACATGGGTATACCGGGTGACGACTTCCTGCTGCATGGACGCGATACGCAAGCGCCAGCGCCACGAACAGCCGTCGCTGGAGGAAATGGGCGAGGCGAGCGGCTTTGACCCGGCAGACGGCGGCGAGACCCCGCAGGAGCAGACGGAGCGGAAGGAAACCCGGAGCGCGATCCAGCAGGCGATTGCCGCCGTGCCGGAGGGGATGCGCGAGGTGTTCCTTCTGCGGGATGTGCACGGCCTGAGCGTCGAGGAGACGGCGCAGGCGCTGCAAATCGCGCAGGGAACGGTGAAATCGAGATTGGCGAGGGCGAGGGAGAAGATCGCCGCGGAGCTGAAACGGCGCGGCGTCGGACAAACGGGAGGTGAACGACATGCGGTGTGAGGAGCTGGAGGCCATCGTCTTTTCCGGGCGGGAAATCGCGGCGGAAGAGCGGGCGGAAATGGAAGCGCACGCTAAGACGTGCGAAGCATGCCGTGCGCTGATGGATAACGCGGGCGCGCTTCGCGGGATGCAGCGGATCGACGAGGGTGTGACGCCGCCGGAATCCTTCACAAAAGGCTGGCGCATGGCGATTCGGCAGACGCCGCGCGTCATTTCCATCAGCGACTGGATGCGGCGCAAGGGCGTTCGGGTCGTTGGGTATGCGGCCTGCGCGGCGCTGGTGTTCGCGGCGGGCACGGGCGTCGGGCGGCTGGGCGGAAACGAAAAAAACGAGGCGCGGACGGCCTACGATTACGACTATGGCGCTTACGATACCTACGAAGCCTATCCACGGGAGGATACGGTCGCGCTTTACGAGAACAGCGCTCCGGCGCTCGGCGCGCGCAGCGCGGCGGAAAAGGGCGCGGCGAACGACAGCACGGCGGAGGACGAGAAGAAGATCGTCCGCAACGCATGGCTGACCCTGAAAACCGAGCGCTTTGACGAGGCGGTTTCCGCGCTCTGCGAGCAGATCGAGCAGGCGGGCGGCGTTGTCGAGAGCCGGGATATCAGCGGCGCGAAGAAGGTGAGCCGGAGCGCGAGCCTGACGCTGCGCGTGCCGAGCGATATGCTGGACGGCGTGCTCTCCGGCGCGGGCGAGTGGGGCGAGGTGACGCGCGAGCAGACCAGCGCCGTCGATATGACGAGCACCTACACGGACAACGCATCCCGGCTGGAAAGCGCGCGGGCGAAGAAGCGGCAACTGGACGCGCTCTATGAAAAGGCCGAAACCATGGAGGACATCATCACGCTGACCGACGCGATCTTTGACGTGCAGGAGGAGATCGAGTGGCTGGAGGGGCAGAATCGCCGGATCGACAATCAGGCCAGCATGGCGACGCTGTATGTGACCATCAACGAAAAGAGCAGCGCGGTCGCCGCCAAGCAGCCGCTCCTGACCCGGATGGGCGAGGAATTCGTCGAGGGCATGGAGAATTTCGGCGAGTTCGTTTTCGGCGCGGTGCTCGGCCTGATCTACGCGCTGCCGTGGGCGGCGGTCGCGGCGGTTGTGATCGCGCTGGCGAGGCGCTGGGTTCGGAAAAAGAAGAAGCAGTAAAAAACGATTAGGAGGAAAACGAATATGAAAAAGTTTTTTGCGATTGCGATTGCGCTGATGCTGGCCATCCCGGCGTTGGCCTTTGCCGACGGAAACGACGTGCAGATCGTCGTGCAGGGCGCGGCGGAAGTGACGGCCGCGCCGGACATGGTGAAAGTGACGGCGAACGCGGGCGTTTCGGGCAAAACCATCGCCGAGGCGCAGGCGGGCATGAACAAGATCATCGACGCGGTCACCCGAAAGCTGCTCGAATTGGGCGTAGCGGACGGCGACATCGTGACGACGAGCTACGCATATTACACGACGTATGATTACAGCGGCGAATCCCCGGTTATGAACGGCTATCAGGCGAATCACACGCTGGGCATCACGTGCCGGGATGTGGATATGCTCGACAGCGTGGTTGGCGTGCTGGTGGATTGCGGCATGAGTGAAATCTACGGCATCGAATACGACGTTTCGACCCGCAGCGAGCTGTACCAGCAGGCGCTGAAGCTGGCCATCGAAACCGCGGCGAAGAAGGCCGACGTGATGGCGAAGGCCGCGGGGCAGACGATTGACCATCTGGAATCCATCACCGAAAACGGCAGCTACAACGAGTACATGATCAACATGTACGACAGCGCGGCGCGCGCGCAGGCCGAGGATTCCGGCACGGGGATTCGCTCCGGCAGCATCTCCGTGAAGGCGAGCGTGACGGCGGTGTACGAGACGAAGTAAACCGAAGCGAAAAGCGACTTCTGCCGAAAAGATAAATTTTTTACCGAAAGGGCTTGCATTGTTCGGCGACTTCTGGTATAATACATTTCGTTGCCGACGCTGATGTAGCTCAGTCGGTAGAGCGCATCCTTGGTAAGGATATGTTCTACGCAACGCAACAGTATATTTATTCGCGTGTGCTGATATAGCTCAGCAGGTAGAGCGCATCCTTGGTAAGGATGAGGTCGCCAGTTCGAATCTGGCTATCAGCTCCAGGCAGTCGCCTCTGTGAGACAACTCACAGGGGCGATTTTCTTTGTATTGTTAGGTTTTTCAGCTTCTCTTCCTCTCTTGGCGGGGAAGCGCCGCTTGCATCAGGCCTCGGTTTTCAGCTAACATTTCGGGCACATTTTCAGACTCCCAGCTAATTTTGGCCTCTTGACGGCCTTGTTGATTATGCGCCGAATGAATGCGCATAGCCGCCTGCTAACAAATCCTGCTAACACGCAGAAATCTTTGCATCAGGCGCGCTGCTGTGTACCGAGCGTCAGGGATTGCAGAAGTTTCCGGCACAGCTCCGGGTTTTGCTGAATTTGTGCCATCAGCGCGGACACATCCGCGCTGTCCTGCGCCTCACCAGACGTTTCCCGATGCGGATAGAAGCTGTTCTCCACCAGCCGTGACAGAGCGCGCTTCTCGTAGTCCAGCGCCTCGTTGTAGTGGTTCATCAGGACCTCCGGCGACTGTCCGGCGTTTTCCGCAACCAACTGATAGTTGTTCTGCGACAGACGTACCTTGTGCATCTGACCAGACTTGCGAAGCCCCTGGAAATCAATGCGTTCATTCTCCGGTATACCTATCCGCTTCTGATGCTCCTTGAAGCTCTTTTCCAGATTCCTGGGATCGACAGGTCGTCCGTCCGTCTGGCAAATCAGCAGTCCGTAATCCCGATACTCTTCACGGAAGAAAGCCTGATTCTCCTCGATCCGCGCCAGTCTCTCGTGCAGTTCATCCAGCAGTGGCGTAGTCAGATACTGTTTCCGATGGCTGTCTTCCGTTTTCGGCCCCTTGAGAATCATGCTGCTTTTCGAGGTAAGCACCTGCTTGGGGAAGATGCGCAGTACCTCATGTTTAGGCAACACGCCGATTGCGCTGTCTGATACGCGCTGGATCTGTCGGGTGATCCACAGGCTGCCGTCCCGGAAATCGATTGTATGCAAATCAATTCCCGCGGTTTCGCCGGCTCGTAGAGAACAAACAAATGCCAGGTGGACAGCCAGGTGAAGCAGCTCATCCTCCCTGATGCTGTCGAGCACCTCGAAGACGCGCCGGGAATCCCAGGCTCTCCGCTTGACCGTTTTTTCCGTGGGCGCGGTGACCTTAGGAATTTCGCTGATATAATGCCACTTCTTTGCCGTCTCAAAGCCGGAGGTCAGGATCGTAAAGCACTTCTTCACGGTACTGGAGGACAGCGTCGGAATATCCTCCGGGCGCTTTCCGTAGCTCTTGGGTCCACGGCAGGGCTTCCGGCTCAGCGCGTCCAGGAAGTCGTCAATATCCTCTGCCGTAATGCTGCTCATCACCTGATCACCAAAGTACGGCAGAATGTGCCGGTCCAGATTGCTGCGGTAGCTGTCGTAGGAGTTGGGAGAAAAGCGCTCCTTTCTCGCGTGGATGGGCAGCCACTTCTCTGCAAATTCCCGATAGGTTCTCGTAGTATTGTCCTCCGCAGCGTGCGATGGCGCTTCGTCTGGCGTTTTGGTGCGGAACCGTTCGGCTACCTCTCTCTCCACAGAGCGCTTACACTGGTATTCGGCAGCTGCCTTTTGAATCTCGTGGCGAAGCCGGTTTTTTTGCAAATAATCGATATAAGTCTTCCTCTGCATCGCTTCCAGCTCGGTGGAATAGGTTTCCCATTGTTGTTTGACCTTGCCGTCTTCTGTACGGTAGGGATAAATGACGTTGTGGGCAGTACCCCTCACTTTGTAGGTTGCCATGATTGCTTTCCTTTCCCGATTCAGGTCAGGTAAGTTCTGCTTGCTCGTTTAGCCACTTGTCAAAGGATTCCTTGTGAATTCGCAGGCATCGCTTCCCCAACCGCATCACCTTAAATTGTGTGGTGGTTTCGCAAAGCCCGTAAGCCTTGCGAAGGCTGATGCCAAGGATTTGAGCCACCTGCTCGGCGGTATATGTCCGCTGAATGCATTCCCTTTCAGAAGTCATATGTTCTCCTTTCACTGCGCTGCACATTTATGGATTACTGTACCTCCTTCTGATTTTTCTGATTAGCAGGTACAGACATTCTATAAATAGCTACAGCTTTTGTCAACGGTGTCGTCATGTAGAAAACGAGGCAAGCACATGGTTACGGCTCGCTTCACCGTGTCATAGCCCTGCCTGTGCCGTCGGTAGTTGAATGTCGTACACCGCAGGAACTCCCTCTCCAGTCAATGGAGGGCTGTAGTAGAAGTCTCATTATTTCCGCATGGGATCGTTGCGAACGCGCTGGCTGCAGCGTGGTTGACAGGTTGCGTTAATCGCTCGAGTATCGTGGATACCGTCTTGGCGCCGCCCTGTCTGCCGCTCCCACCACACGGATGATTGTCCTGTGCTTGCTATGAGGCCGATCCATCAGCCTGTTTATCAAGGTGCAAAGAATCTATGGGGAGAATTGTTCAAGTATTGTTCTGATGATGCATCGGTCTTCAGTAGATACAAGAGACGCTGCTATTTTCAGAACTCTGATCTGTTCGGCGCACAGCGTATGCTGCTGCGGAGAATACCAATCTGCCACTTTATAGCCGCCGCCATAGCGCCCGCGAACAGATTCTATTGGGTGAGAGAGCATGAGCTCGTGCAAATCATTTTGCATCGTCCGAACGCTGACGTGAAATTCCACAGCCAGATTAGAGGCCGTGTCAAAGCGCCTGCGCAGCAATGATTGCCATACTGCGCACTGACGCTCTGTTACTTTCGCGTCTGCGTTCACACTCAAGCCCTCTCACCTTCTTTCGTGCCCCACAAGGTAAGACTAATGCCTAAATATGCAAACATGCTTCCGATTTAGGAAATTTGCTATGAGGATTTGTCAGAACCTATTCGATCAATCTACGAGGCGTTCACAATGTTTACCTTGAGGGAAAATGGGCAGGACACATGAACCTCGGGTCAGGAATTGTTACAGTCTGCGACATATTGGTTACTATCCAAATAACCTCCAATTTCCTATTCTAATTTGGTGCCATAAGCAATGTATATCACCATCTATAGCGACCTAAGCTTTTGGAGGCTAATTGGTAAACACAAAGTGGCACAATTTCATCTTAACCAAACGGCGCTCCGGAATTAACTATCCAGAGCGCCGCTAATTAACTGGAGGAGCAACATGATTTGTTACCTTGAATGATAAATCAGTTGCTGTGTATAACTTCATGTAAGCCCCTCTATTTGAACGAAGTGAGCCTGTGAAAAAAAGTCTGTAAAAAGGTGAAAACCAAGGTCTTCTGTGATAGGATAAATAACATAGGAGGTGCACCAGTTCGGTGCAGATGATACAGTACGGTGAAAGTCCAAACCCGGCAAAGCGTAGCGAGCAGCCGGTACTCAGCCTTGGAGCAGTAGAACCTCTGAGCGGAGAAAGTTTCTTTTTGACGATGCCGAATTGCGATACAGAATGTACCAATATATTTCTTGAAAAACTTTCGGCGCAGTATCCTGACGATATAATCCTGTTGGTATGCGATGGAGCTGCATGGCATAAGTCGAAAGCATTACGTTGTCCAGAAAATATACAGCTTCTTTCTATACCGCCGTACACACCTGAAATGAATCCTATCGAGCAAATTTGGAAACAAATCCGTTCCATGGGATTCAGAAATGAGGTATTCAACTCGCTTGATGATGTGATGAATCGCCTTTGCGAAACCATCTGTATGGTAACAAACGATATGATCAAAAGTATTACAGGACGAAAGTGGATCGTTGATTACCTTTTAGAATGAGATCAGTATTAATTGTGTGTCGCAACTCACGGCCAAATTGATCGTTATCCTTTCGAATATTATCGTTTTTATCTATTTTCACGTTCTCTATATCATCTATATAAAAAGCATGTCCTTGAGTTCTTCGTATATTAAAGAAAGCTCCTGTTTTTGGTCGTTAGTCAGAGAGTGTTCTCCAATCTGATCCAGAAGTCGTTTCAGTTTTTCCACATCAATTTCTTCTGCATCCTTTTCCATCTCTTCATTTAATCGAATCTCGAGCTCATTAAGCTTGCTATTTTCCATATTTGCCATCCTTTTATTTTCCCGGTGGTTCAGATATGCCAATCAAACGTATATCACAAGCTTTCAAGGTAAACCATCGTAGCAACTCTATCCAATTCCGCGATCAACGCATTGATATCGCTGTCACTAAAGTCCTGCGTACAATATTTGTCTACAACCGAGCGCAGCGCTTCGTATCCACCATTCTCTCCCTTGAGCAGCAGCGGAGACTTGTAGCTGACTTTGAGGTTTTCGGCAGCAGAACGATAGATCTCAATGCTCTTTGGATCAATTTCCCATTTACGTTCTTCCAACTGCTCAAGCTTTGCTTCGGCTTGAATAATCTTCTCTTTGATCGCATACCGAGCATCCTGATCTGCCTTTTCAAGCTGCTCAGCTAAATCATTAATTTTACCCTGCAATTCCGCCACACGGACATAATAGGCAGAGCTCTCAACCGGTTCATTTAGCTCTGGTTCCATTTCATAGCGAACCGTGTTAGAAAGATTCTCGGCACAGAATTCCACAAACCGGGCAGCCACCTCAGCGTTCTTTGACGCTGCGTTGACAGCAAAAATACTCATCTCAGCATACAAGGATTGTTTCCCATTCAAATCCAACGCAGGAGGAAGAATCATTCTATTGAGATCGCTGTCGGTATAACAAGTACCAAATCCGAGATACATCGAAGTCAGCAGCGGCATTCCCCATTGCTCATTCTCTTCTGAAAGAAGATAAGCATTGTCGCTCACGCATTTCATCATTTCTCTGAACGAGGGAGTATCAAATGTGAGCTGCATTCCACTTGCTTCATTCTCATGGATATACGCTTCGACCATAGAAAGCACCAAAGTATTAAGACCCATCTGCTGTACATCCGCCAGTGTATACTCCGGATAGTCTGTAGCGTACTCATTGAGCCACATTTCAATCTTTTCAAACAGCTCATTATATGTCTTCGGATAATCTCCAAGATTCATTTCATTCCACTTCGTCTCGTTGACCATCCAAGACTTTGGGCTAACCGACACCGGATAGCCAAGAAGTGAATCGCCACTAAAGACAACATCCTGCATTGCTGGATACAGTTTTCTTGCTTCACCAATCAGCTTCTCGCTTGTATTCAGAGCCGAAATATATCCCTTTTCTTTCATCGAATAGAAGTCACCAGGAGCCGACAGTACAAACAGATCGACGCCACTATCTCCAGACACAGCCGCCTGAATCAACTCATTCGGATTCATGGATTCCGTAGTAACCACAGCAATGTCTGGATTCTGAATCGTAAAGTCAATGATCGTCTTGGAAGAAACATTGCCCATTAGGGTCAAAACGGTCTGCTTCGCCTCACCCTCGATTCCAACATCCCGCAAGAAAACGTAGTTAGAATAAGGATAGGCATACATCCCATTTTCAGAACATGCCGAAGGAGTAGACGTATGCGCATACTGGATCGGCATATATGCCTTTACAAGATCCTTTCCATTATATAAGATCTGTCCGCCGGTGACTTTGCCCGGAGGATTTGGGATCAGCTGCATCATAGCCAGGGAGGACACACTTTTTCCGCTTCCGCTTTCCCCTACGATGCCTAACTTCTCACCGCGGTGGAGCGTATAGCTTAAGTGGTCTACTGCGTGTACCGTTCCGGCCATGGTCTTGAATTCCACACACAGATCTTTTATTTCAAGTAATGTTTCTGACTGGTTCATGGTTTTCTCTCGTTTCTACAGGATTTTATTAATAAACGAACATATTATCCGACTACTATGCTGGATGTTAGCAATACGTTTGTCAGTTTAAAGCGACAAAGTATCAACGCAAAAAAAAATAACTATATATAGTACAGATACAATTGTTAAGGCTTAGAATACCATATTTTCTAAGGAAATTCAACTGGGGAAATGATGTTCTTTTGATATTTGTTCATCTATTCTTCATTGAAAACAAACGTTAGTCTGGTATAATGGTATCACATAGTTACAAACGAAGAATATTTAATTTTATGAGGTTTACATATGAAACGAAAAACAGACCGGGGGAGAATGAAATTTCGGGCGTTTATGGTCTGCGTTCTTTCTTTTCTGGTCGTTACAGGCA
>OGXQ01003060.1_pt1 | contig 10400 bp, 9 predicted proteins | sample 1576291 | NCBI WGS metagenome assembly OGXQ01 (sample SAMEA3541575, study PRJEB24748) | human gut metagenome | biome: human gut; feature: human-associated habitat; material: faeces | place: China | collected 2012 | reverse complement strand
ATATCATTTAGGACGAAACAATGCGGCAGAAGCAGACAGACGCTTCTGCCGTCATGGTATGGTGCATTTTCTGGATGTAGCCAGGATCGGTACGATCATAGCACTGGAGGAAGGACTTAAGATCGACCGGGAATGGATCTATGCGGCGGCACTGCTTCACGATTGTGGGAAGCATGAACAGTACGAGAATGGCACGCCGCATGAGCAGGCCAGTGCCCGGATCGCGCCGGAGATTCTGAAGGCTTGTGGATTTAACGATGAAGAAACAGGTGTTATTGTAACGGCGATCTCCAGACACCGGGATCCCGAGGCGGCGAAGGAGAAGAATCTAAACGGTATTCTATACCGGGCGGATAAGGCAAGCCGTGCCTGCTTTGCGTGCGATGCAGAGAAGGACTGCAACTGGAAAGACGGCAAGAAGAACCTGATAATTAAGTATTAATTGGTGTCGGGAATAGCATAAATAAAATTAAGAAACGTGGGGAGAAGACAAATGAAGATTGGCAACAGAGAGTTTCAGACGAAGGGACATACTTATGTAATGGGAATACTGAATGTGACCCCGGATTCTTTTTCTGACGGAGGAAAGTGGAATGACAGAGACCGGGCATTGAAGCATGTGGAAGAAATGATCGCTGAGGGGATGGATATTGTGGATATCGGCGGAGAATCCACCAGACCGGGGGGTTATACCCTGTTATCTGATGAGGAGGAGATTGCCAGAGTCGTACCCATGATCGAGTCGGTGAAGGCAAATTTTGACATTCCCATTTCCCTGGACACCTACAAAAGCGGTGTGGCAGAGGCGGGAATCCGTGCGGGGGCGAATCTCATCAATGATATCTGGGGCTTGAAATATGATAATCGTATGGCAGAGGTCATTGCGAAGAGCGGTCTGCCCTGTTGTCTGATGCATAACCGTAAAGAAGCGGATTATCGGGATTTCATGCAGGATGTGGCAGCGGATCTGGCGGACACGATCCATTTGGCGGAAGCGGCAGGCATCGCGGATGAGAAGATCATCTTAGACCCCGGGGTGGGCTTCGGCAAGACCTATGAGAACAATCTGGAGATCATCAACTGTCTGGAAGAACTGAATATGTTCGGTTATCCGTTGCTTTTAGGATGCAGCCGCAAATCCGTGATCGGACTGACACTGGATCTGCCGGTGACAGAGAGAGTAGAGGGGACGCTTGTGACCACCATGTTCGGTGTGCAGAAGGGATGCATGTTCGTCCGTGTGCATGATGTGAAGGAAAATGTCCGCACCATTAAAATGTGTGAAGCCATTTTAAATAGCAGCAAATGATATTTTGCGAAGAAGCGTTGGGAAAGGCGGAGTCGGCAAATGAAAAAAGGCACTTATGAGGACCAGATCCGTATCGAAGAATTGGAAGTATACGCGCATCACGGCGTATATCCGGAAGAAAATGAAAAAGGACAGCATTTTTATGTGAATGCCACGTTATATACGAATACCCGTCCGGCAGGACTGGCGGATGACTTAAGTCTCTCCACCAATTACGGAGAGGTCTGTCAGTTTATCACGGAGTTCATGCAGCAGCATACTTTTCAATTGATCGAAACGGTGGCGGAGCGGACTGCTTACGAAGTATTACAGCATTTTCCGCTGGTACAGGGACTGGATCTGGAGATCCGCAAGCCCGAGGCTCCGATCCCATTACCCTTTGGCAGTGTATCTGTGGCGATTCACAGGGAATGGCATGAAGCCTATATTGCCGTGGGTTCCAATATGGGAGACAGCAGAGAGCATATCGCGCAGGCTTTGGGACAGCTTCAGAAGAACAAAGACATCAGAGTGGAAAAGGTGTCGGAGCTGTTGGAGACACTACCTTATGGCGTCGTAGAGCAGGATAATTTCGTAAATGGAATGTTTGAGATCCGGACGCTGCTTGCACCGGAAGAATTATTACAGGAGCTGCACCGTATTGAGCAGATGGAGGGAAGAGAACGTAAGCTTCACTGGGGTCCACGGACACTGGATCTGGATATTATCTTCTATGATGATCTGGTGTATGCTTCCGAGGATCTGGTGATTCCGCATATAGATATGGAGAATCGTTATTTTGTACTGAAGCCTTTGAGTGAGCTGGCACCGAATTTCCGTCATCCCATTACGCACAAGACTGTAACACAGATGTTGTCGGAGCTCCCTGTGGATCTTACGGAAGGAAACGAAGCGTAAAACGGGCACAGAGACCGATGAACAGACCGGTCACCAGACCGCTTAACAGTAAAAACGGCAGATAGACCAGCACAGCAGGAACAGAAGTCAGTAAAAACGCAACACCGATCTGCCCCAGATTATGAAAAACAGCGCCGGTCATACTTGCAAGGAACAGATAATGTCCATGCAACAGCCGTTGCACAAATACCATTGCCAGAAGGCACAGGAGACCGCCGGAGAGGCTGTACAGGAGACTGATGGCCTGACCGAAGAACAGGGTCGCTAAAAGAATCCGCACCAGAAGCACGAAAAAAGCATCTTTTGCGGAATATTTCCATAGAACAACAAGTGTTATTATATTGGCAAGCCCCAGCTTAATGCCGGGGATCGGAACAATGGGGGGCAGAGCGCTTTCCACGGCATACAGCGCCAGCGCAATGGCAGAGAGCAGGGAAAGTGTCGTTAGTTTTTTGGTAGCTAAGGGTGGTTTCATAATCATCTCCGTATCATCTCCGTGTTTTTGCAATTCATAAACGCGGTGCAGACAAAAGGATCTTCTATCAATAGGTCACACCGTCCGGGACGAGCGTCGTGTCATCCAAACAGACAGCCTCTTCCCTGACCCGGATCACCAGCCGGTTAGGCAGACAGGTGATGGGAAGCAGTGAGGTGCTGATAAATCCCTGATGCACACAGATCTGATCCGGACAATTGGCAGAGATAATGGCGATGCTGCCCGGACGGACGCAGATGGTGTTCGAGGCGCCACCCTCTCCCGGAACTTCAAAGGTATATTCGTCAGTCACTGTGTCCAGACGGATGGTCTCAAGTAATTCACCACTTTGATAAATGTCAGCATAGAGCGCCTGACCGTTTCCGGTGGAACTGTGGGAGACCGCATAGATCCGGATTCCGCAAAGGATGGCTATTACAAGCAGAATTGCTGCAAGGAGAACTGCTTTTTTTCGATCATTCATGGAAGCATTCATAGGAATAAGGAACTCCTTTCGATGAGAACAGTATAGCAAAAGGAATGTAAAAAATGAAGAAGTATTTGAAAATGCCCCGGGCGGTGCGCCTGGCAACGCTTTTTGCAATGATCCCGGCACTTTTTCTGGGAGGCTGCGGACAGCAGACCAAATGCGAAAAAAGCATAGATACCGCCATGGGAACCGTGATCTCCCAGACCGTTTACGTGACCGGAAATTCCCCAACTGCAACGAACGGAAAAACAGATGAAAGGGTAACGGACGTTGTTTTGCAGAAACTAAACGACTTGGAACAACAGGAACTTTCCTGGCGGTTGGATAGTGCGGAAGTGGCGAAGATCAATGCAACTGCCGGAAAGGGACCGATACAGGTCTCCGTAGCGATGGCAGGCTGGCTGAAACGATGCCTGCAGATCTCGGAACAGACAGGTGGGGCTTTCGATGTGAGCATCGGTAAGCTCAGCCGACTGTGGGACATTGATACCTGGGCGGCAGCAGATGACCCGCAGGACTATGAACTTCCGGAGCGGGAGGAAATAGAACAGGCATGCGCTTTGGCAGGCTGGAAGCAGATGATATTGGAACAACGGACGAACAGTACAGTGGTGAGTATTCCGGAGGGAATGCAGTTGGACCTCGGAGCAGTGGGAAAAGGGGTGGCACTGGATGAGATCCGGAAGATCCTGGAGGAATATCCGGAGGTAAGCGGAGCCGTGATCTCTGTGGGAGGCAGCATTTTAACCTACGGAAATAAGCCGGAGGGCGGCACCTGGCAGATTGCGGTGACAGATCCGCTGGAGCCTTCGCAAAGTGTAGGAGTGCTGACGCTGGATGGCGGGTACTGTGTATCCACTTCTGGAGATTATGAGCGGTACGTGGAAGTGGATGGTGTCAGATATCATCATATATTGGATCCCCGGACCGGCTCCCCAGCGCGCAGCGATGTGGCGGGAGTTACCATCGTGACAAAGGACGGATTTTTAAGTGATGCTCTGTCTACTGCCTGCTTTGTATTAGGATCGGAGGAAGGACAGAAACTCCTGGAAAAATACGATGCGGAAGGACTGTTCATCGACCATGCGGGGACGATTACCATGACAGAGGGGATGCAGCAATATTTCCATTTGTCGAATTCTCAGAAATAGTGTATAGTAAATATAGTCAACCGTAGATAACAGCAGGTGCGGCAGGCATCCGCTGATACAGCAATGATAATGGAGATTACGATGGAAGAGAAGAATAGTTATCTCTCCGCTGATCCGGAGACCATAAGACAGATCGATGAGAAGATGCCGCCGGAAGAGGAACTTCAGGATCTGGCAGAGTTTTTCAAAGTGTTTGGAGATGCAACGAGATTAAAAATTTTGTCGGTACTGTTGTGCTCTGAGATGTGTGTGTATGATATTGCCACGCTGCTGGGCATGTCTCAGTCTGCTATTTCTCATCAGCTGCGGGTATTGAAGCAGATGGATCTGGTGAAAAACCGCAGAGATGGCAAGACGATTTTTTATGCGTTGGCAGATGACCATATCATCACGATCCTGAATCAGGGTCTGAATCATATCGAAGAAGGCTGAAAATAATTTGCAACAGGAACGAAAAATAAGAGCCGCAGGCGGAATGTCTGCGGCTCTTGTTGCCTGTCATTATTTTTTCAATGCATCCAGTGCTGCCTGTCTGGCTGCATCAAATCCGCTGTAGCTCTGACTGCCCAAAGGGGAGTGATACCAGGTGGAAGTCTCTCCGAACATCTGGAAATAAACGTACTGGGAAGTCATATGGATGGCAGTATAATTGCCCTCTGCAATGACCCGGGAATCACTGCCATCATCCCGCATGCATTTCAGGCATGCCTCTCCGCCGTTCACCTGATAGTATACATAGCCGTATCCTACATTGAAGCAGTCGATCCGCTCTTCGGTCAGGACTTCCACCTCATTCCGTGAGAGGGAATAACGGCAGAGTCTGTAATTATTTTCCACATCCATATAGTAGATATAGTCACCCTGTGCGATAGGGTACCACAGATTGCCGTCCCATAGAGTGGAGATGCTGTCCGTCGAGGTATTCAGCGCATAAAGATAATGATTTTCCTGAGTACCGTTGTAATAGATGGTACCGTTCACGGCACAGGCGGGATTGATCTCGTAATCTGCCAGATCCGTTTTGCCGGATTTGTCGATTTTCATGCGGTAAAATAAAGGTCCGTTATCGCCTGAGGTCATGATGTAGAGGTTACTTCCCACCAGCTGGGCGGAAACGATGGGATCTCTGGTAAGTCCGGTCACATCCGTACCGTTTAATTTACAGCGGTTAAAGGAACGAACGGTGCGCAGGGCACCGATACCGGCATCCCCGGAAGCTCCGGTCTGGTAGTAGTAAAGATATTTTCCCCCGGCCAGAATATTTTTCACGGAAGCATTGCCCAGTTTTTTGATATTCTGCTCCGAAGGATCCATGGAGTACAGGGTGTTACTGTCGTAAGCATTGGCAAAATACACCGTTCCGTCGTACTCACAGAAGTAACCGGAATTGTTCAGATTCCCGGCGGTATTGCCTACCGTCTCCGGGGGATTGTCGGGGATCCGGTCGCCCAGGATGGCAAGTGCGCCGACGATGATCACGAACAGAAGAAAAGGAATTAAAATCAACAATGTTTTTTTATCTTTCATGTGTTAACCTTCTTTCCAACAAGATGGAATGTAAAGTTTGTGTAATATCTAATATTATACCGTGCTTCTTGCTTGCGAACAAGGTGAAATTGATATAGAATGTAACTATTCTGAATAGTTACATTTGGAATCAGCGGATTCCGAATGTTTGAGAATTGCGGGAGCTGCATTGCAGCGGAGCAATTCGCAGATATCAGTTAAGTTAAGGAGAACAGCATGGATTTATCACAGTTAAGACAACAGATCGACACCATTGACAGACAGATCGTAAATCTCTATGAGGAGCGCATGGATGTCAGCAGACAGGTGGCGGAATATAAAATAGAGACGGGGAAAAAAGTATTCGACAAGCAGCGTGAGCAGGAGAAGATCGCCGGTGTCAAGGCACTGACCCACAACGATTTCAACAGCCACGGCGTGGAAGAACTGTTTGAACAGATCATGTCCATGAGCCGGAAACTTCAGTACCAGCTGTTAGCCGCCCACGGAAGTGAAGGAAGGCTTCCTTTTATCGGCGTGGAAGAACTGGAAACCGACTGTGCCAGAGTGGTCTACCAGGGAGCGGAGGGATCTTATTCCCAGGCTGCTATGCGCAGATTTTTCGGGGAAAATGTCAATGCCTTCCATGTGGAAACTTTCCGGGATGCCATGAGTGCCATTGATGAAGGCAGTGCGGATTTCGCGGTACTTCCCATTGAGAATTCCACCGCCGGAATCGTGAATGAGATCTATGATCTGCTGGTAGAATTCGAGAATTATATCGTAGGAGAGCAGGTCATTCCCATAGAGCATTGTCTGCTGGCACTGCCCGGGACGAAGATGGAAGAGATCAAAAGAGTCTATTCCCATCCCCAGTCCCTGATGCAGAGTGCCAGATATCTGGCGGAGCATGACTGGCAGCAGATCAGTATGCAGAACAACGCTTTCGCAGCGTTAAAAGTAGCGAAGGAAAGGGATAAAACCCAGGCAGCCATCGCCAGTGAATACGCGGGAGAGACCTACGGACTGGAAATTCTGAAAAAAGGGATCAATGATTCCGACAGCAATTCCACCCGTTTCATCATTGTGACGAACCAGAAGATCTTCCGTAAAAATGCCAACAAGATCAGTCTGTGCCTGGAGATTCCCCACGAGAGCGGATCCCTGTATCACATTCTGTCCCATTTTATTTACAACAATCTGAACATGACCAAGATCGAGAGCCGCCCCATTCCCGACCGGAACTGGGAGTATCGTTTCTTCATCGATTTTGAGGGGAACCTTGCGGACAGCGCAGTGAAAAACGCACTGCGGGGACTTCGGGAAGAAGCCCGCAGCATGAAGATCCTGGGCAATTATTAAGTATTACGAATACAAGCATCCGACGACCATTCAATAATCGTTACATGGCTCTGAACAGTGAAAACATAAGACAAGAAGGTTAGACATATGAGAGAAAAAGAACTGATCGTATATCGTGATTTTGAGGATGGGGAACTGCTGTATGATATGGCATTTCTCATGTCCCATTACGATGATGAATATTACAATACAGAGGACATGGCGGCACTGTTTTACGAGTGTATCCATGACCTGATCGACCTGGCGGGTAATTACGGATTTCATGGGAATCTGTGGCACTGTTATCTGGCAAATCTTTTGGTGAACAACGAGAACAGCTACAGCTGCGGCTGTGAGATCCGCGGAGAGATTGCCGGCTCCATCAACGATGCGGCGCTGCATGATATCTGCATTTTCAAGGAATTCTATGATTTTGATTTTGCTCCCATGATGGAGATACTTAAGGTACCGGAATTTTCCTTAATAGAAAATTATGCCAGTAGCATGCAGGAGAGCAAGGTTTATAATAAACGGATCTGCGCCCGGATCTGTGAGCTGGCGGAGAAGTTCTGCGCAGACGGAACCGCAGAAGATATGAAATCCACACTGACCCAGTTCTATAAAGAATACGGTGTCGGTAAATTTGGCCTGCACAAGTCTTTCCGTATCACCCATGATGAGGAAGGAGTACATATCGTTCCGATTTTAAATATTGCCCACGTGAAGCTGGATGATCTGGTAGGCTACGAGCTTCCAAAGAAAAAGCTGGTGGACAACACAGAGGCATTTGTGAATGGAAAAAAGGCCAACAACTGTCTGCTGTTTGGCGATGCGGGCACCGGTAAATCCTCAAGCATCAAAGCGATTGCCAATGAATATTATGACAGGGGACTGCGGATCATCGAAGTCTACAAGCATCAGTTCCAGGATCTGAATGCGGTCATCAGTCAGATTAAGAACCGCAATTATAAATTCATTATTTACATGGATGACCTAAGCTTTGAGGAATTTGAGATCGAGTACAAATACCTCAAGGCAGTCATCGAGGGCGGACTGGAGAAAAAGCCGGAGAATGTTCTGATCTATGCGACATCCAACCGCCGTCATCTCATCCGCGAAAATTACAGTGACAAGGAAGAGATCCGCGAGGATATGCACACCAGTGATACCGTACAGGAGAAGCTGTCGCTGGTATATCGTTTCGGCGTGACTATTTACTTCGGCGCTCCCAATAAAAAGGAATTCCAGAATATCGTAAAGACACTGGCGGAGCGTTATCATGTGGAGATGCCGGAAGAGGAACTTTTACTGGAGGCTAATAAATGGGAACTGTCTCACGGCGGATTGTCCGGAAGAAGTGCCCAGCAGTTCATTGATTACCTGTTAGGAAAGTGAGGAACCCTATGAGTGTAAAAACTTTCGCTGCCATCGATGTGGGCAGTTTCGAACTCACCATGAAAATATTTGATTTTTCGGAGAAAAATACCATGCGGGAGATCGATTGTATCCGTCAGAGAATCGATCTGGGATCGGATACCTATGCCAATGGGAAGATCAGCAATGAAAAAATGGATGATCTGTGCCATACCCTGAAAGAATTCGCACAGATCATGGAATCTTATAAAGTGATCGCTTATAAGGCATACGGCACCAGTGCCATCCGTGAGACGGAGAATACCCTGATCCTGCAGGATCAGATCGAGCAGCGTACCGGCATCCGGGTAGAGATCTTAAGCAACTCCGAGCAGAGATTCCTGGATTACAAGTCGATTGCCTCCAAAGGGGAGACGTTCCGCAGGATCATCGAGGAGAAGACGGCGATTTTGGACATTGGAGGCGGAAGTATTCAGATCTCCCTGTTTGACAAGGATACTCTGGTATCGACCCAGAACTTACGCCTTGGTGTATTACGTTTACAGGAGCTGTTGAATCATCTGAATGCGGGCAGTACCCAGATGGAGCAGCTGGTGGACGAACTGGCTACAGCACAGCTGGATGATTATAAAAAGCTGTATCTTAAGGATCGTGAGATCAAAAATATCATTATCGTGGATGATTATCTGTCACCCTGGGCAGTGCGGAAGGCACATGAGCGGGGAGACGGAAATGCCATGGTGGACAGTAAGGCGTTTTACCAGCTGATGGAGGCACTTCGGACCAGGGGAACCACGGAGCTTGCAAAGCGGATGGATATTGCGGAGGAAAAAGTCCCTCTTGTGTATATCAGTACGGTCCTGACCAAACGCATTGCCGAGCTGATGGGAGCGGCGCTGATCTGGGCACCGGGTGTCACATTGTGCGATGGTATCGCTTATGAATATGCGGAGCAGAATAAATTACTCCGGGGAGAGCATGATTTTGCGGAGGATATTATCGCCTGCGCAATGAATATCAGCAAACGCTACAACGGTAGTACCAGGAGAGCGGATACCCTGGAACATATCACCACCACGATTTTTGACAGTATGAAAAAAGTCCACGGCATGGGCCAGAGAGAGCGTTTGTATCTGCGCCTGGCTGCAATCTTGCATGACTGTGGAAAATATATCAGCATGATCAATATCGGAGATCATTACCTGGATATCACCGGGTTGGGCGTGGACATAACCGGGAAGTTTCTGCTGGATCAGTGTAATGGCTGCGCTGATCACTGCATCAGGATTTTCCCTGCGGATAAAGAGAAAGTCTTTACTGCGCTTTGTCAGATCTACCCGTTCCCCTTCGTTGATCTTGTGGGCATTTACAATAATATCGCTTTGGGCCGCCTGACGGAAAATGTGGGTCAGTTTTACTACATTAAAACAGCCGGACTCGATAATGTCGCGAAGCACATTTCCAGGTCCTACACTTGGAAGCTGGTCCACATCGCCTACCAGTATCAGACGTGTTCCTACGTTTACTGCGCGTAACAGGGAATGCATCAGACTGATATCTACCATGGACATTTCATCGATGATAATAACATCGGCATCCAGCGGATTTTCTTCATTTCGGTCAAAATGCATGCCACCGGAACTGAAAGAGCCATTTTTACCGGAAGGGGCATTATTCCCAGACATAGAACCAGAGTCCGGGATACCGGATGGCACCAGTTCCAGCATGCGGTGAATGGTACGGGCCTCATAACCGGTAGTCTCAGTCATTCGCTTGGCTGCGCGGCCGGTTGGCGCTGCCAGTTGAAATCAAAGTCGTGCGACACGAAAAGGGCATTGCGCGCCGTGAAATGCTTTG
>OGXQ01003057.1_pt1 | contig 10406 bp, 3 predicted proteins | sample 1576291 | NCBI WGS metagenome assembly OGXQ01 (sample SAMEA3541575, study PRJEB24748) | human gut metagenome | biome: human gut; feature: human-associated habitat; material: faeces | place: China | collected 2012 | reverse complement strand
CGAGTTCCACCGTTATCTTCACCTCCCAAAGCTTTCTTCAAAGCAGAATATTGAGTAGGATTGTTTTTTTGAATGTCTGACGGATATGGCAAGCGACGAATACGTATGTCAGTATCGATAGCTCCACCACTATTGTTCACAAAGACTTTGAACAACTGCGGATAACCTGTACGGCGTTGTTCTGTCCAAGCCTCATAGCCTTCAGGATAACAAGCAATCCACTTCTGTGTAAGGATCCTTTCCAGTTGTTCTTCCGGAGAAGCACCTCCATCCCACTTCGGAGTCACTTTAATCAGCGCTTTCACATCATATTTTGCTTCGAAGGCATCGACATAATCGGAAGGAGTAGCATCACTTGTTAGATAATCACCTACATTCACTCCCCATTGCTGACAGGAAACCGTAATACCTTTCTCGTAGCAGTCTTTCACGTTTTCGGAAGTAAATCCACGCAAGGCAGCCTCAGCACGAAGGAACCATACTTCGGCAGCAGTCATCAAGATAGCATCGGTCTGTTTGGTTATCGTACTCTTGGAATGCAGACGGTAACGGTTCTCGTCTTTTACAGTAACTCCTGTTCCTTGGGGAACACCTTTATAAGTACCGGCAATCTTATTTCTTTCGGCAATAATCAAATTACCCTTTTCGTCTTTTATATCACCACCTTCCGCTTTCGAGTAATACTTAATCAGTCGCGGATCATTATATCCTACCAAAACAGACTCCATCGTAGCACCCATGAATACTTCTCCCCAGCCTTCATTGACTGTTCCCAGCGGATTCTTATAACCGCTTTCGGTAGAAACGGCAACTGTTTCATCCGCACTCTCCAACACGCCACCGGCAGTTGCATCCATCGCTTTGGCAACTTCTGCTCTCGCCAGATCAGGGGCACTCATCGATACACGGATTGCAAGCCGCAAGCGGAGAGAGTTTGCAAACTTCACCCACTGTGACAGTGTACGTTTACCTGCCGGCATCAGAATATCGGCAGCAGCAAAAGGTTCGAGAGCGGCATTGGCTTTCTTATATTCGTTGATCAGTTTGACTCCTTCGTCCAAATCTTTGAAGAACTGACGGTAAGCGGCTTCCTGACTATCGACATTATCACCCTCTTCCTGTCCGAATTTAGTGTAGACAATAGGGCCATAAGTATCAGCTATACGGTGCATCAACTCGACTTTCAGGATTTTGGTCACTCCCAGCAAACCTTTCTGTTCCTGATTGATCTTCTCCGATTTCTGAGCGGCGGTCATTATATATCCATAAGTATATGTCCATGCCGAGCCTGTCCAGCCGTCATTCAAAGCATATACAGAGTTCTTGTCATTGAAACTGTTGTTCATATCGTGAAAATATCCGGCAAACATATCATGACCCAGATTCTGTATAGTCTGGAAAGTCCAGTCGGTACCTTTTCCCCAATCGTAGTTGAAGTAAATACCCTGTTGCATGACTCCGAGGTTCAGCACATATTTCTGAAGATCATATTCCTGAAGTTCAGGCGTATATCCGGCTTTATTGGCATTATCTGATTCAAAACCATCCGTACATCCGGTAAATGTCATCAGTCCGGCTACTAACAGATTCGCTATATATAGATTTTTTTTCATAATTCGCTTGCTTTAAAGTTAGAATGTAAATTTAACGTTGAAACCAATGTTACGGGTTGTCGGCATACCGAATACATCAACTCCCTGATTAGTGTTACCTACAGACAAGATAGCATCCGGATCGAAAGGAGCATCTTTGTAGAAGAAGAACAGGTTACGTCCCACCAATGATACATCGATACCAGTGAATACCTTAGTCTTGGCCAGCAAAGTAGACGGGAACGAATAGCTCAGAGATAATTCGCGTAAACGAATATTGGTCGCACTGTACATATAACGCTCGGAGATACCGTTACGGTCACCTACTACTGAATAGAAACCTTCTACATTCTCAAATCTTGTTCCGTCAACTTCCACATAACCTCTGTCACGTGCTTCAGCCGTAGCCTTCGTTACGCCTCTGCCGTCCAATGTAGCTTGTGTCAGAGACATGACATCACCGCCTTTGCGCATATCGATCAGGAAATACAGAGAGAAACCCTTATAAGTGAAGGTATTAGCCCAACTCAACAGAAAGTCCGGATTACAATTTCCCAGATATGTTTTATTACCTGACTCTGAAATAGGTTTGCCTTCATCGGATACCTTAATCTTACCTTGTTCGTCACGTGCGAACGTATTTCCATAGATGTCTCCCAAAGAGCCGCCTTCTTTAATCTGCATCATATATGCCATAGAGAAACCCGGGTCACCATATACGAAGGAAGTATAATTCGGAGCCAGTTCGACTACCTTATTACGGTTTTGTGAATAATTGAAAGTCGTTTTCCAACGAAAATCTTCGGTCAGCACCGGAGTAGCTCCCAATGTGATTTCAAATCCTTTGTTGCGAATCTTACCTGCATTGATATAACGGTATGCATAATCTTCACCCGCACTGGTCGGAACTTTCAGCAACTGATTCTTAGTATCTGTCTTGTAGTAAGTAAAATCAAAATCAGCACGGCTGTTGAACAATCTCCATTCCAGACCAAATTCAATAGAGTTACTGATTTCCGGTTTCAGGTCACCTCTGTTATATACGTCTACTGCCTGCAACTTTCCTCCGGCCCCGATGATATCGGACAAATCGGTAATACCAATCGGTAAGTCGTTACCTACCTGCGCCCATGATCCGCGAATCTTTCCGAAAGAAATCCATTGCGGTAATTTAAAGCTTTCGTTGATCACCCAGGAGAGTCCTACAGAAGGATAGAAGAATCCTTTGTCCACACTATTGGTATGTGACAACGTGGACGACCAGTCATTACGTGCTGTCAAGTCGAGGAACAATGCGTCTTTCCATCCTACCTGTGCCGTTGCGAATACGGATTGAATTGTACGTCTGCGGTCAATCACCTGCTCGGCAGAAGCACTGGTGTTCATTACAATATTGGGAACAGTGAATAAGTTGGGTTTGTACAAAGAAGCTGTCTTGGAATCCAATGTCAATGAATTCTCGGTCTGCACATTAATACTACCACCCAAAGCGGCATTCACGGAGAAATCACCGAAATGCTTGTTGAACATAGCCATCACGTCACCATAAATCAGGAAGTTCTGTGTGTCGGCATATACATAGCGGCCGTTATTTCCTACAATGGCAGGAGAAGTGCTCGCATACATTTTCTGGTCAAACTTATCGCTGACGTAATCCACATTCCCACGAGCTTGCAGGTTGAGCCAGTCGGTTGCTTTCAGATTGGCAGTCAGGGAGGCCAATGCACGGTAGCGCTTATTGTTGTTCAAGATACGGTTCTTTACCCAATATGGGTTTTGTGTCCATTCGCTCGGAGTGGTAAACCAGCTCTGTACGGGCATATTACGATTCTCGTCGAACTTTTCGAAATTAGTGGCATATTCGCTCAGGTCCTGTCCGCGCGGGAAACCATAAACGTCCACCAACGGATTGAGGTAGATACCTCCGGAAGTAGGAGAGTTTTTAATAGTCTGCACCATCAGGTTAGCATTGGCGTCCAGTTTCAGACGGTCATTGAAAAGGGAAGCGCTCTCACGCAAAGTCAGATTATGCTTACGCAACTTGTTGGAGTCGACAATACCTTTGGCGGTCGTGTTGGCATAAGAGAAGTAAGTCTGCAATTTCTCATTACCGGTCATCACAGAAACCGAGTTGATAGCGGTCACTCCATTGCTGAACCAGTTTCCGGCATTATCATAGTCCTTCACATTTTCCTTTTCGCCCCAACTTGAACCGGCTTTCGCTCCATAACTATTTTGAAATTCCGGCAAACTGATCGCATGATCAACCGTCAGACCGGATGAGTAAGTAATTCTCTGAACTCCCGCTTTACCCTTCTTAGTCGTAATAAGAATCACACCGTTGGCTGCCTGCGAACCGTACAATGCAGCAGCAGAGGCACCTTTCAGAATACTCATGCTTTCAATATCATCCGGATTCAGATTGGAGATACCGTCACCCGCATCACGGTTGACACCGTCATTCTTACCACCCATAACAGTAGATACGGATTCTGTGGTGCTATTGAGCATAGGCACACCGTCAATCACATACAACGGCTGGTTATTTCCGTCTTCGTTGGCCGAACGGATACCACGGATAGATACTTTGGCCGAACCTCCCAGACCGGAAGCACTCTTGCTGATCTGCACACCTGCCGATTTTCCGGCAAGGGCGGCAATCATGTTGGGGTCTTTGGCACGGGTCAGTTCGTCACCTCCGAGCTGTTGGGTAGAATAAGTCAGCGAGGCGGCTTTTTTCTTGATACCCATAGCAGTTACCACTACCTGCTCCAGTGCCATCGACTCTTCTTCCATCTTGATCTTGAAAGTGGTTTGTCCGCTGACAGAGAGGCTCTGCGGTTGGTAACCTACATAAGTGATATTAATGATAGCGTCGCTTGGCACTTTCAAAGTAAAGTTACCGTCCAAATCGGTGATTGTACCATTCGTCGTACCTTTTTCCACGACACTGGCGCCAATGATAGGCTCGCCTCTCATGTCGGTCACGACACCTTTCACCGTAATTTGTTTCTGTTGCTGTGTGGATGCACGCTCCGTTACGTTCTTGGTCAGCACAATATTATTGCCTTCCACCACATAATGGATACCTGTTCCTTCAAAAGCCTTATCGAGTATTTCGGATACCGGCTGATTGGTAGCATCTACATTAACTACCCGCTTGGTATCGACACTTTTTTTATTGTAGACAAACAAATAGTCGGTCTGAGACTCAATCTGGGTAAGCAATTCGCTTACTTTCAGAGTCGAACGCGGAATGCTTATTTTAGCACTCTGAGAGTATCCATTCTCACAATAAGCCTGGAATGTTACGAACAGAAGAAGGAATAATGTGATCTTCATAGTCAGTATTATTTGCTTAGATTCTAAACTTTTTGGGCAAAAAAGCCCTTTCAAAGAAATTTTTCTCATATCTTTGCAACGTGTTAAGTTAATAAATTGATTAAGGTCGATTTTTGACTGTTTCGAATCGGGAAGTATGGGGGTACTTTCCGATTCTTTTTCGGTAAGGGGTATACTTATTGACTGTTATTCATAATCATTATGCTTTTAAAGGGTTAGTACTAATTTAAGGTGTATATCATTGAGCTCAGTTATTCATCTTAATTTTTATTCCGGCTTTATTCTATCCGGATGCTGTCTCCTTCCTCACTGATCGAATAAGTAAACGGGTGATCTTTCTGGATAACCTTGAGAATGTGTTCAACGCCGTCCTGTTCCTTGAACTTGCCCGTACAGCGATAATTCAGCACTTTCGGATTCTCTACGGTGATCTTCACATTATAATATTTCTCCAGCTTGGTGAGGATACAACTGAAAGGAGAATCGTCGAAGCAATACAGTCCTTCCCGCCAACGCAGATAATCATAAGAAGGCAGAACGGCTTTTTTATATTTTCCCTGATAGGAACCGAAGAACTCATTCTTAGTCAGGCGGGTCAGCGGACGTTCATTGTCGTAAGCGTAGATATCAACGATGCCCTCTACCAAGGTAGTCTCAAATTCATTGCTTCCTTTATAAGCGCAGACGTTGAAATGAGTACCTACCACTCTGACCTGATTGGTCTCCGTATTTACGTAGAAAGGTATCTCCTTATTCTTCGCTACTTCAAAGTATGCCTCTCCGTCCAGTTCCACATCTCTGTCGCGGCGCCCGAAGTCAGATCTGTAGCTCAGCGTCGATTCAGAATTCAGCCAGACTTTGGTTCCGTCCGCCAGCGTAATCTGTGCCCGCTGACCGGCAGGAACAGTAACCGTCTGCAACTGTGCCAATTTATCATACCGGTATTCATTAATCAGAAGTCCGCAACTGACAGCTACGATTACAGCTGCAGCTATACGGGCACTCCACCTTAACATGGGAATGATGCGAGCGCCCGCGCCTGCTTTCTCTCTCATTTTTCTCTTAGAGTCAGTAAAAAGGGCGATGTCAAACAGCATACGTTCTTTCTGCAATGTCTTCCGGTTTTCTTCCGATTCGTCCACCCAGTTAAGAATGCGTTTTTCTTCGTCAACAGAAGTCTCACCCTTAAAATATTTATGTAGTAAATCCTGGTTCATAGATGTTGTCTTTTCCTATTTATATTTATAGAAAGGCTTTTTCTCCCCTTTCTATATATAAAACAGGTCAGCCCTGAACAACCCTAACGAAAAATGCGATTATTTTTAAAAAAGAATAGAAACCAGGTAATCTTTCAGTTCGGTACGCAGAATTTTCAATGCTTTGGTGATGTGGAACTCCACACTTTTGACGGAAATACCGAGTTGTTCCGCTATCTTTTTGTTCGGAGTATTTTGATAACGGCTCAATATAAAAATCTGCCGGCTTTGGTTCGGCATACGTTTCAATGCTTTCTGTACGATATGCTGTATTTCCGAATCAAAGATCGTATCCGGTTCGCAGGCTTCCAGTGTAGAGATTCGCAGGTCCAGTTCCCGCTGGCTATGGCTATTTATTTCTTCTTCGGCCCGAAGACGCACTTGGAGATGTGCCAGATAGTTGAGCGCTTTGTTTTTGATGATCGTCAGCAGCAGACCGTGCAGATTGGAATCTTCTTCCCACTTATCCCTGTTTTCCCACAGAGTAATCATTGACTCCATCAATATATCTTCCGCCTCCTGCCTGTCTCTTATATAAGAATAGGCAAACGACAAAAACTTCTCTTGATTCTCATGAAAGAATTCAGAAAAAAGTTGAATAGAAGATATGTTGTTCGTTTGGTGCATCACGCATAAGATTTACAGGCTATTTTCATTAGTTCGTACAAAAGAACACATATTTTCGCAGAAAAGCAAAATAATAGACAAAAAAATAGCCCGAATACTGAGTAATCGGGCTATCACATTATCTAAAAGCTATCTGCTTTTTTACTTCTTTTCCGGTCTTGGCATCAATACTTTTCTTGAAAGTTTGAATTTTCCTGTCTTCGGATCGATGTCAATCAGTTTCACTTCGATCTCATCACCTTCCTTGATTCCGGCTTCTTCTACTGTTTCCAGACGTTTCCAGTCGATCTCGGAAATGTGCAGCAAACCGTCTTTACCCGGCAAGAATTCGATGAATGCACCGTAAGGCATAATAGAACGAACTTTACCTTTATATACTTCGCCTACTTCAGGAACAGCAACGATTGCTTTGATCATGCGCATTGCATCATCAATACACTTCTTGTTGGTTCCGGAAACTTCGATGCGTCCCATACCGTCTGTTTCTTCGATAGTGATAACAGCACCGGTTTCTTCCTGAATACCTTGAATGATTTTTCCGCCAGGGCCGATTACAGCTCCGATAAATTCTTTAGGAATAGTCATTGTTTCAATGCGAGGAGCATGGTCTTTCAGGTCAGCACGCGGTTCAGCGATTGTCTCGGTGATCTTGTCGAGGATGTGCATACGTCCTTCTTTAGCCTGGTTCAAAGCACGTTCCAGAATTTCGTAAGACAGACCGTCTACCTTGATATCCATCTGAGTAGCAGTGATACCGTCTCTTGTTCCGGTTACCTTGAAGTCCATATCTCCGAGGTGGTCTTCGTCACCGAGGATGTCAGACAATACAGCATATTTTTCTTCGCCCGGATTCTTGATCAGTCCCATAGCAATACCCGATACCGGCTTCTTGATCTTCACACCGGCATCCATCAATGCCAATGTTCCGGCACATACGGTAGCCATAGAAGAAGAACCGTTAGATTCGAGGATATCTGAAACCACACGTACTACATACGGATAGTCAGCAGGAATCTGTCCTTTCAAAGCACGCCAAGCCAAGTGACCGTGACCGATTTCACGACGGCCTACTCCACGTTGAGCTTTTGCTTCGCCTGTAGAGAAAGGAGGGAAGTTATAGTGCAGCAGGAAACGTTCTTTTCCGTGTTCCAATACATTGTCGATAATCTTTTCGTCGAGCTTCGTACCCAGAGTGACAGAAGTCAGAGACTGAGTTTCACCACGAGTGAAAATAGCAGATCCGTGAGGACCGGGCAGAGGACCAACCTCACACCAAATCGGGCGGATTTCAGTAGTCTTACGACCATCCAGACGCTTACCTTCGTCAAGGATAGAACGGCGCATGGCCTCTTTTTCTACATCGTGGTAGTAACGATCGATCAATGCAGCTTTTTCTTCCAGTTCTTCTTCAGAGAACTGAGCCTTGAACTCTTCGCGGATAGCATCAAAAGCATCGAAACGTTCGTGCTTGTTGTTATTTCCGGAAGCAGCTACTGCATAAGCCTTGTCATAACAAGCCTCACGAACTGCCTTACGCAATTCTTCATCGTTTACTTCATGGTTATATTCACGTTTCACTGTCTTGCCTACTTCTTCAGTCAGCTCCATCTGAGCCTTGCAATGCACTTTGATAGCTTCGTGAGCTACCTTCATTGCTTCCAGCAGTTCAGCTTCGGATACTTCGTGCATTTCGCCTTCTACCATCATGATGTTTTCATAGGTAGCGGCAACCATAATATCCATATCTGCTTTTTCTAATTGGGAGAAAGTCGGGTTAATGACAAATTTACCATCAATACGGGCGACACGAACTTCAGAAATCGGTCCACCAAAAGGAATATCAGAAACTGCAAGTGCTGCAGATGCTGCCAATCCGGCAAGAGCATCCGGCATATCTTCACCATCAGCAGAGAATAAAATAATATTTACGTAAACTTCGGCGTGATAGTTATCTGGGAAAAGAGGACGAAGGGCACGGTCTACCAAGCGGCAAGTTAAAATCTCATAATCGGAAGCTCTTCCTTCTCTTTTAGTAAAGCTTCCGGGAAAACGGCCGTATGCCGCATATTTCTCTTTGTACTCTACCTGTAATGGCATAAAATCTGTTCCGGGAACTGCATCTTTAGCGGCACAAACAGTAGCTAACAACATGGTGTTTCCCATGCGGAGCATTACAGAACCGTCTGCCTGTTTTGCCAACTTTCCCGTCTCGAGTGTGATGGTTCTTCCATCAGGTAACTCGATCGTCTTAACAATTGGGTTAATCATAAAAATTGTTTTATCTATACTTTTCTTTCAAAATTCCTGCAAAGATATACATTTCTCGTTGTAATCAGGTGGAAATGAGCTAAAAAGTTAGACGCTATATGTTTTTTTTGCAAAATAGAGGTGAAGAAGCAGGCAAAAAGCTTTGAGTAATCTCGAAAAGACGTATATTTGCAACTCTTAAAAAACACACGAGATATGAAAAAGATAACTTTTGTAGCGCTTGCCGCACTTACCATTACAGCTTGTAGTTCCGGTCCTGAGTTTGAAGTGAACGGAGACATATCAGGGGCCGACGGGAAAATGCTTTATCTCGAAGCTTCCGGTCTGGAAGGTATTGTTCCGCTTGATTCGGTTAAATTGAAAGGAGAAGGTACATTCAAGTTTAAACAACCCCGCCCCGAATCACCCGAGTTTTATCGCTTGCGGGTAGACAACAAAGTCATCAACTTTTCTGTGGATTCTATCGAAACGCTACAGATCAACGCTCCATACGTTGATTTCTCTACTGCCTACACGGTAGAAGGATCTGAAAACAGCAGTAAGATAAAGGAACTGACGCTGAAACAAATCCGTCTCCAGAAAAATGCGGATGACCTGTTGGCTGCACTGCGCGGCAACAAGATAGGACACGATGTCTTTGAGGACAGTCTGGCAACATTGCTCGGTAAATATAAAGAGGACGTGAAAGTGAACTATATCTTCGCAGCTCCCAACACGGCAGCCGCCTATTTCGCACTGTTCCAGAAGCTGAACAATTATCTGATATTCGATCCGTTGAACAATAAAGACGATGTGAAATGTTTCGCAGCTGTTGCTACGAGCCTCAACAATGCGTTTCCTCATGCGGTACGTTCCAAGAACCTTTATAATATTGTAATCAAAGGAATGAAGAACACGCGTCAGCCGCAAACAAAAGCTCTGGAAATTCCACAGGACAAAATCGTAGAAACCGGTATTATCGACATTGCCTTGCGTGATGTGAAAGGAAATGTGCGCAAGCTGACCGACCTGAAAGGCAAAGTCGTTTTGCTCGATTTCTCTGTATTCCAGTCGCCTGCCGGAGCTCCTCACAACCTGATGCTTCGCGAACTATATAATGAATACGCAAAACAAGGACTGGAAATATACCAAGTATCTCTCGACGCGGACGAACACTACTGGAAAACAGCGGCAGATAATCTTCCATGGGTCTGTGTGCGCGATGGAAACGGAGTTTACTCTACCAACGTAGCCGTATATAATGTTCGTCAGGTTCCATCTATCTTTTTGATTAATCGTAACAACGAATTGAAGCTTCGTGGCGAAGACATTAAGGATTTGG
>OGXQ01003056.1_pt1 | contig 10406 bp, 8 predicted proteins | sample 1576291 | NCBI WGS metagenome assembly OGXQ01 (sample SAMEA3541575, study PRJEB24748) | human gut metagenome | biome: human gut; feature: human-associated habitat; material: faeces | place: China | collected 2012 | reverse complement strand
CACCTCGATTACTCTGGCATTCTCATATGAATAACCCAGTGTTGTTACTATTGGTTCTTTATCTGTAACCCTCAGCCTGTCTGCCGCAAATATAAATGCTGCAATACATATCACAACAACCACTGCTTTTACAACCACTTGTTTCTTATCTGACATTTACTTTTTCCTTCTTAAAGCATATTAATCCATATATTTTTACTGGTTAAGCTTCTTTTTCTTTCTTTCTACAAGTATAATACCTGCGGCACCTGCCATTGAAAGACCTGCTGCTGTGTACCATGCTGCTGCCCTAGCTGTATCCCCAGTCTTAACCGTGCCGCTTGAACTAGACGCATTTGCTGATGAATTTCCTGAACCAGATGCACGACTGAGGCGAACGGAACCCCGTCTCCTGTGTATTGCATGTTCACGTCCATATATTGATTGTATACAGCAGCTTCGGCAATAGCATATTCCTTATCGGTAGAAGCATTGATATTATTCAAGGCATAAATCATCTCTTGAATTTTAGGAGCTGTACCAGCTACCATCAACTGAGAATTCACAACCGATGTAGTCGTAGCCGACAAGATGGAAGCAATAAGATCATCTTCTGTCATTTGAGGATTGACTTTGGAAGCATCTAATTGGAGTCCAGCAACAACACTCACGATATTGGCAGAAGCGATCTCCATCGAAGCAGAAGCCACAGCTTCGGAAGGTGATATATCAACATGGACTGCCCACGTATAATCGGCATTTGTTTTCAACGCTATCTCGCTATCGAATTTCAAGGAATTGATATCCAATGTAGTATTATTTACCGACAATTCGGCCAATTTATCAGCTCCCTTATTGACTGTCATCGTCACATGTTCAGGAACAAAGACGATAGTATTTTCGTCGGTTTGTATTTGTGTTTCTTTTCCGCTTTTTCGTATCGAGATGGACGACTCGACACCTTCGACTTCAAACACAAATTCGAGGACCTCGGCCGACGGAGTCTCCACCCATTCACGGGCAACTTCATCGAATGTGTAAATACCCGTTGGAATAGCTATATAATCCACTTCGGTAGCCAATACACTCAACACAACGGGATTGTAAGTCGTTACAGCTTTACGAATTACACTCATCATTCCCATCGGATTAGGTTCGATACCTTCACCCGGAGTCGGCCCGATTTCATCTTCAAACAAGCCATAATCGGCTTTATAGGCAAACGCATCGATAGTCTCTACCAACGTTTTATGGTCCTGAGGATTAATTTTTCCCAGAACCTCCATCGCACACTGTTCCAATTTAGCTTTGTTCTCTTGAGGAGTCAACTCGTTACCACCTGTTTTGTTGTTGTCTTCCCCGCAACCGAATAATAAAACCGCAGCTAAAACCACTGTAAAAGCTCTTTTCATCAATAGTTTCATATCATTATTTTTTATTAAATAAATGCAAATATATAAATATTTCACACCATTGGTCAAGCATAATATTATTTTATTAATATTTTACTTTTGCAATACCGGTTCGATCAACGACGGATGTACAAATGCCGTTGCCACAGCCATGACCCCTTCTATCGATACGACGACACGGCGATCTCCCTTAATACGAATGAAAATACCCTCGACCCCCGAAAATACTCCTCCGACGATACGCACCCGATCGCCCTCCCGCAGAGAGACGATCGTCGGGTCTAAATAAACGATCTGTTCGTCATAAGCACCCGCCACCGCTATAAAGCTGTGCATCTGTCTGTCGGGAACAACCAAAGGCCTGCGAGTTTCCCGGTCCATGATATAGCGTATGGGGACTTTCAAAGAGATATCCCGCTTTATCTCATCTAACTTTTCCCGAGTGGACCGGACAAAAACAAGATTATGAATAACCGGGACCAACTTTCTCACCTTTCGCTCGCCTTTTATTACCTCCTTATACGACATAGGTATAAAAGATTCCATGCGGCAGCGGTCTAAATATTCCTTCAATGCCATCTCTCGGCTGTATGTCACCCGAATGGCAAACCATTGCTTGGCCTCCGGTTCATTTTTCCCCATAACGAATACTGAAAATAGGTTTGCGCAAAGTTAATCAAATCGTTCAATTATAATTTAAAATAAACCGAATAATCGAAAAAACAAATAATCGGTATTTTTATGGCCTGTTTATTTCAAAAGATTGTTTCTTTCGATAAAGAGTCGTACTTTTGCATCGAAACAATCAACATTAAATTAAGTTTTCATTCGATGAATTTTGTAGAAGAATTAAAATGGCGCGGAATGGTACACACCATGATGCCGGGAACCGAAGAACTTTTTGAAAAAGGAATAGTCACAGCCTATTTAGGTATCGACCCCACAGCCGATTCGCTTCACATCGGCCACTTATGCGGCGTTATGATGCTGCGACATTTCCAACGGTGCGGCCACAAACCCATAGCGTTGTTGGGCGGTGCAACCGGCATGATAGGCGACCCGTCGGGAAAATCGCAAGAACGTAACCTTTTGGACGAAAACACCTTGCGCCACAATCAGGAATGTATCAAAAAACAACTGAGCAAATTTCTCGACTTCGACTCGGATGCTCCCAATCATGCCGAACTGGTGAATAACTACGATTGGATGAAAGACTTTTCATTCCTCGATTTTGCCCGTACCGTAGGTAAACACATCACCGTGAATTACATGATGGCAAAAGATTCGGTTCAAAAACGTCTGAACGGCGAAGCCAGAGACGGGCTCTCCTTCACCGAATTTACTTATCAGCTTCTACAAGGTTATGATTTCCTGCACCTCTACGAGACCAAGAATTGCAAGTTGCAATTAGGGGGATCCGATCAATGGGGTAATATCACTACCGGAGCGGAACTTATACGCCGCACGAACGGCGGGGAAGTATTCGCCCTCACCTGCCCGCTCGTGACCAAAGCCGACGGAACGAAATTCGGGAAAACCGAATCGGGCAACGTATGGTTGGATGCCCGTTACACCTCCCCTTACAAATTTTATCAGTTCTGGCTGAACGTAAGCGACGAGGATGCCAAACGCTACATCAAAATCTTCACATCAATCTCCAAAGAAGAAATAGAGGCCCTGAGTGCCGAGCACGACGAAGCTCCGCACTTGCGCGTGTTGCAAAAACGTCTGGCCAAAGAGGTTACCGTAATGGTACACTCCGAAGCCGATTACGAAGCCGCTGTCGAAGCCTCTAATATACTATTCGGTAACTCGACATCGGAGCAACTCCATAAACTCGACGAAGATACCTTGCTCGCCGTGTTTGAAGGCGTACCCCAATTCGAAATATCCCGCAATCCCGTTCTTGCAGGCATTCCGGCCGTAGAGCTGACGACCGAAGTAGCTGCCATATTCCCGTCGAAAGGCGAAATGCGGAAGCTGACACAAGGCGGCGGCGTATCCATCAACAAAGAGAAACTCGCCGCTCCCGACACGAAGATCGATGCAACTTACCTATTGAACAATAAATATATCATTGTACAACGCGGGAAAAAGAATTATTATCTGCTCATTGCAAAATAATTCGCTCAAAATTTGGCAAAGAAATAAAAACCGATTATCTTTGCCTCGCTTTTGAGGATAAGCCCTCAAAGCATAGAGTTTGGCTTATGGTGTAATGGCAGCACAACAGGTTTTGGTTCTGTTTGTCTAGGTTCGAATCCTGGTAAGCCAACAGAAAAAGAGCAGTGGATTCCACTGCTCTTTTTCTGTTTAAACAATTCTCGGCATGTCATCTTTCCAATCCCCCTCTTCGTCGCTATCGCTCCTCTGTTTCTCCCCTATATTTTGCTGTGCAAAACACAGGGGAGAAGTGTGAATACCTTCGATAACGGGAACAGAGTGATGCATCTCCCTCTCCTCCTTGCCGTGCCCCGTAGCATTATGGGGTGTTTCCGAATAAACATAGGGGGAGTGTCCAGAGAACGAAGGGGTTAAACTCCACAATCAAAGATTATGTAATCTTTTCGACCTTTCTCCGAAAAGACTGGAATGAGGTTGTCTGCGAAGATTTCATCGCTAAAATCCATGTCTATCCCACGGATTTTTTACTGAATCTTAGAAGCTGTTTTAAATTTATTCCGAGACAGATTGAGCCCTATGTTGAAGTAGATTGGAGTCCGAGACAGGGGCTCAATATGGCCGGAACATACCTGCTTGCAATGATAATATTATTCTCAATAAATTTAAAACAGCTTCTTAAATCCGTGTCTTATTTTAGCGATAGAAATCTCTCTATGTATTCCGAACCTTTTCGGGCTATTTGTGTGGTGGCAGCGAAATACCAGCACATCGGTACGAAGCAGAAAAAGAATCGTTTTGCCGAATAGGACAATACATTTTGTATGGAATCCCATACGTAGTCCACGTGGTAGACGACGAGCCCGTAGAATACGATGCTCAGTACAATCATTCCCAATAAAGCGAGGTTGTCTTTCCTTTTAATCATGAACCAGCTGTTCCCGAGAATAAAAATGGCGAATACCGAGAATGTCCAGCCATAATATATGGGATTGGTAAACAGAGCCCAAAAGCCGTTTACGATCAATCCGGCTTTTTCCCCGTCCCAGAACAGGCGGGTAATAGCCATGCCTTCGGTATATAAGCCCCCGATTCTCATGTAAATAAACCAGATAATGGCCGGGAGCAAGGACAATCCGGTAAAATACAATCCTTTTCGGTAACTCTTGCGGCGTATGCAATCGATCAGCAATATCACACAAGCCGCGCCGATGAATACGATACCCTCGTTTCGACACCACATATTGGAGCCCAACAATAACGCCCCTGCATACAATTCGTCGTCGTTACGGCTGCGTAGCCAACTGGCGGTATAAGCGATACCCAGCCCTGCGAAAATGGCTTGCATGACGTTGGTGGTCGATAACGACGAGAATGCGAGCATTTCGGGAGCCATCATCATAAACAGAGTAGACAGTGCGGCGACGGTTTTCCCGGTATTTCGTCTCAAAATTCCGTAGAAAGCAATGACAAAGAACAAATACATCAAAGCCGGTATCGACTTCGATGTTTCGGCTCCTAATATATAGACGTATGCATAGCTCATTTGTACGAAAGGAGCGTATGCTATGCTACCTCCGGCACGGTGTATCGAGGGATTGTAATCGGTGTCGAACAAGCTCATGCGCATATACGTGTGGTCCTGTGCCGCCACGAAACCTAAGGTGTCGAATGCCGCGAGGCTGTCCCGGTCGCTGGGAGGGAAAAACATGCATTTCGAGAAATTCATGTATTCGCAATAACCGATGAGTATGATGAGCAATACCCATACCAAGTTGGCTTGTTTCCAGTCATCGAGCATAGCCGAGGTGATACGGAAACTTTCGAATCCTCGGTAATGGGCTACGATAAACATCAATAGGGCGAATGTTACGGCTCCCGCCGATAAAACCGAAAAACTGGTCAGGGGAATATGCATTAAGTCGAGCAAAGCCATCACGACCGTTTGCAGCGTCATACCCAGAGGGAAAGACAATCCTATGCGTTCGGTCCACGAAAAACGCGTCCCGATGACTCCTGTTAATAAAAGACCCGACAGGCAAGTCAATATGATTCCTGATACTACTAACATGATGGTTACGGTTTTAGGTGCATGGGCAATACGGCATGAGGCGCTTTTTGTTCAACCTCGTAGTCGAGATATTCGTATCCGCGACCGTTGACGATAGCTACATGGGTGATTTTCTCGCTCCAAGGAGTTTTACCCAACTCCGATGGGATAATGACTCGGCGCGGATATAAGAACCGGATAGCCCATAGTTTGTTATAAGGTTCGCCCGAGAATATACGTTCTTCTCCTTCGGGGTAAAAAGCCTCTTTTCCCGGTAACAAGATAACGGCGTTTTCGGGAGTGCTCTCTTTCACGTACCGCAGATACACATGAGAAAGTCCCAGCTTCATTTCAAAGCGGTTGTCTGTCGTCGTACGGGAGTAATGACGTATAGTCTCCAAGTTTTTTTGAAGCATGTTGTATGCCCAGTTGTAACCCGGTTGTACGTCGAGGACGAATTTGTTTAGCAGAAACAGGACGATGACAACGGCAAAAATGTTCTTTGCTACCCATGAAAAAGAGATTCCCTCTTTTTGAGGCGTTGCAGTACCCTTCTTGGTGGAAGGTGTGTTTTTTTTGCTTGTGGTGCTATTTTTCATGATTCGGGTATTTTCCAGAAACGATATTTCAACAGCGTGCCTATCGCTTTCAAACCGTCGCTCAGACGCAGTTTTTTCCCCTCTTCGATAGAGCGGGGATAATAACGAATGGGCACTTCTTTGATTTTGTAGCCCAGTCTCGAAACTTTTGCCGTCACTTCGGGACAAAATTCGAATCCCTCGCAGTCGAGAGGAATCGATTTCAGCAAATCGGCGGTGAACATTTTGTAACAAGTGGGTTCGTCGGTGATGTGCTGACGATAAAGAATGTTGGTCATTACCGATAAAAATTTCCCGCCCAGTTGATAACTGAAATAAGTATGTGAATTTTCCTCTGCTAAAAATCGGGAGCCATATACCACATGGTATTCGCCCGATAAAAGAAAAGGAAGCATTTTCTTGAAATCGTTCGGATCGAGTTCGAGGTCGGCATCCTGCATGACGATATAATCGCCCGTTACGGCTCGTATGCCCGTGCGGACGGCCATGCCTTTCCCATAATTCCTTTCGTGCTTCAAGTAAACGATAGGAGCGTCGGCATGGCGGGCGATAAAATCTTCGACGATTTGTTCTGTCGAATCGGTCGAGCAGTCGTTCACCACGATCAACTCCCTTTCGATGCCGGTCCCTAGATCGGCATCGAGTACCCGTTGCAGCAGTTTTGCAATAGTCTTTTCCTCATTATATGCGGGAATGATAATCGATAAAGTGTGCACGGCTTCGCCCATAATTCGCTATCGGTAAAAATAAGATAAACGAAAATGACGGCTTGGCCGTCTTTTGATGTGACGATAAGCCTATTTTCGCAATCCGTGCAAAAATATTATAATAATTTTGCCTGTGCAAGATTTTATTTCGAAAGAATCGGAAACAAGTGCTTTCATAGAGGCGAAAGCCGTGGCATTGATTTATTGCCTTATAAAGAAGAACGATATATTTCATCTTTCTGAAATGAGAAAACAAGAGTTACATTCCCCTCCTCCCTATATAGGGGAGGTGTCACGCAGTGACGGAGGGGTTGGAAAATACCGGCAGTGGAGGTGACAGAGTCAGGACTCCTCTCCCCCTGCTCATCGTAGATGTGATAGGAGAGGTGACTTGTAGAGCCGGTGAGGTTAAAGAAACAGGGAAGAGGTGTAAAATTTATCCTTGTGTCGAAATGGGAATTACCATTTTAATCTTTTCTCCTTGTTGTATTGTGGCATTGCTGGATATTTCATACTCCTTCCTTGGAATAGCGAGGGATTGGAATGACATCATTGGTGTGGTATTTAAAACCTCCTCCCTGCCGTGTCCCGTAGCCTTACGGGGGTGTTTTGCCATGCAAAATATAGGGGAGGTGTCACGCAGTGACGGAGGGGTTGGAAAATACTGGCAGTGGAGGTGGCAGAAGTCAGGACTCCTCTCCCTCTGCTCATCGTAGATGAGATAGGGGGAGTGCCCGCAGGTCGAGAGGGTTAAAGAAATACCCGCAGTAGAAACAGAGACAGGCATTAACCTCTTCCCCTTTCGAGGTGTCTCCGAAAGAAAAGTGCAATAGCTATTCCCCGGAAAAATGCTCTTTGTCGGATTGGTTGGAAACTTTTTAAGCTCCTGTTTCTGCTATCTTTGTATTTGTGTTATCTTTGCAGTCGTAAACTGCTCGGTCCTTTCCGGGCTCAATATGTGAAGCATGAAAGATTTTTTTTCCATACTCCGGCGATTTGTGCCCCCCTATAAATATTACCTTGCCCTCAATATCTTTTTCAATATTTTGGCGTCGGTCTTGACGCTTTTCTCGTTTGCCCTTATCATTCCTATATTGGAAATATTGTTCAAGCTCAAACAGGCTTCTTATACTTTTATGGAATGGGGGTCGGGTTCCATTAAAGATGTGGTGATAAATAATTTCTATTATTACATTACAACGATAATCGATGAAAAAGGAGCCGGTTTCGCCCTGTTGATATTGGGCGTTTTTTTAATGGTGATGACCTTTTTCAAGACGGCCGCTACCTATTTGAGCTCCTATTTCATGATACCGCTTCGGTCGGGAATCGTGCGCGATATTCGCAATTATGTGTATGAAAAAGTAGTAAGTTTGCCTATCGGTTTTTTCACCAGTGAGAAGAAAGGCGATGTCATGGCCCGTATGTCGGGAGATGTAGGGGAGATAGAAAATTCGATAATGGCATCGCTCGATATGATGTTCAAGAATCCCATTATGATTATTGTCTGTTTGGCGACCATGTTCGCCATTAGTTGGCAACTTACTCTTTTTGTCTTGATTCTGCTTCCTACGGCAGGATACATTATGGGACAAGTGGGTAAGAAACTGAAACGTCGTTCTCTCGAAGGGCAGAATCAATGGGGATTGTTGATGTCTATCATAGAGGAGACTTTGGGCGGGTTGCGCATTGTCAAGGCCTTCAATGCCGAGGATAAAATGATAAAATGGTTTCACGACGATAACAATCGTTTTTATCGCATATCCAATCGAATCAACCGCCGGCAGTCGTTGGCGCATCCCATGAGCGAATTTTTAGGCACGTGTACCATTTGTATCGTCCTTTGGTATGGCGGCTCGCTCATCTTGTCGGGAACGAGCAGTATCGATGCCGCTTCGTTCATTTACTATCTGGTTATTTTTTACAGCATTATCAATCCGGCGAAAGATTTGTCCAAAGCCGCTTACTCCATACAGAAAGGGTTAGCCTCTATGGTGAGGGTCGATCTCATTCTGTCGGCGGTGAATCCCATACAAGACCCGAAGAATCCGGTAGAATTGAAGGAAATGAAAGAGGGGATAGAATATCGGGGAGTCTCTTTCCGGTATAGTACCGAAAATGTCGTGAAGCACGTCGACCTTTCCATTAAAAAGGGACAGACGGTCGCTCTCGTAGGGCAGTCCGGTTCCGGAAAATCTACGATGGCCGACCTTTTACCACGCTTTTACGACGTGAATGAAGGGGGAATTTATATCGACGGAATCAATATCAAAGATTTCAGAGTGCACGATTTGCGGGGATTGATGGGAAATGTCAATCAAGAAGCCATTCTCTTTAACGATTCTTTCTACAACAATATAACCTTCGGGGTGGAAAACGCAACGATGGAGCAAGTCATCGAAGCGGCAAAAATCGCCAATGCGCACGATTTCATCATGGCGACCGAACAAGGATACGATACCTGCATTGGCGACCGGGGAAGCCGTCTTTCGGGCGGGCAGCGACAACGTGTGAGTATAGCCCGTGCAATCCTGAAAAACCCTCCTATTCTTATTCTCGATGAAGCGACCTCGGCTCTCGATACCGAGTCGGAACGGTTGGTACAGGAGGCTTTGGAGAACCTTATGCGTAATCGCACTACGCTGGTAATAGCTCACCGTCTTTCTACAATAAAAGATGCCGATTTAATTTGCGTCATGCACGAAGGCGAAATTGTGGAACGGGGTCGTCATGACGAATTGATAAAACTCGACCGCTATTATAAACGTTTGGTCGATATGCAGAAATTCTGAGACGTTCCGGAAAAGATACGCCGAAGAGCCTCCTCTCGGTAACCTCTTCGGCATCACTCATTTCGATGATTAATCGATTACCTTTTTGTATGTCCCTTCCGGTAAAGCCGTTTTATCCATAAGTAATATCCTGTCAGTGGCAGGCTGGCGCCCAGTAAAGCGGATAGGAACCATAGAATACGGGTGAGCGTTCCTCCCCAGTTGCCTACATGCACGGAATAGATCCAGCCACGTATTTTTCCCGATTTGTCCGATTCTTCATAGAGCGAGACTCCGGTAATCTTTCCGGTGTTCGTATCGAAGGTATAACGGTCTGCTCCACGTGTATTGCCGAATCGGTTGGAGGACACGCTCGCCGTTCCGTCGGCTATACTGATTTGTTTGTTGTCGGGATTCGCTTGGGCTAATTGCTCGTACACTTGTTGCCAATGGGAAAAAGAGAGTTCTTCTCTGTGATTGCCCGTGCTTTTGTCACGGTTGCCGTTCCTTTCTCCCCGTATCGTACGGTTGGAGGCGTTTGCTACCGTATTATTGTGCTTTGTATTTGCTGTCATTTCCACCCCGAAAGCTGTATAAAAGGCAGTACGATACCAATCGAAAGACCATGTAAGACCTGTCAGAGCCATGACTGACAATAATACGAGCGCATATATTCCTCCTGCCACGTGCAAATCGTGCCAAAAAAGGCTCGCACTCGTTACCAGCGAAAAGCGAGAAACTCCCTGTTCTTCGTTCGCCTTTGCATG
>OGXQ01003051.1_pt1 | contig 10416 bp, 7 predicted proteins | sample 1576291 | NCBI WGS metagenome assembly OGXQ01 (sample SAMEA3541575, study PRJEB24748) | human gut metagenome | biome: human gut; feature: human-associated habitat; material: faeces | place: China | collected 2012 | reverse complement strand
TTGGCTGACGCTTTCTGCGCTGGCCATGGTTATTTTCATGCTGGCTCGTCCGCAGGCTCCAAGGACTTCACCCGCGCCACGCTGGAAAAGGAAGGCGAAATCCTCACGCACGGCATCGCCGCCATGCCGGGCAAGCCGTCCCTGCTCGCCAACTGCCGGGGCCGCCTCGTGGCCGGGGCGCCGGGGTATCCGGTAAGCGCGCTGGTATGCTTCAAGGAACTGCTCGAACCGCTCATTTCATGGCTTTCGCACCGCGAGCCGCCCGCAAAAACCGTTGTCCCCGTCGAGCTGACCCGTACCGTGCCATCCCGTCCGGGCGTCGAGGAGCATGTGCGCGTGTCCATCGGGCGGGTCGGCGACAAGCTGGTCGCCACGCCGCTCGGACGCGGGGCCGGGAACATCACCACCGTCACCCGCGCGCAGGGCGACGTTCGCATCCCCGAGCAGGCCGAAGGCCTGAACGAGCACGCCGTGGTGCCCGCGGAACTGTCCGTTTCGGAAGCGGAACTCGACCGCATCCTTGTCTGTGTGGGCAGCCACGACAACACCCTTGATCTGCTCGCCGACGAACTCATGGGCCTGCCCGAGCCCTTCCGGTTCGCCTCCACGCACGTCGGCAGCATGGGCGGCATTACGGCCTTGAAAAACGGCTCCTGCCACCTCTCCGGGATGCATCTTTTCGATCCCGGATCCGACGACTTCAACTTCCCGTTCATCAAGAAATTCCTGCCCGATGTGGACGTAACGGTCATCAACCTCGCAATCCGGCATCAGGGCATCATCGTTCCGCACGGCAACCCGATGAATATTCAGGGCATCGACGATTTCACCCGTGTCCGCTTCATCAACCGCCAGCGCGGGGCCGGGACGCGCATCCTCCTCGACTGGAAGCTGAAGCAGGCCGGGCTCAAGCCTTCCGACGTCAAAGGGTATGACAAGGAAGAGTTCACGCACATGGCCGTGGCGGTAAACGTGCTCACCGGGGCGGCCGACTGCGGCATGGGCATCTACGCCGCTGCCAAGGCGCTTGGCCTTGATTTCGTGCCGCTCGCCCTTGAACGCTATGATCTCGTCATCCCCACGCGTTTCCTCGATGATCCCCGTGTTCAGGCCGTCCGCGCCCTGCTCGATTCGCCGGCATTCAAGGCGCGCATCGAAGCCCAGGGCGGCTATGACACGCCCCTCACCGGGCAGATCATGGCGGAAGGCGAAAAACGGATGTAGGAAAAGGGATAGGGGTTGCGTTGCCGCCGATGTCCGTAAGGGCTAGGCCCCGCCTGACGGTCAAGGCCCTTGCGGGGCCGTCCGTAGGGGAACCTTCCCCCGCCAAGCTCCACCCCTAACCCGTTTCCTTGTCAGGGAAACCGATTAGCACAGCCAAGGAAAGCCTCATGATCCGCCCTGCCACAGAAGCAGACCTGCACTGCCATTTCGGGCTGAAGCAATTGGTTTTGTTCGACAGTGCCGAAACCCCGATGCATAACATCCGGCTGGAGCTGGAAGAAAAATTCCCCGATGTCGAGTTTACCCCGGTCATGGGAGACATTCGCATGATCCATCGTGTCGAAAGCATCTATCAGCGTTTCCATCCCCAGTTGGTCTTCCATGCCGCCGCCTACAAGCATGTGCCCTTGATGGAAGAGAACCCCTGCGAAGCCGTCCATACGAATGTCTACGGTACGCGTAACGTAGCCGATATGGCAGTCAAGTACGACGTAGACAAGTTCATCATGGTCTCGACCGATAAAGCCGTCAACCCGACCAATGTCATGGGAGCGTCCAAGCGTTTGGCGGAGATGTATGTGCAAAGCCTGAGCATCGCTATCAGCAAAGGCCGGCATTCCGGTAAAACCCGTTTTATCACCACCCGTTTCGGCAACGTGTTAGGCAGCAACGGTTCCGTCATTCCCCGTTTCCGCGAACAGTTGGCAAAGGGCGGCCCTCTGACCGTCACCCATCCCGACATCATCCGCTATTTCATGACGATCCCCGAAGCCTGCCGCTTGGTTTTGGAAGCCGCCTTTATGGGCAAAGGAAACGAAATCTTCGTCTTCGATATGGGAACCCCTGTGAAGATCGCCGATCTGGCACGCCGCATGATCGAACTGGCAGGCCTTATCCCCGGCGAGGATATCGAGATCAAATATACCGGTCTCCGTCCGGGTGAAAAGCTCTATGAAGAACTGTTGGCAACGAAAGAAAATACATTACCTACGGAAAACGAAAAGATCTACCGTGCCCAAGTCCGGGAATACGATTACGAAGACATCTGTACGCTCATGTCCCCCTTGATCGACCTCGCGATCAAAGTAGACAAAATGGGAACCGTCCGAATGATGAAAGGAATCGTGCCTGAGTTCAAGAGCAAGAATTCGGTATATGAGGCGTTGGACAAGGCTGAATAATACCCTGCTCCTGTTTTTTGCAGTATTATTCGCCCTCTGTTTGACCGGAGGCTATTACGCTGATGGAATCTGTATCTGGCTGTCTTTCCTTACATTGTTGGTTTGGCCGATATTGGCAGTCAACTTGTTGTTGCTGGTAATACAATTATTCACAAAAAAGAAATGGAAAAGTACGGTTCCTTTGCTGGCGATCCTACTTCATGCGGATTATCTGTCAGCCGTTTATCAACCCTCGTGTTGGCATAAACCGGCTGCATCTGAACAAGCAGGAACCCCTCTGACCGTAGTCACCTATAACGCCAGCCATTTCTATTGGGATAGAAAGTACACTATGAACGAAGCCGCCGCTTATATCAAGCAGCTACAACCCGATATCATCTGCTTCCAGGAAGCTCCCGGTGACGGATATTACCATCGGGACAGCATCCGGTACGCTTTCGATTATGTACTGTATAAATATATCAGCCGGCGTACAGACCATTTACCGACTACGATCTACAGCCGTTATCCGATCCATTCGGTAAAAGCTCTGTATTATAAGAATTCCAGTAATATGTCATTAATAGCCGATGTAAGAATAAACAACCAATACATCCGCGTGATCAACAACCACTTCGAGACAACAAGCGTCAATGCCTATCGCGGTATCATTACCGCTCTCGGCAAGAGCTTGAAAGTCCGTGCAAAAGCAGTCAAAGATTTGGTATTGAAAATGAAAAATAATTATCTGAAACGAACAGAACAAGCCGATTCAATCCATGCCGAGATCGAACGTTCTCCTTATCCGGTATTGGTTTGTGGCGACTTCAACGATACGCCCGCTTCTTATACATACCATCGGTTACGGGAAGGTTTGACAGATGGTTTCCGTGATTGTGGAAGTGGTTACCAATATACTTTCCGGCAGTTATACAAACTCTGGAGGATTGATTATGTTTTCTATTCGGAATCGTTGAAAGGTTATGAATGCTATTCTCCTGAAACATCTTATAGCGACCATAATATGGTGGTTTGGAAAGGAATAATAAATTAAATCTATTTTATAATGAAAATTGCAGTAGCAGGAACAGGTTATGTTGGTCTTAGTATCGCGACTCTTTTGGCACAACATCATCAAGTAGTGGCTGTTGATGTCATTCCTGAAAAAGTGGACATGCTGAATCGTAAACAATCACCTATTCAAGATGAATATATTGAGAAATATTTGGCGGAAAAGCCGTTGGATTTAATTGCTACACTCGATGGTGCAAAAGCCTATCAAGATGCCGAATTCGTGGTGATAGCTGCCCCTACCAATTACGATCCGGTCAAGAACTATTTCGATACGCATCATATCGAAGATGTGATCGACCTAGTGTTAAGTGTCAATCCCAATGCAATCATGGTGATTAAATCCACCATTCCGGTTGGTTATTGCCGTAGCCTGTATGTCAAGTATGCACGTAAGGGAACAAAGAAGTTTAACCTGCTGTTTTCACCGGAGTTTCTTCGTGAAAGCAAAGCGCTCTACGATAATCTTTATCCAAGCCGTATAATTGTAGGCTATCCCAAAATAATTAACAACGATCAATTTGGAGAAGAAAATGAAGCGATCAAAGCCATTGCTGATATCCCTGCACTAGAAAAGGCCGCCCATACATTCGCTTCTCTTTTGCAAGAAGGAGCTATCAAAAAAGATATCCATAGACTTTTTATGGGAATGAAAGAAGCCGAAGCGGTAAAACTTTTTGCCAATACTTACCTCGCCCTGCGTGTTAGTTATTTCAATGAATTGGATACATATGCTGAAGTGAAAGGTTTAGATTCTCAAGCAATTATTCAGGGTGTAGGTTTAGATCCTCGTATCGGTACGCATTACAACAATCCTAGTTTTGGATATGGTGGATACTGTTTGCCGAAAGATACTAAGCAACTGTTAGCAAACTATCAGGATATCCCACAGAATATGATGTCGGCTATTGTCGAAAGCAACCGCACAAGGAAGGATTTTATAGCGGACCAGGTGTTGCATAAGGCGGGGTATTATAGTTATAGCGACCGAAATGGTTTCAATCAAGCCAATGAGAAAGAATGTGTTATTGGTATTTATCGTCTGACGATGAAATCGAATTCCGACAATTTCCGTCAGAGTGCCATCCAGGGGATCATGAAACGCATTAAGGCCAAAGGTGCAACAGTTATTATTTATGAACCTACATTAGAAGATGGAACAACATTCTTTGGAAGCAAGGTAGTAAATAATTTGGACGCTTTCAAACAACAAAGCCATGCCATCGTTGCGAATCGTTATGATGAGTGTCTGGATGATGTTCAGGATAGGGTTTATACGAGAGATATTTTTAGAAGGGATTGAAAATATTAATTGTTACTTTGTAAGTGTCCAATTTGAATATTTACTTATTAAATATGTTTTTTGATATTGAATAAAATTTGTAAAATTGTCTTGTAAATCAAGGTGATGAAACTATTGTTTAGTATGGATTATTTCTAAATTAAAATGTAATTAATGTCTCAAAGGTCAATCAAATACATATCATTTTTTGATACTCAAGATTCGGTTATAAAGAGGAATTATGTCACTTCCGCTGCTAATAAGTTGGAGTATATTGCAAAGGCGATAGCTTCAACAGGAAGACAAGTGGAAATTGTCTCTATGTCTCAAGTACAAGAGAAGAACTTTAAGATTTATCCTCCAGAAGAGAGACAAATTTCAGAAGGAGTAACCCTTAAACTGCCTTTTTCGTGGGGTGGTGAGAAGGGGTTACTTGGAAAAATCAAAATCATTTGGCATCTTGTGAATCTGTTCTTTTATCTCTTGTTTTATTGTGGAAAGAAAGATACTGTGGTGGTATACCACTCTTTAGGTTATTTTGATATTATTCGGTGGGCAAAGAAGATATGTAATTTCAGATTAGTGCTTGAGGTGGAAGAGATATATTCAGATGTTTCTCGGATGTCTGACTATTGGAGAAACCTTGAGTTCAAGATGTTTGATATTGCAGATGCCTTCATTTTGTCTAATGATCTGTTAGACGAAATGATTAATAAACAGCATAAACCTTCAGTCGTTATCTATGGAACCTATCAGGTAGAGTCAAAACATGTAGAGAAATTCAATGATGGGAAAATTCATGCTATATATGCAGGGACGTTTGATCCTAATAAAGGGGGAGCCCAAATTGCAATATCAGCAGTTGAATATTTGCCGGAGGATTATCACATCCATATTTGTGGTTTTGGAGGAGAAGAGGTAACAAATCAAATCAAGAATCAGATTGATAAAATGCAAAGTAAATCAAAGGCTTTTATTACTTTTGACGGTCTCAAGAAAGGGAGTGAGTTTATAGAATTTCTTCAAAAGTGTCATATAGGTCTTAGTACCCAAAAGCCAGAAGGCGAATACAATGACACTTCATTTCCCTCAAAGATTCTTACTTATATGGCTAATGGGCTTTCTGTGGTGAGCATTAGAATTCCTGTATTACGGAAAGCTGCTATAGTAGATGCGCTCTCGTTTTATGATACACCTGATGGAAAATCACTATCAGAAGCTATTATCAAAGCGTCATTATCTGACAATAGAGAAATCGTAAAACGATTAGATAATCAATTTAAAAAACAAATAAATAGTATTATATATAATTGATAATGAGAAATTTACCCCCCCCCACCATATAGCCATGATCATTTATCGCTGTCGCCTACGCACATAGCGGCCGTTTATTGTCAAGTTAAGTTAAAGGAAAATAATTATCATGAAAGTCTTGTATCTATAATTGTACCTGTATACAATGCTGCAGATTTTTTAAAAGAATGTATAGATTCTCTTCTCAGGCAAACATATATAAATATAGAGATACTTCTCGTTAATGATGGATCTACAGATAATAGTTTGAGTATTTGTGAGTCGTATATGGATAATAGGATTCGAGTTTTCAATAAAGAAAATGAGGGAGTTTCTAGTGCGCGAAATTTAGCGATGGATATAGCAAAAGGAGATTATATTTTATTTGTCGATTCTGATGATTATGTGGAGGAAAACTATGTTGAACGATTGGTTTTTGCAATACGGTCAGATACTTCTGTCGATGTAGTTCAATGTGGTTATCGGAAATCTGGTAAGATTAATCAAGTATATAAACATCCTGCTACAAAAATTATGGGTATTGATGCTTATGAATACTACTTCAGAGGTATTACTTTAACAACAGTTGTATGGGATAAGATTTATAAGAAAGAAATAATAAATGAATTGCGTTTTGAAACGGGTAAGACAATGGAGGATGCCATTTTTTTAGATATCTTCTTTTCGAGTAAGAAACCGAATGTCATGGTGATTCCAGATATTTTGTATATATATAGAATTCGTGAAAATTCCATTATGACATCCAGATTTAGCAAGGTGCATATGTTGAGTAGTTTTTATCAACAGAATATAAATATTTGTATTTGTAAAGAATTCTATCCGCATCTTTTATCGATAGCATACGATAGACTTTATAGTGATGTGTTTCATTATATACAACTTTATCACAAAGGGCGTTTGAACTTCCCATATCAAGAACTCAAGTTAGCAATAATTAAAGAAATAGTGAAGATGACAGGTCATTGTAGCATAAGTTTAATTTTTAAACTCAAGATATTATTGGACATACCTTTCTTAGCAAAGATAGTATTTAGATAACAAAAAATTAAATATGGAGCCATTCAAAACAGACATTGCTGTTGCAATGATTTTTTTCAATCGTCCTAATACTCTTAAAACTGTATTCGAATCTGTACGTGAAGCACGTCCTTCAAAGTTGTATCTTATACAAGATGGAGCGCGTGCTAATCATCCTGAAGACGTAGAGAATATTGCAAAGTGTAGAGGAATCGTTAATAATATTGATTGGGAGTGTGAAGTTATCAGAGACTATTCTGATGTAAATCTTGGTTGTGGTAAGCGAATCTTCACCGGTTTAGGTAACGTATTTACACGTGAGAAGTATGCAGCGATCATTGAGGATGATATTGTAATAGGTAAGTCTTTTCTCCCATTTTGCAGGGAGATGTGTGAACGCTACAAGGATGATCAGCGAATCCACATGATTAGCGGTATGAATCACCTTGGGATATATGAGGAATGTCCATATGATTATTTTTTCTCACAATGCGGTGGTGCCATTTGGGGATGGGCTACATGGGCTCGTTGTTGGAATGAACTTGATTGGAATATGGAGGCTATATCAAATGAATATATTGTAAGGTGTGTTAGGCAATCTTTGTTGCCTAACAACAGGGGGATTCATATAGCTAAAAGTGCTACAAACGTACGTGATGGTATTCTCCATGGTAAAGCCCCGAGTTTTTGGTCTCTCCATTTTGGATTATATGGGATTCTTGGTTCTCGTTTAAACATTATTCCTAAATATAATCTCATTTCGAATATTGGCCTTACTGGTGATTCCACACATGCTGTCGATTCTATTAAGAAAATTCCGCGTCGCCTTCGTTGTGTGTTTTTTGGTGAGATTTATGAACTTCCAGAAAAACTCATACTTCCTGAATATATTATTGATGATCAGGTCTATATGAAACGACAAGATGCCATCATGAATCCTTCTTGTTGGGTACGGTTTATTGAATTACCTGAACGTATATATAGAACATTCTTTGTTAAATAAGCTTTTACTGCTAAATAGTTATAATGAATATTAAGTTAGTAATACTCACGATTATAGTCTTAGCGTATTTGTTTCAGACGAATTCTCCTCGTTCACGCAAGAACTTGATTGTTTTGGTATGTTCACTTTTTGCTTTGGAATCAGGTCTGCGTGGAATAGAAGTAGGGAATGATACCAGTTCGTACTATATGTCATATTACGACATAATTGGTACGCAATGGAGCGAAATTATAGTGGCTTTATTCAAGAGTTCCACCGAAGTTCGAGATCCTGGTTTTGCTGTTGTTGTTAAGGCAATAGGTTCCGTAATTCCAAGTTGGCAGGTATATTGTCTTATTTCTGCAATATTCCTTTATATTTCTATCGGTAAACTATGGAATAGATATATTGAGACTCGTTTAGGAGTACTGTTTGCTGCAATTCTTTGGCTCAATCTTTTTGATATTATCGCGTTGAGTGGTATGAGACAAATGCTTACTACTGCAATTGCTTTTTATATAATTCCTTATGTGGAAGAAAAACGATGGATGATAGTAGTACCCGCCGTGATTATTGGATCTTTGATCCATATATCCCTGTTGTTTTTTATGGCCTTTGTTGTGTTATCTTTCGTTCCTGCATCTTTATATAAGAAGATGTTATTTGTTGCAACCTTTTTGGTTCCTGTTGTTGGTATTTTCTCTCAACAAATTATGGTCTTGATGATTAATAGTATGGAAAATGACTATTATCAAGGATATGCAGAGGTTGCTGAAGGTGCTAAGGCTTATACCTATGTGTATTTGTGCACAACTCTTAGTATATTCATTTTTATAAACTATAAATTTTTGAAAACGGCTCCCAATTTTTTTATGATGGCTGCTGTAATGATGACATTGCTTGTTCCACTGATTTTACGAGGGGGAACTGCAATTCGTATAGGACAGTATTTTACAGTCTATATGATGGTTTCATTACCTTGGATTATGGAGAGAAGTAATATGCGCAAAATATATTATACAGCTATGATAGGTGTGCTAGTTTTATCTTTGATTACAACTCCAGCAATGGAGTATCATTTTTTTTGGAATAGTACAGGGAGCTATATTTATGGGTTTTAAATAGATCAAAATGGATTCAAGCAGACAGTTGAAACTAGGAGCTTTACTTTCATATGTATCAATAGGAATCAATATTATCACGGGATTCCTTTTTACTCCTTGGATGATTTCGTCAATAGGAAAAGAAAACTTTGGTTTGTATACCCTTGCTATGTCAGTTATCTCTCTATTTGTTTTTGACTTTGGTTTAAGTTCGGCTGTTACACGCTTTATAGCCAAATATCTTGCTGAGGATAAGCAGGAAAAAGCGAACCAATTTCTAGGTTTAGTAGGTCGGTTGTATTTAGTGATAGATATTATGTTCTTCTTTGTTCTCATTGGAGTATTCTTTTTTATACCTAATATTTATAAAGAACTTACATTGAATGAAATTGAGAAGTTTAAAATCATCTATGCAATATCTGCTATTTATAGTGTCTTTTCATTTCCTTTCATACCTTTGAATGGGGTCCTAACTGCACATGAGAAGTTTGTGGAATTGCGTATTTGCGAGATTATTCAAAAATTCATTATCATTAGCTCTATGGGCTTCTGCCTTTTTTGGGGGTATGGTTTGTATGCACTTGTTTTAGCTAATGCTATTGCAGGTTTTATTATGATAGGTATGAAACTTTGGATTATATTAAAAAAGACTTCGCAAGGAGCTGATATAAGTTATTTTAATAAAGCTGAATTTCGTGAAATCTTCGGCTATTCCGGTTGGGTGACCATTATAGCTTTAGCTCAGAGGTGTATTTTTAATCTTGCTCCCACGATTCTTGGTGCACTTTCTGGATCAACAGCAATTGCCATATTAGGTATAGCAACTACCTTGGAGGGGTATACCTTTACTTTTGCTAGTGCACTCAATGGAATGTTCCTACCCAAAGTGAGTCGAATTGTTGCTGATAAAGATGGCGATGTTCTCCCATTGATGGTTCGTGTAGGTAGATTCCAAATTTACATCATAGGACTTATTGTGTTGGGTGTTGTATTTTGGGGGCGAGATTTTATTCGTTTATGGGTTGGTGAAGCCTTCGATGAAAGTTATTTATGTGCCGTATTCATCATTTTACCTTCTCTATTCTATTTACCACAGGATATAGGTATTCAAACTATCTATGCAAAGAATAAGGTAAAGAAGCTCATGTATGTATATATATTTATGGCTCTTTTTAATCTTGCAGGAGCATTCATTTTGGCCCCTAAGTTTGGAACAGTGGGAGTTTGTGTAAGTATAGGGTGTGCTTATATATTACGTACTGT
>OGXQ01003049.1_pt1 | contig 10418 bp, 11 predicted proteins | sample 1576291 | NCBI WGS metagenome assembly OGXQ01 (sample SAMEA3541575, study PRJEB24748) | human gut metagenome | biome: human gut; feature: human-associated habitat; material: faeces | place: China | collected 2012 | reverse complement strand
GGTGAAGGATGCCGGGGTGCTCCTCTTTGACGACAGCTTTTCCGCCCTGGACGCCGTTTTTCGTAGCAGCTCTTTTATATGATAACGGAAGCAGCCAGACCATGCGTGTTGTTGCAAATGTGATCTTTATTGTTGCCAGCCTTACAGATCTTTTTGACGGAAAGATCGCCCGCAAGTACAATCTTGTTACAAATTTTGGAAAATTTATGGATCCTCTGGCAGACAAGCTTTTAGTCTGTTCTGCACTGATCTGCCTGATTCAGCTGGGACAGCTTCCGGCCTGGATGGTGATTATCATTGTAAGCCGCGAGTTTATTATCAGTGGTTTCCGTCTGGTAGCGGCAGAGCAGGGGATTGTGATTGCAGCCAGTTACTGGGGCAAATTTAAAACCACTTTCCAGATGATTGCGGTTGTTTTAATGATTCTGAATTTCGAGGCCCTGTCTGCGGTTACTCTGATTTGTACCTGGGCAGCCCTCATTCTCACCATTATTTCACTGGTGGATTATATTGCAAAAAATCACAAAGTTCTTACAGAAGGGAAGATGTAACATGGTCGTAGAGCTGGTATCCGTAGGCACAGAGCTGCTTCTGGGAAACATTGTCAATACCAATACACAATATCTGGCGGAGCAGTGCGCCCTTCTGGGGCTTTCCCTGTACCATCAGTCTGTAGTGGGAGATAACCATGACCGTCTGGCTGAGGTTGTAAAGACAGCTCTTGGCAGATCCGATGTGGTGATTCTGACCGGGGGACTGGGCCCCACAGAGGATGATCTGACAAAGGAAGTCTGCGCAGAGGTTATGGGATATAAACTGGTGGAGGATCCTCATACAAGAGAGCATCTGGAGCAGTTTTTCAAGAACAATATCTATAAAGAAATTCCGGACAACAACTGGAAGCAGGCCATGGTGCCGGAGGCTTTGATTCTGGATAATCACAATGGCATGGCGCCGGGATTGATTCTGGAAAAAGACGGGAAGACAGCTATCCTCCTTCCGGGACCGCCGGCAGAGCTGTATCCTATGTTTAAGGAGCAGGTATATCCCTATCTGCAGAAACAGCAGCCGGAGATGATTCGTTCCGCAGTGGTTAAGATTTGCGGTATGGGTGAGAGTCAGGTGGAGGATAAGCTTCTGGATCTCATCAGCAGTCAGACCAATCCCACCATTGCTACCTATGCGAAAACAGGCGAGGTTTCTGTGCGTGTGACTGCTCGTGCAAAGACAGAAGAAGAGGCAAAGACACTGGTAAAGCCTGTGGTGAAGGAAATCAAGAACCGGCTGGGAGACTGTGTTTATTCTGTAAAGGAAAGAGAAACTCTGGAGGAGGCAGTGGTAAAGCTTCTGCATAAATATGAGCTGACTGTCACAACTGCAGAGTCCTGCACCGGCGGACTTCTTGCGGGACGTCTGGTGAATGTGCCGGGAGCCTCAGAGGTATTCCGGGAGGGATTTATTACCTACTCAAACAAGTCAAAACGAAAATATCTGGAGGTCAGCAAAAGTACTTTGAAAAAGTATGGGGCTGTAAGTCCCCAGACAGCCAGGGAAATGGCAACCGGCGGCGTATTTGCCACAGACAGCGATGCCTGCGTGGCAGTGACGGGAATTGCCGGACCGGATGGAGGCACAGAGGATAAGCCGGTAGGCCTTGTCTATATTGCTGCCTATATGAAGGATAAGGTGAAGGTAGAAGAATACCGGTTTAAAGGAAACCGGGCGAAAATCAGAGAGCAGGCAGTGGTGAAGGCGCTGGATCTTCTCCGCCGCTCGATTCTGGAGAATTACCGATAAAACGGGAGGAACAGGGTATTATGGCATATACATGGAAAAAACAGGCATCTTCGGCCTATGGTCTTTCTCTGACACAGCTGGTGCTGAATGCAGTTATGTTTGCAGAGGAGCTTCCGGAGCAGTATGAGGACTGGATGGATTATCAGAAGCAGACGGACAGGCGGGTGATTCTGCTCATAAAAGAGTTTCTGGACGGACAGGATATTTTGGACGAGGTAAAGGCTCTGCGCTGTCAGGCGGAAAAGGAAATGAATACAGTAATCTCCTATACAGATGCTTTTCTGGTGTATGAATATGCATTAAACCGGCTGGAACGCCGCTTTTGCCCGGATATGCCGGATGTCACCGTAAAAGAGCAGGAGTTGGTTTCGCAGCTGACTGCCTATATTTTTGGCGGAGAGGACAGCAATGCTGTCAATATGCGGATTCAGGAGGTGGTATCACAGCTTCCTGTGCGTTTCACACGGCAGAAATATTACAGCATGGTCAAGGATTCCCTTCAGGCTTACGCAGGCGCGTACAGGGATACCCTGGATCATATGATGTATATGCTTTCCACTGGCAGTATGACGGAAAGGGATTGTGAGGACGACAGTTTTCAGTTCCTGAATCAGCTGCTGAAGAATTTGCAGGAGATTTCTTTTAAAACCATGGATGCCGACACCTATCACATGGCGTGCGGCAAAACACAGGAAGCAGGCGTCATGCTGCGCGCTTTGGCAGATTACTGTCAGAGTGAAGCGGAAATTTTGAACAGCCTTTATGTGCTTTGCCTGACTCGAGAGGATGCCATGCGCAACGTAGGAGAGGAGAAGCAGGCGTTCCGGATCCTGGCAGAATTCTGCAGAATCTGTGAAGGCCGGGAACAGAGGGAACCTGAGGAATGGGAGGATCAGCTTTCCGGTCTGGAGGAAATGCTGGAGTCGGTAGAAGGACTTCAGGAAGAATATTATGACCGCTATCTCCGGCTGGAGCAGCCGCCTTTTTCTGAGACAGATGAAAGCGATGAGGCAAAACGAAGCAGATGGGTCGATATGCTTTTGGCAGGAAGTACTTTTGTTATGCCAGAGAAGCAGGCAGATCAGAGTATTGTAAAGGAAGAGGATATCGAGGAGGCCATGAAGGCATACATAGCTGTTATGGATCCGGTTTTGACCTCTGTTCAGAAGCCGGTAGCCCGGGCGATTATGGCAACCAGCCTTTCCATCCTTCCTGTATTTTTCAACTCTGCGGAGGAAATTCACAATTATATTGAAAACAGCCTTGGCAGCTGTACAGATCCTTTTGAAAAGGCAACCTGTATGGAACTGCTTCAGCAAATTATGGAGAATTAATCTATGCGCTGGTATAGCCATCTGTATGTTGGTGAAAAAGCCGGAAAAAGGCGGTTTTCCATTATCCAGGGAATCCGGGAGGGAAAACTGCAGCCGGAGGTTTATGTGATTACACCGCCGCAGAACGGGAATAATATTCTTGATATTTATCCTGCTCCCATGCTTCTTCTCCCGCCCTACCGGGACGAGGATATGGAGATTCTGGGAATTGCAGTTACTTACTGGGAAGCCCTGGAGGTAGTGCGGCAGATGGTTGAGGACATGTACCGCTGCTGTGGGGAAAGGCTGAATCTGCAGGAATTCCTGCATTGCAGTGCGGACGGAGACGAAAATAGAAACAGTTGGGAATGATTGCATGTTAGGGATTTTTTTAGGAATCTTAAAATGGCTGGGGATTTTGCTCCTGGTGCTCCTGGGACTGGTTCTGACTGTCCTTCTGGCAGTTCTCTTCCTTCCTGTCCGCTACGAAGCAAAGGGAAGCTTCAGAGGAGAGCTGCTGGCAAAGGGACAGATCAGCTGGCTGTGGCGTTTATTTTCTATCCAGGCAGTTTATGATGGAGATACAGAGGTGTCTCTGCGGATTTTCGGAGTAAAGCCGGGCAGAAAAAAAGAGACAGCAGAGAGAACGGAAAAAACGGAGACTCCAGATCCTGTGGTGACAGGAAGCGGGAAGCGCCCGGAGGAAGAAGTGCCGGTATACGAAAGTCGCCCCAAGGCAGAGGTACCGGCGAGTGAGAAACACCAAGGGACAGAGGAAGGGATAAAGGAGAAAGTACCGGCGGCAGGAACAAAAAATGCGAAGAACGGACAGAAGAAAAAACGCGTCCGTCAGAGTCTGTTTCAAAAAATAAAAGTTACATTTCAGAGGATCTGTGGTAAACTGAAGACAGCAGAAGAGAGATGGCAGAAGCTTATGGAGTTTCTGGAAAAAGAAGAAAATAAGAATACCTTCCGTCTTCTGAAAAGACAGGTGATCCGCTTTTTTAAGCATGTTCTTCCAGGAAAGGTTTCCGGAACCGTTCGGTTTGGATTTGAGGATCCCTATACTACAGGAAGAATTCTGACTTATATCAGTCCATTTTACGGATGGTACGGGAGAACGATTCAGGTGATTCCTGTATTTGACGAACAGGTTCTGGACGGAGAGCTTTCTCTGAAAGGCCGTATTCGGATTGCCACCCTGCTTTTTATTGGATTTCAGGTGTGGCGGGACAAAAATTTCAGAACACTGCTGAAGCGATGGCAGGCAGCATATTAAGGAGGCAGTAGTATGGCAGACAATCATTTTGCGGCAACGGTAGAATCCCTGTTTCGGGGAATGGATCAGTTTGTTACAACGAAAACCGTAGTGGGAGAGGCGGTAAAAATTGATGATGCAATTATTCTTCCGCTGGTAGATGTAACCTGCGGTATGGCAGCGGGTTCTTTTGCAGACAATGCCAAGCAGAACGGCGGCGGCGGTATGAGCGCCAAAATGAGCCCCAGCGCTGTGCTTGTGATTCAGAACGGCGTTACCAAACTGGTTAATATTAAGCAGCAGGACGCAGTGACAAAGGTACTGGACATGGTTCCTGACCTTGTGAATAAGTTTACGGGAAAGAAAAGAGAAGAGATTTCTCCGGAAGTAATGGAAGCGGCAGAGGAAATGGCAGCCGGCGACGGAGAAAAATAATCCTTTCCAAAAAGGAAGATTTTTGGAAAGGTGCAGAAGAGCACATACAGAGAAGAAGCGCATCTATCTGGGACAGCGGCATAGAATGAAATATAGCTGGTTTTGAGGAGTGAGCCTGTGAAACGAGTATTCGGACTTATGCTGTTTTGTTTCGGAATGGGGATGACGCTTCTTTTATTTATTCCTGAGACCCTGACTACTCTGATTTTTATTATCGGATGCCTGGCTCTGGGATATCATCTGTTTTGCTGTTAGCATAAAAAACCCATAAACGCAAAGAAACGCGTCGAAAAGACGCGTTTTCTGCAATGTTCATTATTATGCTCTCTCAACTAAGCCGGAACGTAAGCAAGAAGTACATACATACATCTTCTTAGCTCCTCCATTAACTTTAACCTTAACAGATTTAACGTTTGCTTTCCAGATCGCATTGGATCTTCTATGAGAGTGGCTCACATTATTACCGAAGTGAGCAGCCTTTTCACAGATTGCACATTTAGCCATGATTGCACCTCCTTAACCGGTACTTGATTTCCCAGCGGGAAACCACAACAAATGTATGATACCAGATACTTATGGATTTTGCAAGCAGAATTTGTGAATTTCTTAAAAATAAACCTATTGAGATGGAAAAAGGCAGGAAGGAGCCGTGCTGATGGAAAGTCAGAATAGACACAGGTGCAGTCATGTGATATACTAAAGACGGTTCGCAGAAAATTTATTATTATTTTCCTATGGATTTTGGAAATGTTTTCATGAATAAAAATGGAGGGGTTCATATGAAAGGACGCATCAACAATAAGCTTGGTGAAATCCAGATCAGTTCTGATGTGATTGCCATGTATGCAGGTATGACGGCAGTAGAATGCTTTGGTATCGTAGGTATGGCGGCAGTCAGCATGAAGGATGGTCTGGTGAAGCTGCTGAAAAGAGAGAGTCTCGCCCATGGAATCAATGTAGAGGTAGAGGATAACCGGCTTACGATAGATTTTCATGTTATTGTGGCCTATGGCGTCAGTATCTGTGCTGTTTCAGACAACCTGATGGCTACTGTAAAATACAAAGTTGAAGAATTCACCGGCATGAGCGTTGAGAAGATCAATGTTTTTGTAGAAGGTGTACGAGTGATTGATTAAGGAGGACCTACCGGTGAGTTTACAGGTGATTGATGCCGGATTGATGCAGCGGGCATTTCTGGCAGGAGCCAAGGGATTAGAGGCAAAAAAAGAGTGGATTAATGAACTGAACGTATTTCCTGTTCCGGACGGAGATACAGGAACCAATATGACAATGACCATTATGGCGGCAGCCAAGGAGGTTGCTTCCATGGAGGAACCGACCATTGACGGTCTGGCAAAGGCGATTTCTTCCGGTTCTCTGCGTGGAGCGAGAGGAAACTCAGGTGTAATTCTTTCCCAGCTTTTCCGCGGATTTGCCAAGGAGATCAAGGGTCATGAGACCATTGATGTGGATGTTTTGGCTGCTTCATTTAACCGGGCTGCAGAGACAGCTTACAAGGCAGTGATGAAGCCTAAGGAGGGCACAATTCTGACAGTTGCCAGAGGAATGGCGGACAAGGCTCTTGAGGTGGCAGAGCAGACCGAGGATATTCTGGTGTTTGCAGAAAAGGTGATTGAGCATGGAGATTATGTGCTCAGCCAGACCCCGGAGATGCTTCCGGTGCTGAAGCAGGCAGGTGTGGTGGATTCTGGCGGCCAGGGGCTGATGCAGGTCTTAAAAGGCGTTTTAGACGGCTTAAAGGGCAAAGAAGTGGATATGACAGTTCCGGGCGCAGGGGCAGCAGCTTCCTCTGGAGCAGCAGCCGGAGCTTCTGAGATTGACACAGCTGACATTAAATTCGGATACTGCACAGAGTTTATTATTAATGTGGAAAAAAACTATGACGAGGCGGAGGAGCAGCATCTTAAGGCCTATCTGGAATCCATCGGTGATTCTATTGTAGTAGTGTCCGACGATGATGTAGTGAAGGTTCATGTTCACACCAACGATCCAGGTCTTGCCATTCAGAAGGCTCTGACTTACGGTTCCCTTTCCCGGATGAAGATTGACAACATGCGGGAGGAGCACCAGGAACGCCTGATTCAGAATGCGGAGCAGGAGGCTCTTCGTCAGAAGGAAAAAGAGCAGGAGGAAAAGCAGGAACCCCGCAAGGCCAACGGCTTTATTGCTGTATCAGTCGGAGAGGGGCTTGGCGAGATTTTCCGCGGAATCGGTGTAGACTATCTGATCGAAGGCGGTCAGACCATGAATCCCAGCACAGAGGATATGCTCAATGCCATTGATCATGTGAATGCAGATACGGTTTACATTCTGCCAAATAATAAAAACATTATTCTGGCAGCAGAACAGGCTAAGTATCTGGTAGAGGACAAAGAAATTGTAGTTGTTCCGTCTAAAACGGTTCCCCAGGGAATTGCAGCTATGATTAATTTTATTCCGGATCATTCCAAAGAGGAAAATTTGGAGTCCATGACAGAGGAGATGAGCCGGATTAAAACCGGACAGGTAACCTATGCAGTCCGCAATACAGTGATTGACGATAAGGAGATCCATGAAGGCGATATTATGGGTATCGGCGATCATGGCATTCTTGCAGTCAGCCAGAGTATTGAGGAAACGGTGATCGAGACTCTTGCGGCAATGATTGACGAGGACTGCGAGCTGGTAAGCATCTACTACGGAAGCGATGTTGAGGAAGCTGACGCTGAGGCTGTTCTGGAAAAGGCTCAGGAAACATGGCCCCAGCTGGAGTTCGAACTGCAAAGCGGAGGACAGCCTATTTACTATTATCTGCTGTCTGCAGAGTAGGCGGCCTATGAACCAGGAACCAGTTACAAGCTTAAAGGGAATCGGAGAAAAGACAGCAGGACTCTTTGCGCGGCTTGGGATTTATACAGTGGAGGATCTGCTTCACGATTATCCCAGAGCCTATGATGCCTATGAAGAGCCGGTGCCTGTGGGAAAGCTTCAGGAAAATACCACGGCGGCGGTTGCGGGCCAGCTGTTAAAGACGCCTTCTGTCCGCCGGTTCAAAAATATACAGGTAATTGTTGCTACAGTAAAAGATATGACGGGCAGCCTGCAGCTGACCTGGTATAACATGCCCTATCTGCGGAATACTCTGCAGATGGGGCAGTTTCTGGTATTCCGGGGAAGAGCAGTGAAAAAAGGCGGACGTCTGACCATGGAGCAGCCGGAGATTTTTACGCCGGAAGCCTATGAGGCAGTCAGGGATTCCATGCAGCCCATATACGGACAGACGAAGGGACTGGGAAATAAGGCCATTGTCCGGGCTGTGGCTCAGGCGCTGGAGCAAAGGCAGCTGGAGCGGGAATATCTGCCTCCCTCTCTCCGGGAAAAATATGAGCTGGCGGAATATAATTATGCAATAGAGCATATCCACTTTCCTTCCAGCCGTCAGGAGCTCCTTTTTGCAAGAAAACGTCTTGTATTTGACGAATTTTTCTTTTTTCTTCTGGCAGTGCGGAGGCTGAAGGAAAAACGCCAGGACTGCAGGAGTTCTTTTGTTATGAGCCACGCTTCCCAGGTGGATCAGCTGATAGAAGCTCTGCCCTACAGCCTGACAGAAGCCCAGAATAAGGTTTTGAAGGAGGTCAGCCGGGATCTGGAAAGCGGTCTGGTGATGAACCGTCTGATTCAGGGAGATGTGGGCTCCGGAAAAACCATTATCGCAGTGCTGGCCCTGCTCCAGACGGCCTGTAATGGTTTTCAGGGCGCTTTGATGGCTCCTACGGAGGTTTTGGCAAGACAGCATTTTGAATCCATTACCGGGCTTTTTAAGACCTATAACATTGAAAAAACAGCAGTCCTTGTGACTGGCTCCATGACAGCAAAGGAAAAACGGACTGCCTATGAAAAAATTGCTTCTCACGAGGCAGATATTATTGTGGGAACCCATGCGCTGATTCAGGAAAAGGTTCATTATCACCGACTGGGGCTGGTGATTACAGATGAGCAGCACCGTTTCGGAGTCGGACAGAGGGAGGCTTTGGGCAGCAAGGGCCAGGAAAATGGCTCGCTTCCCCATGTGCTGGTTATGAGCGCCACACCGATTCCGCGGACTCTGGCAATTATCCTTTATGGAGATCTGGATATTTCTGTAATTGATCAGATGCCGGCCAACCGTCTGCCCATTAAAAACTGCGTGGTGAATACCGGATATCGGGAGAGGGCCTATCAGTTTATGGCAAGAGAGGTGGCGGCAGGACGGCAGGCGTATGTGATCTGTCCCATGGTGGAGGCAAGCGAAATGATTGAGGCGGAGAATGTGCTGGATTACACCAAGCTTTTACGTCAGAAGCTGCCGGAAACCATTACTGTGGAATATCTTCACGGAAAGATGAAGGGAAAAGAGAAAAATCAGATTATGGAGCGTTTTGCTGCCGGGGAAATCCAGGTGCTGGTTTCTACAACTGTAGTGGAAGTCGGCGTCAACGTGCCCAATGCCACAGTAATGATGATTGAAAATGCCGAGCGCTTCGGCCTGGCCCAGCTTCATCAGCTGCGGGGGCGGGTTGGCCGGGGAAGCCATCAGTCCTACTGCATTATGGTCAACTGCTCGGATCAGGAGGGAACTCAGGAGCGGCTGGATATATTAAACCGATCCAACGACGGCTTTTATATTGCATCTGAGGATTTGAAGCTGCGGGGACCGGGAGACTTTTTCGGTATTCGCCAGAGCGGAGACATGGAATTCAAGCTGGCAGATATTTACACAGATGCCAGTCTGTTAAAGACTGTTTCAGAGGAAGTAAACCGGATTCTGGACGAGGATCCTACCCTGGAGGGAGAGGAATATGCGGCTTTGAAGGAGCGGCTGGAAGCCAGTCTTTCCCAGAGCTATGAGCGGCTGAATCTATAGCCAGGGAGAATTGACCGAAAGCGGGGAGACAAAAATAAAAATGTCAGACAAATTTTTTTCAAAAAAACAGTTGACAAACAGCAGACAGCGGCGTATGATAAGACCAATACAAAAAACCGATGAGAAAGAGGAGTAGGCTTAATACCGAAAATCACAGAGAGCTGCAGGCGGTGGGATTGCAGTATGGACGGATTTGCTGAATGGACTTTCGAGGGCAGCTTTGAAGCCGGAACCGGGACGGGATTTCCAGATAGAATTTACAGTCAGTATGGAAGCCTTTTCGTGAACGGACAGTAGGAGCTGACGGAGACCACAACCGTTATCTGGTGGCGTATATGTTTGTATACGGAGTAAGTGGGCAAAGGCCAATTTGAGTGGTACCGCGGATTTGTTAATTCGTCTCAGATACAGGAAACTGTATCTGGGACTTTTTTTATGTTCTATGATATAAAAACGCTCCGCGAGGATCAATTCTTTGTTCCCTCCCTATACCTGCATGAATCTGTTTCATTTCCCTTCGCTGACGGCAAAGCCGCAGCGGAGAAAAAACAAGAAGCGTTCAGGAGGAAAAAATGATGAGAAAACATGTTATGGCAGTAATGATGGCAGCAGCAGCGGCAATGGTAATGGCAGGATGTTCCGGAAATAGCTCAGAAGCATCAAAAGGAACTGAGACAGCAAAAACAGAGGCAGCCGGTACACAAGAGGCTGG
>OGXQ01003047.1_pt1 | contig 10424 bp, 9 predicted proteins | sample 1576291 | NCBI WGS metagenome assembly OGXQ01 (sample SAMEA3541575, study PRJEB24748) | human gut metagenome | biome: human gut; feature: human-associated habitat; material: faeces | place: China | collected 2012 | reverse complement strand
AGCGCCAGCAGCTTTTGGGCGGCATCCTTGCTGCGGCGGCCGCTGCGGCAGTAGACCAGCAGCGTGGCTTCCTTGTCGGGCAGCGCCTCGGGCATTTCGCTGCCGATGCTCTCGTTGGGGACAAGGACGGCATTCTCGATGTGTCCGCCGTCGTATTCCTCACGGGTGCGGACATCCACCACCACGACCTCCTGCGAGGCCATCATCTCATAGGCTTCCTCGGCGCTGAGCTTATGATACGCCGCCTTGTCTGTCATGTCCTCCGCCGTGTCCGCTTTTGTCTTGGACAGTGCGCAGCCACTCAGCAGCGCCAGTGAGGCGGCAAGTGCCGCAAAAAGTAATATCTGACGCATAATCAACCTCCAATATAACTGTGTTCACTACTGATACAGTTTATACTGTGATTATAACAGATACAGTTAAAACTGTCAAGGTACTTCGGGGCTGCTTTTGGAGCACAGGCCCTTTGTGGTTGTTGACAGAGAAAAAAATATAGGTATAATAAAAGTAAGAGAATAAGACTCATTCTTGCATTTGGAGGGTTGGCGGTATGCCAAAATACGCAGAGGAGATATTGGCCGCCGTAACGGAGCTGCAGCAGCATCCCACGGCGGAGCAGGTGTTCCTGGAGATGAAAAGGGAGCATCCCAGCATCGCTTTGGGTACGGTACATCTGCCCCGCTTGCCGGGAGCAGAAAAAAGACAATATTATGGAGGAGAAGCATCATGAACGCTAACGTATCGAAGCTGCTCAACGGGCAGATCAATAAGGAGTTCTACTCCGCCTATCTGTATCTGGACTTTGCCAATTATTACGCCTCCGTGGGCTTAGACGGCTTTGAGAACTGGTACCGGGTGCAGGCGCAGGAGGAGCGGGATCACGCCATGCTGTTCTATCAGTATTTGCAGAATAACGGCGAGGGCGTCACCTTTGAGGCCATCGCAAAGCCGGAGTGGGAACGAGGCGACCACATGACCCCACTGAAAAAGGCACTGGAGCATGAAAAACTGGTCACTGCCAGCATCGACGCCATCTACGCCGCCGCATACGAGGCAAAGGACTTCCGCGCCATGCAGATGCTGGACTGGTTCATCAAGGAGCAGGGCGAGGAGGAGAAGAACGCCGCCGACCTCATCACCAAGATGGAGCTGTTCGGCGGTGACAGCAAGGGGCTGTATATGCTCAACAGCGAGCTGAAGGCACGGGTCTACACCGCGCCCTCGCTGGTGCTGTAAGCCCCGCGCGTCTGCGGGCTTTCGCATCAGGCAAAAGGCAGACTGCATACAGGTGGCCTGCCTTTTCTTCCACCAGGCGGTTAGAGAAGACTAACTTCGTATAAAGCAGAAAGGACTTCAGAACTTGAACAAGGAAAAGGAGATCGAAACCGTTACCCTCATGGTGCGCCGGTATTGTTGGGGCGTGCATGGGACAAGGGGCGAGGCGCTTTGTCCGGCGTGCAATGCGCTGCTGGAATACGCCCGGCAGCGGCGGGACAGATGCCCGCACGGGGACAACAAGCCCTTCTGCTCAAACTGCCCCATCCACTGCTACAAGCCGGAAATGCGCCAACAGGTGCGCGCCGTGATGCGCTATGCAGGGCCGCGGATGCTACTGAGCCACCCCATACTGGTGCTGCGCCATATGGCGGAAACCATGCTTAGGAAAAGGAGAAACTCCCATGCCGGATAAACAGCTTTTGCGCCTCTTGGGCGAGGATAAACGATATATCTACCGCGCCGTGGCGTGGATGCTCACAGGCTCTTTGTGCAGCATCGGCTTTACGGTCTGCCTGTGCTATGGGCTTCATCTGCTCCTTATTGATGCGAAGGCGTCCCTCTACCTGCTTCCTTTCGCTTTGGGATCGGTATGCGCGGCGGTGCGCTTTCTTGCCACAATTCGCGCCGCGGCGGTACGGGACAGGCTGGGGCGCAGCGTGAAGAAAAACCTGCGGTCACAGCTGTACGCAAAGCTCCTGCGCCTCGGCGTGCGGGAGACGAAAACCGTGAAGATGGCGGGGCTGACCCAACTGGCAACGGAGGGCATCGAGCAGCTGGATCTGTACTATTCCTCCTACCTGCCGCAGTTTTTCTACGCCATGCTCTCGCCGCTGCTGCTGTTCGGCATCTGCGTATTCCTCAACTGGCGCGTGGCGGCGGTGCTGCTGGCCTGCGTGCCGCTGATCCCCGTATCCATCGTGGCGGTGTCCCGCTTTGCCAAGCGCATATTCGCCAAATACTGGGGCAAATACACCGCCATGGGCGACGTGTTTTTAGACAGCGTGCAGGGGCTGAAGGAGCTGAAGCTCTTTCGCGCGGACGCAAGGCGGCAGGCGTATATGAACGAGAACGCCGAGGAATTTCGAAAAATCACCATGAAAGTGCTGGTCATGCAGCTTGCCAGCGTGACCATCATGGACCTTGTGGCCTTTGGCGGCGCAGGCATCGGTGCGGCGCTGGCAGTATCGGGAACGCAGAACGGCGGAGGCATTGCCGCCGCGCTGTTTCTGGTGCTGGTGGCGGCGGAGTTCTTCCTGCCGCTCCGTGCCTTCGGAAGCGCCTTCCATGTGGCTATGAACGGGGTCAGCGCGGGTAAGCTGATGCTGGCGCTGCTGGAGGAACCGGAGCCCGCATGGGGCGAGGAGCAACCCTGCGGCGGGAGGCTGGAGTTGGAGGACGTGCATTTTTCCTACGAGCCGGGGCGGGAGACGCTGCACGGCGTATCCGCCGTATTCCCTGAGCGGGGCATGACGGCCATCGTGGGGGAAAGCGGCTGCGGCAAGACCACGGTTGCCAAGCTCCTGACCGGGGCGCTGCGCCCCGACTCCGGCCGGGTGCTTTTAGACGGCAAGCCGGTCGAAAGCCTTGACAGGGAAGCGTATTACGCTTCCCTCGCCCATGTGAGCTGCGAAACCTTTCTCTTTCACGACACCATACGCGCCAACTTCCTGCTGGCAAACCCGCAGGCGGCAGAGGAGGAGATGTGGCGGGCGCTTGCCCTTGTACGGCTGGACGGCCTTGTGCGGGAGCGTGGCGGCCTTGATTTTGTGCTGAACGAGGACGCGGCGGACATCTCCGGTGGGCAGAAGCAGCGCTTGGCGCTGGCCGTCAACCTCACCGCCCCCAAGCGGATCTATATTTTTGACGAGGCCACAGGCAACATCGACGCCGAGAGCGAAGGCATCATCATGGAAGTTATCCGCTCTCTCAGCACCTTTGCCGGCGTGACGGTCATCACCCACCGTCTGGCCAACGTGGCGGCGGACAGCATTTTGTACATGGAGGACGGCCGTATCTGCGAGCGGGGCGACCACGCCTCGCTGATGGCCCAAGGCGGACGCTACGCCGCGCTGTTCTGCGCGCAGCGAGAGCTTGAGCAAGGCTATCTGGAGCTGATAAAGGAGGCGCAGGCATGAAAAAAGAGCTATCCCGCAGAAGCGGCGTGCGAATTGCGGCGGAGCTGATGAAGCTCTTGGGCGGCAGGCTTTCCGCCGTCATGCTGCTGGCGGTATTGAACGGGAGCCTCGGCTTCCTGTGCGCCATGGGCGTACCCTTTTTCGGTGCGGTTGGTATCGCAAAGGCGCTGGGAGAGAGCATTCCCCTGTCCTACGGCTCCATTGCGGCCCTCTGCATAGGCTGCGGCGTCCTGCGCGGGGGACTACGGTATCTGGAGCAGTACGGCAACCATTATATCGCCTTCCGGCTGCTGGCGGTGCTTCGGGACAGAATCTTCACCAAACTCCGGTTACTTTGCCCCGCCAAGCTGGAAAGCCGGCAGAAGGGCAGTCTTCTCACCATGATCACGGCGGACATCGAAACACTGGAGGTATTCTATGCCCACACCGTTTCCCCCGTCTGCATCGCCGTGCTTGTATCGGCGGTGGTGATGGTGGTCACCGGGCTTGCTGCAAGCTGGTATCTGTCCCTGATCGCGGCGGCGGCCTATCTGTGCATCGGCGTTCTGCTGCCCCGGTTTTTCTCCCGCCGCATGGCCGATACCGGTATGCGGTACAGGCGGGAGCTTGGGGACTTTGGCGCGTATTTTCTTGACAGCATCAAGGGCATACGGGAGCTTGTCCTCTATAACGCCGGAGAGGCCCGGGCCGCCGAAGTCGACCGCCGCTCCAACGCCATGCTGGGAAGAACGAAGACCCTCAAGTGGGAAACGGCCCTTTCCGCCGCTGCTACGGAGGCCGCCGTGTCGCTATCGGTGCTGGCAGTGCTGGCCGTGGGGATCTTTCTCGTTCACAGCGGCAGCCTCAGCGTGGGGCGCATGGTGCTGGGCGTGACCGCCGTGTTCGGCAGCTTCGGCCCGGTCATCGCCGTGTCCGCCCTGCCCGCAAACCTCAACCAGACCTTTGCAAGCGGGGAGCGCATTCTCCGTCTGCTGGAGGAGCAGCCGGAGGTGGAGGCCGTGGAGAACGGCACGGAACTTTCCTATGAGGGCTTGGAGGTACACGACCTATCCTTCGCCTATGGCGGGGAGACGGTGCTCAGGGGCGTCTCCATGACCGCCCGCAAAAACGAGATCGTCGGCATCGTGGGGGAAAGCGGCTGCGGAAAGTCCACGCTGCTGAAGCTGCTGCTGCGGTTCTGGGAGCGCTCCGGCGGCCAGATACGCTATAACGGCACAGACATTGACGAGATAAACACCGAGAGCCTGTACCGAAACGTCACCATGGTCAGCCAAAGCACCTATCTGTTCGACGCTACCATTGCCGAAAACCTGCGCGTCGCAAAGCCCGACGCCACGGACGAGGAGTTGATGGCGGCGCTGCGGATGGCCTCCGCCGGGGAGCTGGTGCAGGCACTGCCCGAGGGGCTGAATACCCCCGCCGGACTGCTGGGCGGGCGGCTCTCCATGGGCGAGCGGCAGCGCATCGGTCTGGCGCGGGCGTTTCTCTCCGGCTGCCCGCTTATCCTGCTGGACGAGCCCACCAGCAATGTGGACAGCATCAACGAGGGTGTGATCCTGCGGGCGCTTTTGAAGCACAAACAGGACAGGACGATTATCCTTGTATCCCACCGCGCATCCACCATGGCGGTGGCGGACCGGGTATACAAAATGGAAAACGGACAAATGGAGGAGCAAGCAATATGAATCGCGGATACTTTCAGAAATTTCAGATCAAGGACGTGGTCTTCCTCGCCATCATGTCGGCGGTGGCACTGGCCACCTGCGCGGTGATGCCGCTGGTGATCAGCCTGCAGCCGCTGATTTTCGGCATTTCTCAGCTGGTCACGGCGCTTCAGATCGGCGTGTTCTTTGCCATTGGTCTGTATAAGGTGCGAAAGCCCGGCTCGCTGCTGATCATGGCGCTGATGATGGGGCTCATCCAGCTGATGATGTCGCCGCCCATGTTCCTCTCCAGCGTTTTGAACGGCATTTTGATCGAGCTTATCGTGCTGCTGCTGTTCAGAGGATATGAAAAGGATGCCGCCGTATTTTGCGCCGCCATGCTGCACACGCCCCTGTCGCTGCCCTTCAACTACCTCTATAACCGGCTCGTGAAGGGCGCGGACAGCCCGCTTGCGGCGGTGGCGGACAGAGCGCCGCTTGCCACCGTGGGGATGACGCTGGCCGTCGTCGCCGTGTCCGCGCTGGGAGCGCTGATCGGCATCAAGATCGCAAGGGAGCTGAAAAAATCGGGAGTGCTGAAGAAATGAGCGAAAAACTGTATGTGAAGCATCCCCTTTTTCCTATGGCGGGCATTGCCGTGTCCGTATTCACCTTTGCCTTTGGCCTTGCCATGGCGAAAAGCCCCGGCGTGTTTTTCTTTCTGGGCGGAATATGGCTGCTGTTGGCGCTGTTCGGGTATCTCCGCCCCTGCCTTGCGGTGCTGCCTGCCGCGGCGCTTCTCTGCGGCATCTTCTGCGCCCTGACCTACGCCATCTCCCGGGACGTTGCCCAGACCTCTGCCGCCGCCGCGCGGATGCTGGCGCTGTGCGTCGCGGCCATACCGGGGCTGGGGCTTGCGCCCGTCTGCCTTGTCCGGGGCTTTTCCTGTATGCGCCTGCCCCGTGTGCTGACGCTTGCCATGCTCATCACCTTCACGTTTTTTCCGCTGCTGCGGGCGGAGGTGCGGCAGACCCGGGAGGCCATGCGCACGCGGGGCGCGGGAGGGCTTTTGAACCCCACCATCCTCTACCGGGCCTTTCTGATCCCGCTGATGGTGCGGCTGGTCAACCTGTCGGACACGCTGGCCCTGAGCGTGGAGACCCGGGGCTTTAGCACCGAAGCCGCGCCGTACACCGTGTACCGGCCTGTGTATTTGCAGGTGAAGGACGGGGCGTTCGCGGCGCTGAGCGCGCTGTGCGCCATGGGGGCGGTGCTGCTGTGAGAGCCATCGAGTTCAAAAATGTGTCCTTCCGCTATGAGGATATGCCGGAGCCGGTGCTGAAAAACGCCTCCTTTTCACTGGAATACGGGCGTCTTGCCCTGCTGTACGGCGATTCGGGTCAGGGGAAAAGCACGGTTCTGTCCATCCTGTCGGGCGTTATCCCCAACGTGACCAAGGGAACGCTTTCCGGCGAGGTGCGCATCGGCGGCGAGGATGTATCCGGACAGAGGATAAGCGACATTTGCCGCAGGGCAGGCGTGGTGCTGCAAAACGCCGACGCGCAGATCATCCACCAGCGGGTGGAGGACGAGCTGGCCTTTGGCTGTGAAAACTTCGCCTTTTCGCCGGAGAAGATCGGCGGCTGCATCGAAAAGGCCTGCGACCGGATGGCGCTGTGTCCCCAATGGGGCACCCGCACCCTCTCCGGTGGGCAAAAGCAGCGGCTGATCACCGCCTCCGCCCTGGCCACCGAGCAGAAGATACTCCTTTTAGACGAGCCGCTGGCAAACCTTGACCGCAAGGGCGCGGCGTTTCTCATGGCGTCGCTGCGGACGCTGACCGAGTCCGGCTATGCGGTGCTGATCGTGGAGCACCGGCTGGAACAGGTCCTGCCGTTTGCCCATGAGGTATGGCGGCTCCGAAACGGAACGCTTGAGAGGCAGACCGGCCGGGAATCGCTCTATGCCACACAGCCGGAGGCGGCAGAGCCTGTCCCCGCAGAGGCAAGGCGGGAGGAGCCGGTCATGACCCTGCGCGGCGTGGGCTGGCGCGCGGGCGGACGCAGCATTTTAGAGGGCGTCGATCTAAACATATTCCGCGGCGAGCGACTTTTGCTCCTTGGCGACAACGGCTGCGGAAAGACCTCCCTGCTGCGGCTGATGGCCCGGCTGGCGCGTCCCACGGCGGGAGAGATCCGGCAGTTCATCGACCCCGCTTTAGGGCAGCGGCGCGGCAGCCGGGCATGGTTTCGGCGGGTTGGCGTGGTGTATCAGAACCCCAACTGCCAGCTCTTTATGCCGACGGTTGCCCAAGAGGTGGCCTTCGCCGCCAAAAGCGAGGGCTTTGCGCGGGAGATCATGGAGCTGTTCGACATTATGCATCTATCGGAGAGGCATCCCCACTCCCTTTCCGAGGGACAGAAGCGCCGGGTGTCCATTGCCGCCGTGGCTGCCTCTCAGCCGGAGCTGCTGCTGTTGGACGAGCCCACCGTGGGGCAGGACGGCGAGGGGCTTCGGACGCTGCTCCATGCACTGAACCATCTGCATACGCGCACAGGCAGCACCATCGTCACCGTCACCCATGACCGCCGGTGTGCGAGCGCCCTGTGCGACCGGGTCGCATGGCTCAAGGATGGGCGCATCGAAAAGACCGGCGGCCCGGAACTGATCGAGGCCGCGTGGGGGGATTCAGCGGCACTGTGAGGCCGCGCATGGCATAGGCCGCCGGCTTTTCTCCTGTCTCGCCTGCCGGAAAGAGATCCTGTGAAGTACGGAATAATCATCGGATCCGTTCAATTGACACGCCACACAGCGCCATGTTAGACTAGACCCCGGGAGCGGGAAAAACCGCGAAAGCTCCAGACCTATCATCGGCAGCTATAAAATAGAAAAGAGGCGATCGTGTGAAAGTGAAGAAACTTATTAGCGCAATCTTGGCGTGTGTGATGGTCATGACCATCAGCGCGCCCCAGGTGGTTGCGGCGGAGAAGCCACAAAACATAAACCAGGCCGGTCAGACAGAGGCGTTTTTTGACGACTTCTCCGGCAACGCGCTGGATACCGGCAAATGGCTGGTAGCGGAAAAAATGTGGGGCGGTTGGAATGGCGGTGTTGTTCCTGAAAACGTCTCCGTATCCAACGGTACGCTGAAGCTGGAGGGACACGGCAATCTGTACACCGGCGATGTGCAGGGCTGCAACAAAAATCTCCCCGGCGGCATTCGTACCGGAGCGGCCATCGCCACCCGTGACTACTATGCCTCTGGGTGCTATGAGGTCGTGGCGAAGGTGGCGCCGGTGTTTGGCGCGTGCTCCGCAATCTGGACATTTGAGTACGAAGAATACGACAAGGATTCCGAGGAGTACAAGAATTACCCCGACCAGACCGGCAAGCTCGCCATCGTGAATCACGAGATCGACATTGAGCTTCCCACGGCAAACGCCGATTTCGACACACCCACCTTCCGTGCTGCGCGATTCAATACCTACGAAATGGAAAACCGCAGCAAGTCTCACTTTCAGACGCTTCCTGAGGCGGTAGACGATGGACAGTGGCATACCTACCGCTTCGACTGGCATACCGGAGATGCGAACGAGCAGCCCCGCGTGGATTTCTATGTGGATGGACAGCTGCTGTATACCAGCTACGAGCATATTCCCACCCATGCCAGCCGTCTGTGGCTGGGTATTTGGTTCCCGGCGTCCAAGGACAGCGACGGGGACGGCTTTGGCGATACCGGCTGGACCGGAACCGCCGATTTTGATACCGCTGTTTTTGAAATTGACTCTGTCAGGATCACCCCTTACTGCGAGGCGGGCGACACGGTGGGAAACGAAACGTATCCCAAGGACGGCTGGGCCGCAGATTCCTTCCCCGAGGATATTGAGGCCGAACGGTATGAGCATATCCGCAACGGAGATTTCTCTGCGGGAGCAGAGAATTGGACTGCCTCCGGCGGTGCGGAGGTGTCCGATGGGCGGGGTATCCTGAGGACCGGCTCTGCCACACACACGCTTTCCCAGTCAATTGCGGTTCAGCCCAACATGACCTACACGCTGAAGGCAGACATTGTTTCCGATGGCACAAGGGTCACGCTTGGCGTCCGCAAGGCCAACGGTTCTGCCAACACGCACGAGATATATACGGATTCCGGAGAGAAGGTCCTTACCTTCACCACCGGGAAATCGTGCAGGGAAATGGAGGTCTATGTTCAGGTGGAGCGGTATCAGGACGGAGCTCCCGCGTATGTGGATAACATCTCGGTGATCAGCGGGAAAAACGCGCCGACATCCCCCGGTATCCCCGCACCGGAGCCTGAGCCTGCGGAACCGCCGGCAGAGAAGCCGGAATTCATTGTCAACGGCGCTTTTGCGGATGGGAGCAGCGGCTGGAGCCTTTCCGGCGGTGCCGAGATCGCAGAGGGCGTTGCAAGGCTGGCCTCCGGCTCCAATACGGACCGCATGACCCAGACGGTGCAGTTGGAAAAGGGAAAAACCTATACGCTGTCTGCCGATATCGTATCCTGCGGAGCAAGGCTGCAATTTGGCGTCAGCGACTACAACGGACGCTACACGCAGCTGGAAAAGGTCGTTGACGCAGACGGAATCGTCCAGCTGACCTTTACCACCGCCGCCCATATCGACACGGTGAAGATTTATTTCCAGGTGCTTCGCTATCAGCAAAGCAGCAATCCTGTCCTCATAAGGAACGTCTCGCTGGTAGAGGGTGAGATGGGGAATATTCCGGAGCCTGCACCGCCTGCGGGTGCGAGCCTCCTGCCAAACGGAGACTTCTCCAACGGAGCAGACCACTGGAGGCTCTCCGGAAGCGCGGCAATCGAGAGCGGCGCTGCCGTGCTGGCCTCTGGCTCCAATACGGATCGCATGACGCAGACGGTACGGCTGCAACGGGGCAAAACCTACACCCTGATCGTGGACGTTGCCGAATGCGGGGCGGAGCTGCAATTTGGCGTGAATGACTATAACGGACGCTATACCAAGGCAGAGCAGACGGTATCCGAGGCCGGTGAATATACGCTGACGTTTACAATGGCCCAGCACATGGATAACGTTGAGGTTTACCTGCAGGTGCTGCGCTATCAAGGCAGCAATGAGCCTGTGGTCATCAATGCTGTTCGTCTGAAAGAATCAGCGTAAGCCGGAGATCTGTAGGCACCGGCGCGCCGGTGTACGGCGCATGCAGGGAGTTATTTAAATAAGCGGAAGGCCGCAGAGATGCGGCTTTTCCAAGGCGCAACGGTTAGCAGCATCTAACCGCCCGGATGCATGCGTCGGTTAGGTTAATCTAACATTGAAAGGAATGATAGCGATGCGAGATCATAAGAATTTCTGGGACAGAAATGCCGGTC
>OGXQ01003046.1_pt1 | contig 10430 bp, 7 predicted proteins | sample 1576291 | NCBI WGS metagenome assembly OGXQ01 (sample SAMEA3541575, study PRJEB24748) | human gut metagenome | biome: human gut; feature: human-associated habitat; material: faeces | place: China | collected 2012 | reverse complement strand
CCCGTAGTGCTACGGGCAGGGGAGAGGTTAAAGCGTTTTTTTTGTAGTTTAAGCAAGGGTGGGTATAATATTCTTATTTTTGAACTCGACGAGGTGTTAGATTTGAAAGGGGGAAAATAAAAAAGGACTGTAATTTACAGTCCTTGTGTAGTTGCGGGAGCCGGACTCGAACCGACGACCTTTGGGTTATGAGCCCAACGAGCTACCACTGCTCCACCCCGCGATGTTTGTGAGTGCAAAGGTATGGATAATTTTTTAAATAGCAAATATTTTGAAGAGAAATATATATAGCTTGTTCTTGAATTTTTGTTAAGTTGTTGAATGACAGAAAATTATTTTATTGTTAAAAATGCAAATATCGTGGTATGAAGGAAAAACGGGGTGCATACTTTGGTATTTCATGATAAAAATGTGTAATTTCGCACAAGTTTTGTACAGATGTGCAGATAGATGAATTAGGATTATGGTTCGTACACGAGAATTGCTTATCGATGTTGCCCGTCAGTTGTTTGCCCGTCAGGGTGTGGCCGCTACGACGATGAACGATATAGCCGAGGCATCGGGAAAGGGTCGCCGTACGATTTATACCTATTTCAAGAATAAGAATGAGATTTATTGGGCCGTCGTGGAAGCCGAATCGAAGCATTTATACGCTCGGTTGGAGGGGCTTACAAACCGGGATTTGCCTCCCGAAGAGAAGTTGCTCAACTATATCAATATCCGTTTGGAGGCTGTGAAAGAAGCTGTCGTGCGTAACGGGACATTGCGAGCGGAGTTTTTCAGGGATATTTGGAAAGTGGAGAAGGCCCGGAGGAGTATAGACTTGCGAGAAGTGGCCTTGTTGCGGAGCATATTGAGCGAGGGCGTGGAGCAAGGTGTATTTCATATTCCTAATGTGACGGCTACCGCTTCGGTGCTTCATTATGCGCTTCGGGGGCTGGACGTCCCTTATATCCGCAATAATTTTTCGGAATCGGGAATAGACCGATCGAGATTGAAGGATTATATATTGGATTTTATTTTATACGGAATAAAACGATAGAAATATGAACCAAAGGGACGAGGCGCATGTCTTGTCCTTGTATTATGAAAAAAAGAGTTATGAAATTACTTGAAGGAAAAGTCGCTGTGATTACCGGCGCAGCACGGGGCATAGGAAAGGCTATCGCCCTGAAATTCGCTTCGGAAGGAGCTGATATCGCATTTACGGATCTTGTTATCGACGAGAACGGTAAAGCTACCGAAAAAGAGATTGCCGCTTTTGGCGTGAGAGCCAAAGGGTATGCTTCGAACGCAGCTAATTTCGAAGAGGCTCACAAGGTGGTGGAAGAAATTGTAAAGGATTTCGGCCGTATCGATGTTTTGGTGAATAACGCAGGTATCACTCGTGACGGTTTGATGATGCGCATGACGGAGCAGCAATGGGATATGGTTCTTACCGTGAACTTGAAATCGGCATTTAATTTTATCCATGCCGTAACTCCTATTATGATGAAACAGAAATGCGGGAGTATTATAAATATGGCTTCGGTCGTCGGTGTATCGGGTAATGCCGGACAGTGTAATTACTCGGCTTCGAAAGCCGGTATGATAGGTTTGGCGAAGTCCATCGCCAAAGAGCTGGGCTCTCGCGGCGTGCGTGCCAATGCTATCGCTCCGGGTTTTATCATTACCGATATGACAGCGGCTCTTTCGGACGAAGTGAAAGCCGAATGGGCTAAACAAATTCCTTTGCGTCGAGGCGGTACGCCCGAAGATGTGGCTAATGTAGCTACTTTCCTTGCCTCGGATTTGTCGTCGTATGTAACGGGACAGGTTATCCACTGCTGCGGCGGTATGAATATGTAATCGGGTCTGCACGACAAGATATATATAGTACAGGGGCTATATCTGAATGATATAGCCCCTGTATTGTTCCTATATTTATTTCCCGGCGGCGTTTACCGAGCCGCTGTTGATCGAGTTGTTGATTCGTTGTTGTCCGGCTTCGTGTTTCCGTCCCCAATTGATATTCCAACTTATGTCGAGAGTTAGGAGTTGTTTAATCATATTGGTTGTCGTTTCTCTGTAATATCCCGCATAGCGGTTCCAGTTTTCGGATTTTACTTTGTAATTGTTGATGAAGGGATCGAGAACCATGATCCCGAAGTTCCAGTCTTTGTAGGCATAGGATAGTTTAATTCCGTGTACATTTTCACCTCCTGTGAGGGTTTCTCCCCAAAATCGATTGAAATTGGTTTGGAGTATGCCGTTGAGCGTAAATCCCCAATGGGAAATATCGATACTGGCATCGATGAAAAAATTGTTGTAGGTATGTGTGTAGGTATTTCCTCGCATCCAGTATCTATGCCAACCCGGGGCAGCACTGAGGGTGAGCCAGCCGGGAATGACATTGATGCGTGTGTTGAGGTAGAATCGTAATTCTTCGGCATTCTTTTGATTGTCTACCCGGCTGAGTATTTTGTCCCCGACCCAGTATTTTTCGGGCATGATCGCACTGGGAGCGTGGGTATAGAATGCGCCGAGTTTTCCGTAAAATATTCCTCGGGTGTATTGGTATTGCAGTTCGTATTTGTAGGTGGCATAGGGTTTTACATCGGGGTTGCCGGTCGATTGTTGAATCCCGTCTATGTCTTGAACGACCGGGCTGAGCATGTCGAGGGTGATTACGCTGCCCATGCGGACAAAGTTGAATCGTAGGGAGGAATAGTCGTCGATGGTATATCGGGCCGTGAACCGGGGACGCCAAATGGAGTAGGTGTGGGACTGCCTGTTTTGTGGCGCATAGTGATAGAGGCTGTATCCGAGTCCGACCGACCCATCGAAATGGTTCCCGAGGCGTAACCAGTATTCGCCGAAAATATAGCTGTTGCCTTGATTCATGCGATCGATGGTATTTTGTTCGACATACTTGTTTTGTATCCATGACTGCGTGTGCCGTATTCCGGCGGTAAGCCGGCTGTTTTTCCAAGTTTTTTCGTAATCGACTTCGCCGAGTACCGAGAATGTTTTCCCTTTGATGAGGTTATCGATGGTTACCATAGGGGCGTCCGTGGCTAAATCGTTTTCATTGTAAAGTCTGTGACTGTGCGATGCTTCATAGCTGGTCACGAGATTTGCCATGATGAGTTGGTCTTTTTTCAAATTATTTTGGTAGTAGAGGTTGAGCGAAGGATGCAAAGATATGTATTCCGTACGGTCGTACATGTTGTTTTCGATTCCTCCGGGACGCTCGTCGGTCAAAATGCCTTTGTATTTGTTTTTATAATTGTTATTATTGAAATTGAGCGAGGCATTGAACATTTGTTTTTGAGGGTCGAGGAAGTTGTAGTTCAATGTGTGTCCGTTGTGCCAAGCCTCGAATCCGCTTCCTTTTTGGCTTTGCTCGGTGCGGACATACCGGGAACCATCGGCAAGTTCGTATCTTTCTGTATTGCTACGACCCATTTCCAGATTCCAGCGTGGTGCGAACCAACCGGAATAGGAGAATTCTGATTTGCCGGTGTTGACTTTGATCGAAGTCCAATATTGTCCCCACCCTCGGTTTAGCGAAGGTGTAAAATTCCCCATGAAACTACCACCCGAAGTGGGCGTTTTAATGATGAAGTCGAGTACGGCTCCTGCCTCGCCATAACGTATTCCCGGATTATCGATGTATTCTACCCGTATGATTTGCTCGGGAGAAATGCCTTGTATTTCTTTTTCTGTGACCGGACGTCCGTTGATACGCAGACTTAATTCGCTTTTATCGGTCAACGATATACTATTGTCGGTGGGGTTGATGACGATGCCCGGTATTTGCAGTTTTTGCAGTAATTGCAATCCGTTTTTCGATTGTTTTATCTGTTGGGCATTGGGGAAAAGCAGATTGCGATCGGCTTTACGTACCCAAGCGGAGGCTTCTATGGTTACTTCGTCGAGTTCTATGTGATCTATCGAGGCTTCTATGGAGTCGATGTCGATTCCCGTTGTGTCGGCATAAACTACTTCTATCGTATCATTGTTGGTTGCGGGATGCGCTTTTGTCGTGGAAAAGACCGCTAATATACCTGCAAGGAGGAGTACTTTTTTTATCATTGTATGTGTCGTTTTCTAATAGAGACGTAATTTCTCTACATTCGGTTGCAAAAAAACTGTGCAAAAATAAATTTTTTTTATCGTCCTGTCTTTGGTTATAAGTTTTTCTATATATTTTAATAGGGGGCTCGGTCGGGGCAAGAGAAGTGAAGGTAAGGTAAGCTACGATTCGATAGGAAAAACAAAAAGTTCGTTTTGTCTTTTTTTTGGCTTGCGCTATTTTGCAAGGCTTGCGAAAAAATAGGCGGAGTCTTGATATATCCAAGCACATTTGTTTCTGCGCTCGGTTTGTACTATTTTTGCACAAAATTGAAATTTGTGTAAATTATGGAAGTCCTTTACGAAGACAATCATCTGATTATTGTCAATAAGAATTGCTCTGAGATCGTGCAAGGCGATAAGACGGGAGATACTCCGTTGAGCGAGATGTTGAAGGCGTGGTTGAAAGAGAAATATAATAAGCCGGGTAATGTCTTTGTGGGAGTAACTCATCGGCTCGACCGTCCGGTGAGCGGGTTGGTAGTGTTTGCCAAGACGAGCAAGGCACTGGCGAGATTGAACGATATGTTTCGTAACGGCGAGGTAAAGAAAAGTTATTGGGCTATCGTGAAACGAGCTCCTGAAAAGGAGAGCGACGAACTCGTACATTATTTGGTCAGAAACGAGAAGAGTAACAAGTCGGTAGCATACGACCGGGAGAAACCGGGTGCGAAACGTGCTGTATTGGATTATAAAATTTTGGCTCGGGGCGATCGTTATACCTTGTTGGAAGTGGATTTGAAAACAGGCCGGCATCATCAGATCCGTTGTCAGCTTGCCAAGATAGGCTCGCCTATCAAGGGGGATTTAAAGTACGGAGCGGAGCGTTCCAATCCCGATGGGGGGATTTCGTTACATGCCCGTCATATCGAGTTTGTCCACCCGGTTTCGAAGGAGCTTGTGAGCGTGACGGCTCCTGTCCCGTCCGATAATTTGTGGCAGGCATTCGAAAAAATGGTGGAAGGAAAATAGAACGTGCTTTTCAGTACCCGAAAGAAATCTTTACTTTTTTCCCTTTTATCTTTTCGTTTTTGAGGCGGGTGAGCGTTTCGTGCGCTTTGTCGCGAGTTACAGCGACATAGCTGTAATGGTCTTTAATCTCGATGAGCCCTATCTCGTCGGCTGCGAGCTTTCCTTTCTGAGTGAGGAATCCCACGATGTCTCCTTTGCTTATTTTTTCTTTTTTCCCGGCTGCGAAATGGAATGTGGCCATTGGCGGAGTTTGCAGGAAGTTGGCTTTCGGGTCGATTCGGAAGTCGGTCGCCTCGGTTGCGTATTCGGGCATTTGTTCTGTGGGGCCGAGAATGATAAATGCTTCTCCTTCGGCATGCATGCGGGCGGTGCGTCCGTTGCGGTGCGTGAAACTTTCGAAGTCGACGGGCAGGTGGTAATGTACGATGTATTTGACTTCGGGAATGTCGAGTCCCCGTGCGGCCAGATCGGTAGAGATGCAGATGTAGCTGCTGTGGTTGCGGAATTTGCAAAGCGCCCTCTCTCGGTCGGCTTGTTCCATGCCGCCGTGGAAGGCTTCGGCGATAATGCCCCGGTCGGTGAGGAACTGCCGTACACGGTCTACGCTTTCACGTTGGTTACAAAAGATGAGGGTGAGTCCCGGTTTGAGGTTGTGTAATAGGGCAAGCAGCGTTTCCAATTTGTCTTTTATCGGCGAGTCGATTCGGTAGAGCGATAGTCTGTCGGTCGGCGTAGTCTCGCTGTCTTTCCGCGAGCCGAGGAAATTGAGCTTTATCGGTTTTTTCAAAGCGGTGAAGGCCGGTAGAGATTCACTGTCGGTTGCCGAGGTGAGAATCTTTTTCTTTACGTTTTTCAAGGGAGCGATAATTTCTTGCATTTCGTCCTGAAAGCCTAAGGCGAGGCATTTGTCGAATTCATCGAGGACAAGGGTATCGAGCGTTTCGAGTACGATTCGTCCCCGGCGTATATGGTCGGCAATTCTTCCGGGAGTTCCCACGATAAGAGCGGGAGCTACGGCGAGCGATTTACTTTCTTCCCGTACGGAGTGGCCGCCGTAACAGCAAACTATTTTTATACCTGCGGCGATTTTGCGCAATACGTTGTCGATTTGTAAAGCGAGCTCGCGGGAGGGAACGATGACGAGCGCTTGTACTCCGGCAATTTTGGGGGAGATTCGAGACAGTACGGGCAGAAGGAATGCCAATGTTTTTCCCGAGCCTGTGGGTGAGAGCAGTATAATGTCGTTTGGCCGTGTAGCCGTTTCGAGCATTTGCTTCTGCATGCCGTTCAGTGAGTCGATATTCAAGTTGCGACACGCTTTGTCGATAAGAGCCGATGTTTCTTTCATGTCTGCAAAGATAATGTAAGCCGAGGGTCGAAGCAAATTTATTTGTTTATGTCGGAATTCTGACTTTTGGTGTTGTACAAAGAACGAGAAAAATAAAGCGCATCGATTTGCTTTTACAATGGAGAATCGGATTGAAAAATAATTTGAAAAAAATGACGATCCAATAAAGTACAAGTATATTTATATTTGAAATAATGTTAAATGTGCTAGAATTGTGTTTGAAAATTATGTTGTATAACAGAAAATTCATACATTTGCAATGTGTTTTTCATAGTATTAGATTAAGATTAAGGTTAACAAAGATTGGTTGTCGTGAGACAATCAATTTTTTTTGCCTATTCATTATTTCATATTGTTTGATAGCCCCTTTATTTTACAACGGTAATAAATACTCCTAACTATTTTCTAACCCCTCCGTCACTACGTGCCACCTCCCCTATATTTTGTACGACAAAACACCTTGTAAGGCTACGGGACACGGCAGGGGGAGAGTATGAAACCCGATTGTTGCTGTTGCTTTTTTTAACCTCTTCGTCGTTTCAACCCCCTCGCCCTGCGGGCACTCCCCCTATATTCCCTAACGGAAACACAGGGGGAGAGGTTTAAAATAAAAACAGATGATAAATGCTTCGAGAAGAGGGAGTAAAGAAAAGGCGGCGGATATGCCTCCGCCGCCTTGCCTGAAAAAAGAAGAACCGGAATTGTTATTTTACCGCCACTTTCTGCGAGCGGTCGCCCGTGCGCACGATATACATACCGGGGGCAGATAGCGTCACGCTGCTGTCGTTGCCCGTATAGACCAACCGGCCGGCGGCGGTGTACACCCGGTAGGATTCCCCGCCGTTCTCCACATGCAAGGTGCGGCCTGTCGCATAGATGCCTCTCTCCCCGTTTTCCAGTGTTTCCACGGCGGAGCCGGCCGGCGCGAACTCTGCGGTGAAGGTCATGTCGCCCGTGACCGTTATCGTGCGGGGATTGTCGGTATTTCCGTCGTTCCATCGCACGAAATAGTTTTGCCCGAAAGGTACGGCGACAAGGGTCGCCGTGCTTCCCTGCGGATACTCACCACCACCTGTCACATATCCCATCGTTTCGTCTGTGGCGTTGGCCGTAACCGTGTGCAGGGTTACGCCGGTCTCCCGAATGTCGGTGAAATTGCGCCAGTACTTGGCCTCGGCATATTTCGGCTTACAGCCCGCCGGGACATAGAGTGTCATGGCATAGTCGTCGAAGGTCATTGCCCATATTTGGGGAGGTGTCATGGCTTTGGAGATTACTGCGGTCAAATTGTCGCAGTGGGAGAATGCAAAATCTTCGATACTTTCCACCTTTTCGCCAATGGTTACACTCTCCATTTGGGTACACCAAGAAAATGTAAAGGACTTGATAGTCGTTACGGAATTGCCTATCGTCACTGTTTTCAAGCCGGTGCAACGGGTAAATGCGTAGCCCTCGATAGTCGTCACGGCATTGGGTATGGCTATCTCAGTCAACTCGGTGCAATCTTCAAATGCACTGCTTCCAATATTTGTTACGGAGTTGGGTATGGTGACCGTTTTCAAGCCGCTGCAAAAGCTAAATGCGTTGGTTCCGATAGAAGTCACGGAATTGGGTATAACAATGGTATTCAGCGATGTAAGTTGATAACACAAATAGTCCGGAATATGTTCTACTTCTTCCCCGAATACGAAATCGGTCAATCGATCACAACCTGAGAATGGTCGACTACTATTATCTTGAAAATCTTGAACATTACGAGCGTTCCATATCACCTCAGTCAAGCCGCTACAACCGTCAAATGCACTGATTCCGATAGAAGTTACGGAATTACCTATGACAAGGTTTTTCAGTGATGCAAGTTCACAACACAAAAGGGCCGGAATATGTTCCACCTCTTCCCCGAATACGAAATCGGTCAGCCGATTACAATTAGAAAATGGAGAATCAAAAAATGAGACGGCGTAATACTTAGCATTACGAGCGTTCCATATCACCTCAGTCAAGCCGGTGCAACTGGTAAATGCCCTGCTCCCGATAGTCATCACGGAGTTGCCTATCGTCACCGTTTTCAAGCCTCTGCAACCGGTAAAAGCATAGCTCCCGATAGTCATCACGGAGTTGGGTATGGTTACCTCAGTCAAGCCGCTGCAACTGGTAAATGCCCTTTCCCCGATAGTTGTTACGGAATTGCCTATTGTCACCGTTGTCAAGCCGCTGCAACCTTCAAATGCCCTTTCCCCGATATATGTTACGGCATTGGGTATGGTTACCTCAGTCAAACCGGTGCAACCTGAAAATGCCCTGCTTCCGATAGAAGTCACGGCATTGGGTATGGTTACCTCAGTCAAGCCGGTGCAACCGTAAAAAGCATAGCTCCCGATAGAAGTCACGGAATTGGATATGGTTACTGTTGTCAAACCGGTGCAATCGCGAAATGCATTCCTCCCGATAGATGTCATGGCATTGGGTAGGGTCACCGCAGTCAAACCGGTGCAATCGCGAAATGCACCAGTTCCGATCTTTGTCACGGTGTATTGTTTCCCATTGTATGTGACCGTCGAAGGAATGACTATGTTACCGGAATACTTTCCAGAGCTACTGTATGTTACACTTACTTCGTCATCGTCCTCGTTTGTATAATAATATCGTATGCCATCGACAGTGAACTCACCTGATTTCGCTTCCATCGCATAGCCGAAGGCGAGGAGCAGGAACAGGAATTTAATTATCTGTTTTCTCATACCGTATGTGCTTTAATGGTTAACGTTTTATGAATTGTTCGAGGCAGGTGTGCCAATATTCCCAAGAGTAGCCAGAGGAGGGGTGGTTGTGGGAGAGCACCTCGCAGCAGTGGCCGTCGCCGAGCGGATAGACCCACACTGCCCGGGTGGAATCGTCGCAACTCACCGGCTCGCCTTCGCGCCCGTCGAGCGGTGGGAGCTTGTTGTAGAGCCTGTCGCCCCACGGGATAATCCGGTCGGGCCGGTATTCGCTCAGGAGCCGGGAAAAGACGGGGACAGCCTGCTCCCACTGTGCGGCCGTGGGGGCCGTGCGGGAGGCGGGAACGGGCGTTTGCACGTAGTTGTCGAATATCACGGCGTTCCAGAACGCCAAACATTCCTCGACGGTCGTCTCGTGCCCATACATCGCCCGCTCGAATACGATAAAGGTTTTCATCCACGACCGGTACTCCCCCTCGCCTTTCCTGTAAGAGAGATAGTCGTCCACGGTTTTCCGGGGCATTTGCCTACATTCGCTGTCCGGCGCAAGGATACACGGGTCGCAATCGTCGCAATAGAAGCTTTCGCCGAGCACGAGGATATGTTTACCTCGAAAGCCGGCGGAATAGTCTTTCCCGATCCACGGGAGTAAAGACGTGTCTGCTGTCGTTGACATAGTAAGATTTTTTCTTGTCGCCCGTTCCCCTTCGGCCGACGTTTAAAAACAGAAAAGCGCAGGGAACATTCTGTTTATCTTTTACGAGGCATCGCCAAACGCCCATACGGAAATAAACAGCCCACCCCACGCCATGCCGATATATCCGCCACCCCTTGCCGGGGTGGATATAGGCAAGCATGAGCGTTCTTTGACTGCTTATCCTTCCGTAAGAAAAATTTGGCGAATTTCGTAAAAAGGATAAAGCAAAAACGCTTTTATCAAAATGTCTGCCTCCTTGCCGGTAACCCGGCAAAGAGACCTTGTGAAAATGGGACAAGCCGAAATGAATTTATCGGGCTTTACCTGTTTTCACGTTTGCAAAGGTAGTGCGGGCAGGGGATAAAAACAAGATTTTCAGTTCTTTTTTATTTTTACCGGTTGTCTTTTTAACCCCTCCGTCACTACGTGCCACCTCCCCTATATTTTGCTGTGCAAAAACACTCCGCCATGCTGCGGGACACGGCAGGGAGAGGATTGTGCTACAAAGGACTTTCTTTCCCTGCCAAAGAAAGTCCTTGTTACACTAATTCGCTTTATTTGTTCATTCTTCTCAACA
>OGXQ01003042.1_pt1 | contig 10444 bp, 10 predicted proteins | sample 1576291 | NCBI WGS metagenome assembly OGXQ01 (sample SAMEA3541575, study PRJEB24748) | human gut metagenome | biome: human gut; feature: human-associated habitat; material: faeces | place: China | collected 2012 | reverse complement strand
GATCGGCAGGATCGGCGTGGACGGGGCCCTGTACCGCTCCCTGGAGTTTTTCCGCCCGGGGCTGAAGAACCTCACGATCTACGACCGCCTGACCATCTCCAACATGGCGATTGAGGCTGGCGCCAAAAACGGCATCTTCGCCGTGGACGACGTGACCCGGGCCTATGTTGAGGGTCGGGTGAACCGGCCCTGGACCGCCTTTGAGGCGGACGAAGACGCGGAGTATGAGCAGACCATTGAGCTGAACCTGGATGAGATCGACTGCACCGTTGCCTATCCCCACCTGCCGGAGAACGCCCACAGCGCCAGCGAGGGCGGCGACATCGCCATCGACCAGGTGGTGATCGGTTCGTGTACCAACGGCCAGATCGCGGATATGGCCGCTGCCGCCGCGGTGCTCAAGGGCCGGAAGGTGGCGCCGGGCCTTCGGGCCATCGTCATTCCCGCAACGCCCGCGGTGTACCGTCAGTGCATGCAGGAGGGCTACACAGACATTTTCCTGGACGCGGGCTGCATCGTATCTACCCCCACCTGCGGCCCCTGCCTGGGCGGCTACATGGGCATTCTGGCCGAGGGCGAACGCTGCGTCTCCACCACCAACCGCAACTTCGTGGGCCGCATGGGCCATGTGAAGAGCGAGGTCTATCTGGCATCCCCGGCCACCGCCGCCGCCAGCGCCCTCACCGGCTATATCACCGACCCCCGCACGGTCTGATCGGAAAGGAGCACAACAATGAACGCAAAAGGTTCTGTTTTCAAATACCCGGACAACGTGGATACCGATGTCATCATCCCGGCCCGCCACCTGAACACGCAGGATGCCAAAGAGCTGGCCAGCCACTGCATGGAGGACATCGACAAGGACTTCGTCAAGAAGGTGAAGGACGGCGACATCATGGTGGGCGGCTGGAACTTCGGCTGCGGCTCCTCCCGTGAGCACGCACCGCTGTGCATCAAGACCGCCGGCATCTCGGTCGTGATCGCCAAGAGCTTTGCCCGCATCTTCTACCGCAACAGCATCAACATCGGTCTGCCCATCATGGAGTGCCCGGAGGCTGTGGATGCCATCAATGCGGGCGACACCGTGAGCGTGGACTTTGACACCGGCGTCATCACCGACGAGACCACAGGCGAGACCTTCCAGGCGGAGCCCTTCCCGCCCTTCATCCAGAAGATCATTCGCTCCGGCGGCCTGATGGCCAGCATCCAGGCGCGGTAAGGAGGCGGCAGTATGGAGAAGAATATCGCGGTGATCTACGGCGACTGCGCCAGCCCGGAGATCGTCACCCAGGCCCTGCGGGTGCTGGACGCGGTGGCTGAGAAATTTGGCCACACCTTTACCTATACGAAAGTCCTGATGGGCGGCGAGGCCATCGACGCCTACGGGGATCCCCTGCCCCAGTCGGAACTGGACAAGTGCCTGCAAAGCGACAGCGTGCTGCTGGGGGCCATCGGCGGCCCCAAGTGGGAGGGCCTGCCCGGTGACAAGCGGGCGGAAAAGGGCCTCCTGCGGCTCCGGGCCGGCATGGGGCTTTACTCCAACAACCGCCCTGCCAAAATCTGGCCCCAGTTGGCGGACGCCTCGCCCCTGAAGCCCGCCATCGTGGAAAAAGGCATTGACTTTATTGTGGTGCGCGAGCTGATCGGCGGCGTCTACTTCGGGGAGCACAGGACCTACGAGGAAAACGGCGAGAAGGTCGCCGTGGACACCATGCCCTATTCCGAGCACGAGATCGAGCGGATCGGCCGCATCGGCTTTGAGACCGCCCGCAAGCGCCAGAAAAAGCTCACCTGCGTGGACAAGGCCAATGTGCTGGAGACCTCCCGCCTGTGGCGCTCCGTCATGCACCGGCTGGCGGAGGAGTATCCCGACGTGCAGTACGAGGATGTGCTGGTGGACAACTGCGCCATGCAGCTCGTGAAAGACCCCGGCCAGTTCGACGTGGTGGTTACTGAGAACATGTTCGGCGACATTCTCTCCGATGAGGCGAGCATGGTCACCGGCTCCATCGGCCTGCTGCCATCCGCCTCCATCGGCGATACCGCCCCCGGCCTCTACGAGCCGATCCACGGCTCCGCCCCCGACATTGCGGGTCAGGACAAGGCCAACCCCATCGCCACCATCCTGTCGGTGGCCATGATGTTCCGCTACTCCTTCCACCTGGCCGCCGAGGCCGACGCGGTGGAGGCGGCAGTGGACGCGGTACTGGCCGAAGGCTGGCGCACCCCCGACATCGCCGGGCCGGGCGTCACCCCCATCGGCACCCAAAAGATGGGCGAACTCATCTGCCGTCATATTGGATGAAAACAGGGCAGCCAAAAGGCTGCCCTGTTTCTTGTGTTTGCCCACTTCATATGGTATACTGGCTCTATCTTGTAACGGAGAGGGGAACAAACCAATGAAATATATCTGCGCACTTCTGTCTGTCAGGGACATTCACGCTGCAAAAGCGTTTTATCAGGAATTGTTTGGTCTGGAGGTGGCCCAGGATTACGGGAGAAATATTGCCTTTACCTGTGGGCTGGCGCTGCAACAGGATTTTGACTGGCTAATTGGAGTGCCGAGTATGCACGTGCGGAAAAAGCCCAACAATATGGAATTGGTCTTTGAAGAGACGGATTTTGATGGATTTATTGAAAAGCTGGATGCCTATCCGGGTATAGAACGGCTTGGCGGCATCATCGAACACGACTGGGGCCAGCGGGTGGCACGCTTTTACGATCCAGATGGGCACCTCATTGAAGTGGGGGAGGACATGGGGATGGTAATCCGCCGTTTTCTGGCTTCCGGCATGACTATGGAGGAGGTTTCGGTCAAAATGGGTGCCTCCATAGGAGACTTGACCAAACTCCTGAACACAGTTCCAAGCTCCGAAAAGGGGTAGGAACAGCAGATACCAGCTTGATCTTTCGCTGTATTTATTGCTATAATAATAAAAATATTTGTGGGGAGGGGGATATGTTATGATTCTGGCGGTAGACGTGGGCAATTCCAATACGACGGTCGGCCTGTTCAACGGTACAGGGGAGTTATTGTTCCGCGCCCTGCTGGAGACCTCCCGCAGCAAGACCCGGGATCAGTGCGCCATCGAGCTCCTGGGCGTCTTTCAGCTCTATGGGGCGGATGCGTGCACGGTAGACGGGGCCATCCTCTCCAGCGTCGTTCCGCCGCTGACTACCATCTTCACCGATGCCATCGCCCGCCTGACCGGCATCCCCCCCATGGTGGTGGGCCCTGGCATCAGGACCGGTTTGAACATCAAGGCCGAGATCCACAACCAGTTGGGCAGTGACATCGTGGCCTCTTCGGTGGCGGCGATCGCCAAATATCCAAGCCCCATTGTCATGGTGGACATGGGTACGGCCACCTCTTTGTCCCTCATTGTAGGCAGCGTATACGAGGGCTGCATCATTATGCCGGGGCTGGCCCTGGCGCTGGACGCTCTGTCGGAGCGGGCGGCCGCTCTTCCGCCTATCTCCATTGAAACCGCCTCCCCGGTGGGCCTCATGGGCCACACCACAGAGGAGGCCATGCGCTCCGGCGTGCTCTACGGGCATGCAAGCATGGTGGACGGGATGCTGGAGCGCATTGAGGAGAGCATAGGCCAAAGCGTCACCACCGTGGCCACTGGCGGAAATGCCCCTCGGATTCTGCGCTACTGCAAGCGTCCCATTCAATATGACGCCGATCTGATCATGACCGGACTTTATTTGCTCTACCAGAAAAACGCAAAAAAGTACCGGAAAGCTTGACCGGCCACGCCGTTTTTTGTACTCAACGGCTGTCTGCCGTGGGTAAATAAATTGCGCTGCATCCTTCCAGATAAGGAGCGGCAGCAGGAGGTAATTTCATATGAGAGAAAGCGAAAAGACCAGACGCCTGACCGGACTGGCCCTGATGACGGCCATTATTGTTGTCCTGCAGGTAGTCGCCAGTTTTGTCAAGTTCGGCCCCTTCACCATCACGCTGGCCCTGGCGCCGATCCTGATCGGCGCGGCCCTGTACGGCCCGAAGGCAGGCGCGTGCCTGGGCGGGGTATTCGGTGCCGTCGTATTGTTGGCCTGCATTTTGGGCTGGGACCCCGGTGGAGCGATCCTGTGGAATGCCAATCCCTTCCTGACCGCCTTGGTCTGCTTGGGCAAGGGCATCCTGGCCGGTCTGGCTGCCGGCCTGGTCTATCGGGCCATCGCCTGGGGCGGCAAATCCCACAGCAGCGGTCGTATGCTGGGCGGCTCCATTGCCGCTGGCATCGTCAGCCCGGTGGTCAATACCGGCCTGTTCCTGCTGGGTCTGTTTTTCCTGTTCCCGACCTATTTGGAGGCATGGGCCACCGGTGCTGGGCAGACGGTCATTACTTATATGATCTTTACTATGGTCAGCATCAATTTTGTTCTGGAACTGTTGATTAACCTGGTGCTCAGCACGGTGATTGTCCGCGTGGTCAGCGCCCGGAGTCACTCCTGAGTTTATCGGCGTCTGCCAGTCGGCAGGCGCCGATTTTGCATTTTTAGGATTAAGGACTTGCAAAACGTCGCAAAGCCGCATATAATAAAATACGATTTTAAAGTACAAGGGAGCGATTTCAGTGAAAGAGCTGTCCAGGATTGCATCGGCCGTACAGGCCTCCACCACCATGGCTATCGACGCCATGTTCAAGCAGATGAAGGCCGACGGTGTGGATGTGATCGGCTTCGGAGCGGGGGAGCCCGACTTCAACACCCCTGACAACATCAAGGCAGCCGGCATTGCGGCCATTGAGCAGAACATCACCCGCTATACCCCCGCAGCCGGCACGGTGGAGCTGCGTCAGGCGGTGTGCGGCCGCATGAAGGCCGACTACGGACTGGAGTACAAGCCCAGCCAAGTGGTGGTGAGCAGCGGCGCCAAGCACTTGGTCTACCTGGCTCTGCGGGCAGTGGTCAACCCCGGTGACGAGGTCATTCTGCCGGCGCCCTACTGGGTGAGCTACATTGAGCTCATCAAGATGGTGGGCGGCGTGCCGGTGGTGGTGACCGCCACCGAGGCAGAACACTTCAAGCTGACAGCGGAAAAGCTCTCTGCCGCCATCACCCCCAGGACCAAGGCCATTCTGCTCAACAATCCCTCCAACCCAACCGGCATGATGTACGACCGGGAGGAGCTGGAGGCCATCGCCGCTGTGTGTACCCAGGCGGATATTTATGTGATTTCCGACGAGATCTACGCCTGCCTGGCCTACGACGGCCGCACCTTCACCAGCTTCGCCTCCCTCAGCGCCGACGCCAAGGAGCGCACCATCCTGGTCAACGGCGTATCCAAGGCATACGCCATGACCGGCTGGCGCATCGGTTACGCCTGCGCCAACGACGTCATCGCCAAGGTGATGGCCAATTACGTCAGCCACTCCACCGGTTCTCCGGTGGCCATCTCCCAGAGGGCCGCCGCTGTGGCCCTCTCCGGTTCCCAGGCGGAGATTGAGACCATGCGCCAGGCCTTTGAGCAGCGCCGCAACTACATTGTGGAGCGGATGAACGCCATCCCCGGCGTGAGTTGCATCCAGCCGGAGGGGGCGTTCTATGTGATGATGAACCTGGAGCAGCTTCTCGGCAAGACCATTCACGGGGTGGAGATCACCAATGACGACGTGTTCGCCGACGCCTTCCTGAAGTACGGCCTGGTGGCGGTGGTACCTGGCTCCGGCTTCGGAGCGCCCAACTTCGTCCGCTGGTCCTACGCCACTTCTATGGAAAATATCAAAGAGGGCCTGGACCGTCTGGAAAAATTTTTGGCGGAATGACAACGGCAAAAACAGGGGGCGGAACTTGTGTCCGCCCCCGTTTTATGATATTCTAGCCAGTGAAATCTGAGGAGAAAGAGGTCTTTGCATGCACGACCGTTATGAGAGCCCGCTGTCCTCCCGCTACGCCAGCGACGAGATGCAGTATATCTTTTCGCCCGACAAGAAATTTTCCACCTGGCGCCGCCTGTGGGTCGCCCTGGCCCGGGCTGAGATGGAGCTGGGACTGCCGGTGACCCAGGAGCAGGTGGACGAGCTGGAGGCCCACCTCACCGACATTGACTACGACAAAGCCGCGGCGTATGAAAAGAAGCTCCGCCACGACGTGATGGCACACGTCCACACCTATGGCGAGGCGTGCCCCAAAGCTATGCCCATCATCCACCTGGGAGCCACGAGCTGCTATGTGGGGGACAACACCGATGTGATCCTCATGCGGGAAGCCCTTCTGCTGGTGCGCGACAAGCTGGTACGGGTGCTGGCCCGCCTGACGGAGTTCGCGGAGCAGTACAAGGCCCTGCCCACCCTGGGCTTCACCCACTTCCAGCCCGCCCAACTGGTGACGGTGGGGAAGCGGGCCACCCTCTGGATGAACGAGCTGCTGATGGATCTGGAGGAGGTGGAGCACCGCATCGCCTCTCTGAAGCTGCTGGGCAGCAAGGGCACCACCGGCACTCAGGCATCCTTCCTGGAGCTGTTCGAGGGAGACCATGAGAAATGCCGGGCGCTGGAGCGGAAGATCGCCGCCGAGATGGGCTTCGACGCCGTGGTGCCCGTTTCGGGTCAGACCTATTCCCGCAAGATGGACTATGCGGTGTTGTCCACCCTCTCCGGCATTGCCCAGTCTGCCAGCAAGTTCGCCACCGATCTGCGCCTGCTCTGCCACCTGAAGGAGGTGGAGGAGCCCTTTGAGAAAAACCAGATCGGTTCCTCCGCCATGCCCTACAAGCGCAATCCCATGCGCTGCGAGCGCATCTGCGCCCTGGCCCGCTATGTGATGGCCGACGCGGTCAACCCTGCGGTCACCGCCTCCGCCCAGTGGTTCGAGCGTACTCTGGACGACTCGGCCAACAAGCGTCTGTCCGTGCCCGAGGCTTTCCTGGCGGTGGATGCCATTCTGAGCATCTATGCCAACGTGGCCGGAGGACTGGTGGTCCATGAGAAAGTGATCGAGCGCCACGTGCGGGAGGAGTTGCCCTTCATGGCCAGTGAGAACATCCTGATGGACGCTGTGAAGCGGGGCGGCAACCGGCAAGAGCTCCACGAGCGTATCCGCGTGCTCTCCCAGGAGGCAGGAGCCAACGTAAAGGACTGTGGCCTTAGCAACAACCTGATCGAGCTCATCGCCGCCGACCCGGCCTTCTCCATGCTGAGCCGGGAGGAGCTGACCGCCCATTTGGAGCCGGCCCGCTATATTGGGCGCTGCCCGCAGCAGGTGGAGGATTTCCTTGCTCACGATGTCCAGCCCGTGTTGGAGCGCTATGCTGCCGCCCTACAGGGCAAAGAGACGGAACTGAAGGTTTAAGAGGAGGATATTGAATATGGAAAAAGCAGTACGCCGCATCGGCGTGTTTACCAGCGGGGGCGATGCCCCTGGTATGAATGCCGCCATCCGGGCAGTGGTGCGTACCTCTCTGCACATGGGTATTGAATGTGTGGGCATCCGCCGGGGCTACCACGGTCTGATCAACGGCGATTTCACCAAGCTGACCTTTGAGAGCGTAAGCGACTTGTCCCGCCGGGGCGGCACCATGCTCTACTCCGCCCGCAGTGAGGAGTTCAAAACCCCCGCTGGCCAGGAGAGGGCGGTGGCTACCTGCAAGATGCTGGGGCTGGACGCCCTAGTGGGCATCGGCGGCGATGGTACCTTCAGCGGCTTGCTCTGCCTGGCCAAGAGAGGACTTTCCGTTGTGGGCATTCCCGGCACCATTGACAACGACATTGCCTGTTCCAGCTATACCATCGGCTATGACACCGCCTGCAACACCGCGCTGGAGTCCATCGACAAGCTGCGGGACACCATGCAGTCTCACGAGCGCTGTTCCGTGGTGGAGGTCATGGGCCACCGGGCGGGCCATCTGGCCCTTACCGTAGGCGTGGCCTGCGGCGCTACTGCCGTGATCGTCCCGGAGCACCCTGTGGACTATGAAGCCGACCTGCTGGAGCCCATCCGCCGGGCCCGTCTGGCCGGCCGTACCCACTTCATGATCATCGTGGCCGAGGGCGTAGAGGGCGGCGCCTACTCCATCGGCAAGGTCATCGAGGAGGCTACCGCCCTGGATACCCGGGTCACTGTGCTGGGACACATCCAGCGGGGCGGCTCTCCCTCCTCCCGCGACCGGATCACCGCTACCTACATGGGTTATGAGGCGGTGCGCCTGCTGGCCGAGGGCAAGACCTGCCGGGTGGTGGCCCTTCAGGGGGAGAACTATGTGGACTATGACATCACCGAGGCCCTCCAGATGACCAAGAGTCTGGATCAGCACACCTATGAGGTCATGCGCGCCCTCACCGGCGTGCATTGAGCGGAGAGCGGGCATGAAAAAGTGGTACGATGAGGAGTACGAGTTTCAGGTCGAGGTAACCGGCTTCCTCCGGGGCGACCATACTGAGCGGTATTGCCGCAACGGAGAGGAGGTCGGAGACCGGTATACCTGCACCTATGGCTGCCCGGTCAATCAGGACGGGCAGGGGATCTGCTCCAAGGCCATGCTACTGCTTTTCCCCCTCATGGAGGCCGTCCGAAGCGGCGGCGATCTGGAAAACGTAGGCGGAAGCGGCCCCTATTGCAAGGATATTGTGTGCCCCGACGGCTGCGTTCTCTTTCGCCTCACGGCAAAAAAGCTGGGAAACGAGAACTTTTTCAAAGGAAATTTTCTGGACTGAGCCAGATAAAAAGCGGCTCTGTGCAAATGCACAGGGCCGCTTTTTCAGCAAGTTTTACGCCTCCTGAGAGACCAGCACCTTTTTCAGCCGTGCATAGCGGGGGAGGGAGTGTTCCTGCGGGGCCCGAGGGACGCCCTGAATCAGGGGGAGCACGTAGTCGATGAAGGGCTGCTCCAGGCCGTTCCCATCGGCGTTGATCCAGGCGCGGGGAACCGTCTTTTCCGCGTTGGCCACAATATCCAGGGGTTCCAGCACAGTCTCGCAGCGGTAGCCTCCCTCCCGGGTGCACCGGAAGGCCACCATCTTGTCGGAATACCCGGCGACCGCAGCCTCCACGGCCGCCTTGCCCGCCAGAAACGCCTCGTCGATGTCGGTCTGGGACGCGCTGTGGGCGCCGCAGCGCTGGGGGAGGGACAACTCGATGCCCCGCACCTTGGCGGAGGGCTCCCGCTGCCGGAGAAGGTCGGCCAGCAGCGCCGCCAGCCCCCCAAGCTGGGTGTGGCCGAAGCCGTCGTTGGCGGCGGCGGAAACTCCTTCGGCGATGAAGGCGCCGTCCGCCCGGTGGATTCCCTCAGAGACCGCGATCAGGCACTTGTTCTTCGCCTGATAGTCCTGGTGGACATCCGCCAGAAAGCGTTCCATGTCAAAATCCACCTCGGGAAGGTAGATGAGATCCGGGCCGTAGCCCACCCAGGCAGCCAGAGCAGCCGAGCCGGCCAGCCAGCCGGCGTGGCGTCCCATGATCTCCAGAACGGTAATGGTTCCGTTGTCGTACACATGGGTGTCCCGTTGGACCTCCATGCAGGTGGTAGCGATGTACCGGGCTGCGGAGCCGAAGCCCGGGCAGTGGTCGGTGCCGTTGAGGTCATTGTCAATGGTCTTGGGCACGCCGATGACGCGGCACGCATAGCCCACGGACTGCATGTACTTGGAGATTTTGTTGCATGTGTCCATGGAGTCGTTGCCGCCGTTGTAGAAGAAATAGCGCACATCATACTTGCGGAAAATCTCGAGAATACGGCGGTAGTCGGTGTCATCCTGGCTGGGCTCAGCCAGCTTGTAGCGGCAGGAGCCCAGCGCGGAGGACGGGGTGTACCGCAGCAGCTCCAGCTCCCCGGCATCCTCCTGCCCCATATCGTACAGCCGGTCCTCCAGGACGCCCTGGATTCCGTTGGCCGCCCCCAGCACCCGGGTGATGCAGTCCGTGTCCAGGGCCGTGCGGATCACCCCGAGCGCGCTGGCATTGATGACCGCAGTGGGGCCTCCCGACTGCCCGATGATGCAGGCTCCTCTCAATTCACTCATGAATCGTACCTCCCTGACCGTAGTTTAGTTTGGTGAACCTAGCGGTTTTTGCGTAAATATCATAGCACGTCCTCTTGCAATTGGCAATGAAAACTGATAGAATCATGTGGCAAATAAACGAAGGAGATGAGCCCTCTATGCCACTGGTTACCACGAAGGAAATGTTCCGAAAGGCCTATGACGGCGGTTACGCCATCGGTGCGTTCAATGTAAACAATATGGAGATTGTTCAGGGCATCACGGAGGCGGCCAGAGAGGTTCGCGCCCCCATGATTCTCCAGGTGTCGAAGGGCGCCCGCGCCTATGCCAACCACACCTATTTAGTCAAGCTGGTGGAGGCGGCGGTCATTGAGTGCCCCGAGATCCCCATTGCCCTGCACCTGGATCACGGCCCGGATTTTGAAACCTGCAAGTCCTGCATTGACGGCGGCTTCACCTCCGTCATGATCGACGCCTCCTCCAAGCCCTTTGCCGAG
>OGXQ01003038.1_pt1 | contig 10462 bp, 10 predicted proteins | sample 1576291 | NCBI WGS metagenome assembly OGXQ01 (sample SAMEA3541575, study PRJEB24748) | human gut metagenome | biome: human gut; feature: human-associated habitat; material: faeces | place: China | collected 2012 | reverse complement strand
ATTATGAAGAACAGCACCGCCGTAACAAGCAATGCACCGATAAAACCAAATTCCTCACTTATTACACTGAATATAAAGTCAGTATATTTAGTAGGCAAATAACCCATTTGGTTTTGCGTTCCCTGCAAATATCCTTTACCCCAAAGCTGACCCGAACCGACCGCAATTTTAGATTGAATTACGTTATAGCCTCTGCCCCTTGGGTCAAGGTTTGGATTTAAAAACACCTGAATACGTTTCTGCTGATATTCCGAAAGTACATACTTATATATAAAAGGCAATGACGCGACACCTGCCACACCAATCGGCAATATATATTTATATGAAAGTTTTGCAACAAACATAAGACATATAAACATAAACAAAAATACCAACACACTGCCCATATCAGGCTGTAACAAAATCAAACCTACAAGCACGCCGATATGAAGCAACAATCCTAAAATCGTAAGCGGTTTATTTATATCGTCATGTACTTTTGATAAGTGACACGAAAAAGTTACTATAAAGCAAATTTTTGCGATTTCCGAAGGCTGAATACCGATTGCACCGAATCTGATCCAGCTCCTCGCACCCCAGTCGCCGCTGACACCAAACACCAATACCAAAAGCAGTATCGCGACGGCGAATATATAAATCGGTTTGACGAGATTTTTAAGCTGTTCGTAATCGAAAAAACACGTTACAAGCATTGCCGCACAACCTAAAACCATTGCACCCGACTGCACTATTACATTCGTATTCGACTGCAATGTTCGCGTAGCCGAATAAATCATCACTATTCCAAACACCGACAAACAGATTGTCGCTATAAACAAAACCCAGTCAAACTCCATAAGTATGACGGATTTTTTTGAAACACTTTTTATTTTCAAAAATATCACTCCTATTCAGATTACAGACAAAACGATTTTATCACAATTATTTATATTATATAACAATATTCGATTTTAAGCAATATTTTTAAAACTTTTTCGATTTTATTTTTAACAATAAAAAAATGGCGATTAAAAATCGTCATTTTTATGGTAAAGGAATATTTAATTTTTGCAATAATTCATTCGCACGGCGAATTTGTTTTTTACGATATTCCGCAATGTAATGCGTATCAGAACCGACGCTTACGGGAATTCCGCTTTCTTTGATTATCTGCTGTTTCTTTTCGTTGGTAAGAAAATCATAATAATATATGTAATTTCCCGAAGTATTCAGTTCCCAAAAAATATCGTTGTCACGTAAAATTTTTATTATATCAAGTCCGTATCTTTCACCGAGTTTGAAAATATCGGTATGTGCAAGACCTGCTTTGCATTTAAACAGCTTTCGCCATTCCAAAAATTCATAAAAATCTATTGCCCTTGTATCGTCAAGGCATTCAAAAAGTACATAATCAAAATTTTCCGTTGCACGCGGAAGCGATTCCGGCGGTGTCGGACGTGTACCGATTTCAAGACCGCAAAGAACTTTTATTTTATCGGCATATTTTATTTTACAATGCTGAATATATTCATAATATATAGGAAGATTTTCACCGATTGAGAATTGATGGTCGGTTATACCGATAACGTCAACACCGTGTCTGATTGCATTTTCAATTATTTCTTCGGGCGTGTTCGAGCCGTCATAGCTGAATTTTGTATGATTGTGTAAATCAACGGTATACATCGGAAAACCTCCTTTTTCTCATTTGCATATATTATAACACACACTTATAAAAAATTCAATTATTATTAAAATTTAATTTATTTACAAACAATAATATTTATGATAAAATAACAATAATAAGGAAAGAATACGATGAGGAGTGATTAAAAATGGATTTTTTAGAATTGACAAAAAACAGATTTTCGCTCAGAAAATTTTCTGATAAAAAAGTAGAGAAAGAAAAGATAGATTATATTCTTGCGGCAATGCAGGCAGCGCCTACCGCCGTAAATTTTCAGCCACAGAGAATACTTGTACTTACCGACGAAAAAGAACTTGAAAAGGTGAGCAAATGCACGAAATTTGCATTTAATCCGCCGCTTAATTTCCTTGTATGTTACGACAAAGAAACATCTTGGACGCGCGGAAATGACGGACACGACGAGGGCGAAATCGACGCGGCTATCGTTGCAACGCATATGATGTTGGCGGCAAAAAGCGTAGGGCTCGGAACGACTTGGGTAGGCTCATTTAATCCGAAGGACGTAAAAGAGCAATTCAATTTGCCTGAAAATTATGTTCCCGTTGCATTTTTACCGACAGGTTATCCGTCAGACGACGCAGAGCCTTCGGCGGCTCATTCAAGCAGAAAAAATTTAAACGAAACTGTTTTCTACAACAGTTTTTCTCAAAAATAACAGGCAGAAAGGGGTATGTATTATGAAAATTTGTGTATTCGGAGCGTCAAGCAGCACAATAGATAAATCTTATGTCAGCCAAGTCGAAGAACTCGGACGTAAAATTGCTGACAGAGGTCACGGACTTGTTTACGGTGCAGGTGCATCCGGACTTATGGGTGCGGTTGCACGCGGTGTTTATGAAAAGAAAGGCGAAATTGTCGGTGTTGTACCGAATTTCTTTGATGATGAAGATATGGGTGTTGACGGCCGTATTTTCCAAGACTGTACGGAACTTATCAGAACGGACACAATGCGTGAAAGAAAACGTATAATGGAAGAAAGAGCGGACGCTTTTGTTATTGTTCCCGGCGGAATAGGCACTTTTGAGGAATTTTTTGAAGTGTTTACTCTAAAACAGCTTGAAAGACATAACAAAGCTATCGCCATACTTAACGTAAACGGATATTACAACGCAATGATTGATATGCTTGAAGTTGCGGTCAAGGAAAAGTTTTTGAGAGCGGGCTGTAAACTTCTTTACAAAGTTTTCGATGACGTGGACGAAACACTTGACTACATTGAGTCATACAAAGCACCGAAAATTAACGTATTTGAAATGAAAGACGTAAAAAAATAATCTAAAAAACACCGACACATCGGTGTTTTTTTGTCGATTTATAAAAAAAATATCTAAACAATGATATATTTTTCACAAATTATAAAAAATTTGAATAAATAATATAGACATTTCTTTTATTTATGGTATAATTAATATACAGACATATGGCGGCAGACGCCGTCGCTACTATTTTTATAACTTTAGGAGGAGAATCCAATGGCAAAAAAGTATTGTTACCTTTTTACAGAAGGTAATGCAACTATGAGAGAGTTGCTTGGCGGTAAAGGTGCTAACCTTGCTGAAATGACAAATATCGGTCTTCCGGTACCGCAGGGTTTCACAATTACAACTGAGGCTTGTACTCAATATTACGAAGACAGTCGCACAATCAATCCTGATATTATGGCTGAAATCAACGAGTACATCGGCAAGATGGAAGAAATCACAGGTAAAAAGTTCGGCGATAAGGAAAACCCACTTCTTGTTTCTGTTCGTAGTGGTGCAAGAGCATCAATGCCGGGTATGATGGATACAATCTTGAACCTTGGTCTTAACGAAGACGTTGTTGAAGTTATCGCTAAGAAGTCAGGTAACGCAAGATGGGCTTGGGACTGTTACAGAAGATTTATTCAGATGTATTCAGACGTAGTTATGGAAGTCGGTAAGAAGTATTTTGAAGAACTTATCGACAAGATGAAAGAAGAAAAGGGAGTTACTTTTGACGTTGAGCTTACAGCTGACGACCTAAAGGAACTTGCATCACAATTTAAGGCTGAATATAAGGAAAAGATTGGCGAAGACTTCCCATCAGATCCTAAAGAACAGCTTATGGGTGCCGTTAAAGCCGTATTCCGTTCATGGGATAACCCAAGAGCTAACGTATACCGTCGTGACAACGACATTCCTTATTCATGGGGTACAGCCGTAAACGTACAGTCAATGGCATTCGGTAACATGGGTGATGACTGCGGTACAGGTGTTGCATTTACTCGTGACCCTGCTACAGGTGAAAAGAAGCTTATGGGTGAATTCCTTATAAACGCTCAAGGTGAAGACGTTGTTGCCGGCGTTCGTACACCAATGCCAATCGCAAAGATGGAAGAAGAATTCCCTGAGGCATTTGCTCAGTTCAAGGATGTTTGCAAACTTCTTGAAGATCACTACAGAGATATGCAGGATATGGAATTCACTGTTGAAAATAAAAAGCTTTATATGCTACAAACAAGAAACGGTAAGAGAACTGCTCAAGCTGCTTTGAAGATTGCTTGTGACCTTGTTGACGAAGGTATGAGAACAGAAAAAGAAGCTGTTGCAATGATCGACCCAAGAAACCTTGATACACTACTTCACCCACAATTCGACGTTGCCGCTCTAAAGGCTGCTACACCAATGGGTAAGGCTCTTGGTGCATCTCCGGGTGCCGCAGCAGGTAAGATTGTATTCTCAGCTGACGACGCTAAAGAATGGGCTGCAAGAGGCGAAAAGGTTGTTCTTGTAAGACTTGAAACATCTCCTGAAGATATCGAAGGTATGAAAGCCGCTCAAGGTATCCTTACAGTTCGCGGCGGTATGACATCTCACGCAGCCGTTGTTGCCCGTGGTATGGGTACATGCTGTGTATCAGGTTGCGGTGACATCGCAATGGACGAAGCTAACAAGAAGTTTACACTCGCAGGCAAGGAATTCCACGAGGGTGACTACATTTCAATCGACGGTTCTACAGGTAACATCTACGACGGCGTTATCCCAACAGTTGACGCTACAATCGCAGGTGAGTTCGGCAGAATCATGGCTTGGGCTGACAAGTACAGAACTCTTAAGGTTAGAACAAACGCTGATACACCTGCTGACGCTAAAAAGGCTCGTGAGCTCGGTGCTGAAGGTATCGGTCTTTGCCGTACAGAGCATATGTTCTTTGAAGAGGACAGAATCGCTGCATTCAGAGAGATGATCTGCTCAGATACAGTTGAAGAAAGAGAAGCTGCTCTTGACAAGATTCTTCCTTATCAGCAGGGCGACTTTGAGGCTCTTTATGAGGCACTCGAAGGCAATCCTGTAACAATCAGATTCCTTGATCCGCCGCTTCACGAGTTCGTTCCTACAGAGGAAGCTGACATCGAGAAGCTCGCAGCTGCTCAGGGTAAGAGCGTTGAAGACATTAAGACAATCATCGCTTCACTCCACGAGTTCAACCCAATGATGGGCCACCGTGGTTGCCGTCTTGCAGTAACATATCCTGAAATTGCAAAGATGCAGACAAAGGCAGTTATCCGTGCTGCTATCAATGTTCAGAAGGCACACGCAGACTGGACAGTTGAGCCTGAAATCATGATTCCGCTCGTATGCGATGTTAAGGAACTCAAGTTCGTTAAGAAGGTTGTTGTTGAAACAGCTGACGCTGAAATCGCTGCTGCAGGCATCGACCTCAAGTACGAAGTTGGTACAATGATCGAAATCCCAAGAGCTGCTCTTACAGCTGATGAGATTGCTACGGAAGCTGACTTCTTCTGCTTCGGTACTAACGACCTTACACAGATGACATACGGCTTCTCAAGAGATGACGCAGGTAAGTTCCTCAACGCTTACTATGATGCTAAGATCTTCGAGAACGATCCGTTCGCTAAGCTTGACCAGACAGGCGTTGGCAAGCTCATGGAAACAGCTATCAAACTCGGTAAGCCTGTAAACAACAAGCTCCATGTTGGTATCTGCGGTGAGCACGGCGGCGATCCTTCTTCTGTTGAGTTCTGCCACAAGATCGGTCTTGACTATGTATCATGTTCACCGTTCCGTGTTCCGATTGCTCGTCTTGCTGCTGCTCAGGCTGCTATCGCAAACAAGTAATCCACACAGGATGTATTGACAGGTAACTTAATACAAGTTTATTCCTGATATAAAATCAGAGGGTGTTCCGATTGGAACACCCTCTTTTTGATGTGCCATGTAAAACAAATTTATATTTTGTTGTTTTTTATATTGTCATGATGTATAATCAAATAAAAGTGATTATAGCGAGGTAATGATATATGCAGCGTAAAGAATTTCTTGAAAAAACCGTGATTCAACTTGATGATGATTTATTCGGTGAATTAAAAAAATTAATTGTAGGAAAATATATTTCATTTTCCTTTATAAAAAAAGAAAGCATTACCAAAGAAACGCTTGCAGAAAAACTATTTGATTATTTTGACAAGAAAAAAGGCAAGGAAACATTTGACTCATTATTAAAAAAATACATTTCCGACCTTGACTCAATGGTAAAAGATAAGATTGTTAGTGCACCTAAAGCAAACAAAGAAAACCCAACCCCAACAATTCCGCGCTCAAGGAAATATTATGTTGCTGTCACTGAGAGAAAAGATATTATTTCCATAAAATACATGACCGATTATTCACGAATAATGATGTGTTTGCTCATGGCAATAATTAATAACAATAACAAAGAGATTGACGACTTTGAATATTCAACGCAGTGCCTTGATATAAAAAAATTAATTAACACAATTACAACAGAAAATAAAGTCAAAAAAAGCAAAAAGGGTTGGTTTTCTTTTTACGATGATACTTTTGACACATGTTCAATTATCATCTTGATAATAATGTTCTGTTACATAAAAAATAATGAGATTGTAGGTGAATGATATGCCAACAATAATAAACAGTATTGAACAATTGATGCAATTCCTCAATGACAAAGGTGTTTTAGAAATTGCTCAAAGAAGAAAAGACCAAAAATTTAAAAAATTTCAAAATGTTATTATAGATCCTTCTTTATTAAAACGTGCTCAAGAACAAATTCAAAGTGAAATCAAAAAGGCTCTAAATATAAATAACGATCTAATAAAATCATCATTATCAAAAATCAATGCTGTAACCTGCCTAAGTAGCGTTGGAATAATATTAGAAGCAGTAAATTTGTGTGCAACTTGTGCCGGATTTATTATTATGTTTGAAAAGCTCAAAAAAATCAGCGGTAAAGTTGACGCATTGGTAAATACAGTTAAATCAAGCAATCAAATACAAACAAACTTTGAACTGAATAAAATTCTATCAGAACACGCTAATATGCTTGACAGCAGAAAAACAAAGAATGATTATTCCGAAGAGAAAATGCGAATACTTGTTGATGATGAGTTCAATGTGTTAAAAATGCTTATTGATACTTTTCTCTTGGAAACTACCAACGAAAGAAATAATCTTGTTTTATCTATATATTCGCTAGCTTCCATGCTGACTGTTTCTATTATGTATTTTGATGAACTTTATTATTACAACAACAAAGACAGAATAAGTAACGGCGAATACTGGCACTCATCACACAATCGTTGGATGTCAGAATTAGACAGGCTCTCTTCTGCCGAATTTATATCAAAAATACAGGATTTTGGATTTTTAGAATTAAACTTAAGTACATTTGAAAATGATGAATACTATATCTGCCTATTAAATCAAGCCAGAGATCTCATACAGGAAATTAATGACAACCAAAGTTTAATACAGGCATTTGACAGTGATATGGATTTTAAAAATTATAATGAAATTACCAATCAAACTTTAAAAGATGAAATAAATGAGGCATTTAAAGAAGCAAATGTAAATTTTGAAAATAACGAAATTGCAGACATTTTAAACGATGCCTTTAAGAAGGTTGGAATATCGTAACAGGGGCTTGTCTTTATGAATATTGATGTAAAAAACGCATTTGACAAAGTAACAACAATATGTGATAGTTTGGTACACAAAGTTAGTAACGCCGAGTCATTTCACAAAATTTTTCTGGAGGATATTTTTAATTTCATATGCAGTATTTCTACAACCGGCGAATTAAATAGATATGACTGTTTCATTAATACTTATTCCAATTCAAAATTTTGCCCTACCAAAACATCTCTTGATGAAGAATTCACATCCATTTTGTTAAGGAATTTTTATGAAATAGATAACACTTATTTGGCAGAAAGTGATTTAAAAACATCGGAAATTTTGATTACTTTTTTTATAATGTTAGGCAAATCATATTTATTAAACCCAACAGATAAAAAACAAATCGACATCTCACGCTTTACCGATATAATAAACGCTATGAAAAATTATATTTCAAAATCTGAGTATCAAAACGATAGCCACAAAAAGCAACAGTTCACAAAGTCAAATAAAACACCGGATCATAAAGAATGTATTGAATATCAAGAAGAAAACTCATCAGACAATGTTGAGGATGAACAGGAAAAAACTTTGGAAGAACTTCTTGCAGAACTTGATTCGCTAACAGGATTAACAGAAGTAAAAAAAGAAGTATCACAAATAATAAATGTAGTTAAAGTTAAAAAGAAAGCAGAAGAATTCGGTGAAAAAGTCGCACCGCTTTCATTGCATTTGGTTTTTTACGGAAATCCCGGAACAGGCAAAACTACCGTAGCCCGTTTGCTTGCAAAAATTTATAAAAGCATTAATGTATTATCGAAAGGTCACTTAGTTGAGGTTGATCGTAGCGGCTTAGTCGGCGGATATGTTGGTCAAACCGCTATAAAAACTACAGAAGCAATAAAAAAAGCGATGGGCGGTATTCTTTTTATCGATGAAGCATATACCCTGACTCACGGAAAAGGTGAAAACGACTTTGGTCAAGAAGCAGTAGATATCATTTTGAAATCGATGGAAGATTATAGAGATGACTTTATCGTAATTGTAGCAGGATATACTGATTTAATGAAAGAATTCATAAATTCAAATCCCGGATTAAAATCAAGATTCAACCAATATATCAATTTTAAGGATTATAAGTCGAATGAACTTCGCGATATATTCTATTCATTGTGTCAAAAAGAACATTTGAAACTATCTGATAATTGCACTGACTTTATTGAAAATTATTTTATAGATATGTATAACAATCGTTCCATCAACTATGCAAACGGAAGAGATGTGCGAAATTTTTTTGAAAAGGTCATAAAAGCAAGAGCAAATCGCATTGCTCCGATATTGTCAGATATATCATATGAAGATTTTTTAACTATTACATTATCAGATTTAGAAGCGGCAAAAAAGGCGAATGTTAAATTATAATTATTTCTAAGGGAGGAAAATGTATGGGAAATAACATTATATCTAAGGTACTTAAATTTGTGGGTATAGGCGTAATTATAGTAGGAATTGCGGCTTCACTGATATCAGGCGGTTCTGTCAACACTTTTTCGTACGAATAAATGTATGTGTAAGTCACATTTTTTACAACGAATAACAACACCTACGCAAAAAATGACAAGCTGAGATTTTTCAACTTGTCATTTTTATTTTTGGTCATGGTTATTTAATTATTTGAATGGTTTTGCAAGACTGCAAAATTTATTAATATAGCTTGATTAAAATTTCAATCAGGATTTTATGCATTTACATAAGAAATTATCACATTAAGATGTAACGGAAAATCTGCATTCACACGCTTTTCTATGAGCTTCTTCTCTGCGTCTGTTTTTGTATCCGAAATTTTAATGTCCACACGGTTTCTTGTGGGAGCTTCAGCAATTGTAAAATTTTCCACACCGTAACCTCTGACAATTCTTTTGAAATCGTCGGGAGTGCATTTTCCGCCGACCTTCTGCTCAGATATTTTAAGCATTTCCCTTCGTTTTTCAAGCGGATAATCGGCATTGATTTTACCGACAAATCTTTCCCGTTCGGTAATTCCGCAGTTTTCCGCTGTGTCAATAAACAACTCCCGTTCCATAGTTTCAAGCATATCGAATTCCGTGTTCAAACCCTCTGCATATGCCAAAAGCTCCGCTCTGATATTTGATTTTGCCGTAACTTTGTAAAGCCCCGTACTTTCCAATTTGGTTTTCATCGAATCAAAGCTGTTCATCACTTCACCCCAATCGTAACTGTACCGACAGTAAAACATTGCGACTTTGCCACCGTCACATCCTGCATATCCGTGTTCCAGTTGTAGTTGGTTATACAACCCGTATCAATCAATCTTGCCCCGAGCTCCGACAATCTGAATGTTCCGCCGATAGGGATTGAATTTACATATTCCGCAAAGGCATTTTTGAGCAACTCCTTGACTTCACCTGAAGAATATCCGTCCTCCGCATAGACAACAACGCTCATATTGCAGGCGGTACGCTGGGCATTTGCCACAATAACATCAACATTAAGCTCTCTCTGCTTTTCCAAAAGCGACTGAACCTTTGCAACCACATTCGTACCCAATGATGCATCCGCACCCGTAACATAGACATTAACCGTACCTACGCCCCTCGCTTTGCCGACGGCACTCGCCTTTGCAACACCGTCAACCGTGAGTGCAAGCTGTTCGTAATATGCCGCATTCGTGCCGTTGGAGGTGTTTATATATGTATCTCTTATGCGTTTGCGAAGTTCATCGTCCGTTTCGGCATCGCAGCCGCCCGTAAATTTCTCACGGTTTGTAACCGTTTCAATCTCTGTCGGCACACTCACGGGTTTTTTCCGGTTCTTTGGGAAACATATTGGATAACTTCTTTATTCGGTTCCATTA
>OGXQ01003037.1_pt1 | contig 10472 bp, 9 predicted proteins | sample 1576291 | NCBI WGS metagenome assembly OGXQ01 (sample SAMEA3541575, study PRJEB24748) | human gut metagenome | biome: human gut; feature: human-associated habitat; material: faeces | place: China | collected 2012 | reverse complement strand
AACGGGGCGGAAGGGTGTGTGCGGGAAACCCGGAAGGGTGTCCTGCACGATGATGTCCCCATTTTTCAGAGCTTTTTAAAGTTCTGAAAAATGCAGTCAGCGTGGCGAAAAGACTTTTTCGCCACGCTGAGGAGGGGCGCACCCATGGGTGCGCCCCTCTGTCCCTTATTTTGTCAAAACACGGGTTCCGGTGTTCTCATACCACCCGGTAGTCGCCCTCCTGCGCCCGGCGCAGACGCTCCAGCTTCTCCCGGTTCAGGAGCTCCTGCAGCTCCCCGATGATCTGGTTGGACACCAGAAAGCCACGGGGCGTCAGGCGCCAGCCCTGCTCCGTCCGCTGGGCCAAGCCGTGGTCGGCGTAAACCTCCAGCCGTGCGCCCAAGGGGTCGAAGCGCCGGCGGAAGCGGTTTTCAAACTCCCGGATGTTCATCCCCTCCGTGGTACGCAGCCGCAGCATGATGTACTCCATCTCCCGCTCCGAGACGGGGATATGCTCCGACTCCGCCAGCACCAGCTCCCCGGCAATGTACCGATCCAAGTCCCGGATGTAGCCGTAGCGGACGCCGCCAAAGTCGGAGTAGGCACCGGGGCCGAACCCCGCATACTCCCCCAGTGTCCAGTATTTCAGGTTGTGGCGGGAGGCGTGGCCGGGCCGTGCAAAGTTGGAGATCTCATACTGCTCATAGCCGTTTTGCCGCAGATACTCCACGGCGTAGAGATACATATCCGCCTGTGCCTCGTCGTCCGGCAGGGTCAGACTGTCCCGCTGCCGGTAGAGGGGCGTTCCCTCCTCCAGCTTCAGCCCGTAGCAGGACAGGTGCTCCGGTTGGAGGGTCAGCGCATCGGAGAGGGTCTTTTCCCACTGCTCCATGGTCTGCCCCGGCAGGCCGTAAATCAGGTCCAGACTCACGTCCGGGAATTTGGCCCTCCGGCAGGCGGCCACAGCCTCCTGCACCTGCTGCCATGTGTGGATGCGGCCCAAGGCCCGGAGACAGACGTCGTCCGTGGACTGGACCCCCAGGGAGATGCGGTTAAAGCCCGCCCGCCGCAGCGCCCGGAGGGCCTTCCAGTCCCCGGCGCTGTCGGGGTTGGCCTCCAGTGTGATCTCGGCGTGGGGATCCACGTGATAGTGCTTCTTCACGGCTTTCAGCAGCTTCACCAGCCGCTTCTCCCCCAGATAGCTGGGGGTGCCGCCGCCAAAGTACACCGTGTCCACCGAATGCTGCGCCGCCTGCGGGGCCACCTCGATCAGGTGGCGCTCCAGTGCCGACGTGTAGGCGTCCATGCGATCCTCCCGCCCGGAGAGGGAGTAGAAGTCGCAGTAGGCGCATTTGGACCTGCAGAAGGGGATGTGCAGATACAGCCCCAGAGGATGCGCTTGCTTGGCCATGGTCATGCGTCCTCCTTGGGGGGCAGGATGATGACGGCCTCGAAGGGACAGTTCACCTTACAGGACCGGCATCCGATGCAGCGGTCCAGATCCACCGTATAAAAGCCGTCCGGCTGCAAAAGGATGCAGTCCATGACGCAGAACATGGTGCAGTAGCCGCAGCCGGTGCAGCTCACCGGGTCGATGATGGCCCGGTCATAGCGTTTTTTTCCGAAGGGATGTGCAGGATCGTACATGATAACACCCGCCTTTCCGTCCCTTCAGTATAGCCTGTTTTGCGCCGTTTGGCAAGCCAAAGCGCATTTTTCCGGTGCGGCGGGTCATACTACGGAAGAAAGGATGTGATGCGGGTGGACATGACGCCCAAGGAGTATCAGGCGTATGTGAAGCGGATGCAGAAGAAGTCCCCGCTGGGAAAGGATATGGCGCTGGCCTTCGTCATCGGCGGACTCATCTGCGTGGTGGGACAGGCCATCGGAGACGGCTTCCGGGCGGCGGGGCTGAATACAGAGGACGCCGGGACCGCCACGTCGGTGTCCCTTGTGTTCCTGTCGGCGCTGCTGACAGGACTGGGACTTTACCACCGGCTGGCCCGGTTCGGCGGGGCCGGGACGCTGGTGCCCATCACGGGCTTTGCCAATGCCGTGGTATCCCCGGCGCTGGATTTCAAGGCAGAGGGCTTTGTCACCGGCATGGCGGCCAAAATGTTCGTCATTGCCGGCCCGGTGATCGTCTACGGCACACTGGCCAGCGTGGTGTACGGCGTGGTGCTGTGGGCGCTGGGCTGACGCCCTTGGCCAACAAGCTTTCGGTTTTCCACGATGTTGCAGCGACTGCCTGTGCCGCTCCCGGCGGGCGGCAAAAAGCTCCCCGGCATGAGCCGGGGAGCTTTTCATGGATCATTTTCATCAAGGCAGATAGTTCAGGGGATCCACCATGGTGCCGTTGCGCTGAATACGGAAGTCGCAGTGGGAGCCGCTGGAGATACCGGTGGAGCCCATGGCGGCGATGGTCTGGCCCTTGTACACGTGGTCGCCCACAGAGACGTAAAGGTCGCTGTTGTGGCCGTACCATGTGATAAAGCCGTTGCCGTGATCGATCTTCACGCAGTAGCCCAAGCCGCCGTTCCATCCGGAGTAGATGACGGTTCCGCCGTCGGCGGCGTAGATGGGCGTGCCGTAGGAGTTGGCGATGTCGATGGCCTCATGATAGCTGCTGGCGCCGCTGATGCCGGTGTTGCGCCCGCCGAAATAGGAGGTGATGACGCCGTAGCAGGGCCAGCGGAAGGACCCGGTGGGGAACCACGTGGGCCGCTCCTTGGTGCCTCGTGCCTGCCGCTCGGCCACCGGCTCCTTCAGCGTCACGGAGGACACCACCTCACGGGCCGTCTCCGTGCCGTTGATGACGGTGACGTTGGCGGTGATGTCCGCCTTGCCGTACACGCCCTTGCTGAGGACCTCGTAGTCGCCCTCATACATATCCGGGTCGTCCACATATTCCACGCTGTACGCCACATCCTGCAAATAGCTCTGCCGCTCCACGTTCACCACCGTCAGATACGGCACGGCACGGGAGATGGTCAGCACATCGCCGGTGTGGAGAACGCTGATGTCATAGCCGGGGTTCAGGGCCAGCAGTTCCTCATTGGTCATGCCGTTGTCCTCGGCAATGAGGGACCACACATCGCCGCTCTTAACGGTATAGGTCACCTCGCCCGCCTTGGTGGCGTTGAGCTTCTCGGCGATGTAGCCCAGATTCATGATGAGGGACCGGTCCACGTACTCCTGCTTCACCTCCACGTTTTCCACGAAGTAGCAGTCCACGGTGCTGTCGGTGATGTAGCCCTTTTTCAGCTGCTCCAGCAGCTGCTCGATGGCGCCGGGGAAGGTGGTGGCCGCCACCGGCTCCCCCTCCACATACAGCACATAGGCATAATCCACCAGCCCCAGCTGCTGGGTGAGGTTCTCCTCCAGTGCGTCGGTGCTCTCCAGCTCCTTCCGGGCCACGATGCCGGTGCGGACCTCCAGCTTGGCGCTGTCGATGCTGTAATCGGTGTCGGACAGCGTCTGCCGGGTGATCTCCTCCAGCTGATCCACTGCCGCCGAGACGCTGTGAGCGCTGCGAACCGTTCCCAGCTCCACGCCGTCATAGCGGGCGGTGGCGCCGATGGTATACATGGACAGGCACACCGCCACGGCCGTCACCGCCACGGCGCCGGCCACAAACACCGCCGGGTGCAGCTTCACGCCCTCGAAGAAGGCCCGCATCCGTCCGCCGGAGCGAATGGCCCCCTTGCGGCGGCGGGTGAGCCGCTCCCGGAGGTCGGAGCCCATACGGGGCAAACTGCCCCAGAGGAACAGCAGCAGCTGGCCCAGCTTCCACTCTGTCTCCGGCAGCTGCCGCTGCCGGTTCTGGTGCCGCAGCTCCCGCAGACGCTGCCACCGGCGGCGCAGGGGCTGGCCGATATGGGTCGATACCCACGTCTGCACATCCAGATCCAACCAGTCCGGATGCTCCTTACAAAACCAGACCCAATCCTTCAGATTCTGCTTCCACCGCTGCCAGATGCTGCGGCGCTCCTCCGAATCGGGACGCTTATTTTCCAATTCCTGTTTCATATGATCGATCCTTGCTAAAAGGTTACAAATTCGTTACAAAGCCTATCATACCACATTTTCCGGGTACGTCAAGACTTTTTTGCATTTCCACCATAGAAACGGCCGATTTTCAACAGGAATTTACACAATTTTCAAATATTTGCGGAAAATATCCCCTTATCCACGGGGCAGCTCCGCCGTCAGCCCGCCGCACAGGGCGTTGGCGGCAAACACGGAGCCGGGGCGCAGGGGATCGATGGTCGTCCCCTCCAGCGTGGTGACGCAGCCCCCGGCCTCCTGCACCAGCAGGCTCCCGGCGGCGAAATCCCACGGGCTGAGCCGACACTCGAAGAACACCTCCGCCCGGCCCGCCGCCACCTGACACAGATCCAGCGCCGCCGCCCCGAACCGACGGTAGTCCAGTCCCCGGTCGTAGAGATACCGCATGATGGCGAAGTGCCGCTCCGTATAGCTGCGGTCATAGATGGTGGAGCCGCACACCACCAGCGAGTGGCCGGGATCCCGTCCGCTGACGTGGATGGCCCGGCCGTTAAGGGTGGCCCCGCCGCCCCGGCGGGCAGCGTACAGCTCCCCGGCCAGCGGCGCATATACCACGGCGTACTCCGCCTGCCCGTCCTTGGCCAGCGCCACGGAGATGTTGGTGTAGGCAAAGCCCCGGACGAAGTTGGTGGTGCCGTCGATGGGGTCCACGATGAAGGTCCACGGTGACGTCAGGGCATCGTGCTGCCCCTCCTCTCCGAAGAAATCCGCCTCCGGCAGCAGGGTCAGCAGCTCCTGCCGCAAAAAGCGCTGTACCGCCAGATCGTACTCTGTCACCAGATCCGCCGGGCCGTTCTTCTCATGGGTGGCCGCCGTCACGTCGTTGGCGCTGCGGACCAGCTCCCCGGCCCGGCGCACAATATCGATGATACTCTCCAGCATAGCTCTTACCTCCTGATGATGCGTCCCGGACGAGCGCCGGTGAGCACACCCTGCTCCAGCACCGGCACGCCCGCCGCCAAGACGGTGTCCATCCCCGCCGCCATGCGGCAGGGCTCCTGATACGTTCCCGTTTCCCGGAGCGCCTCCGGGTCAAATACGCAGAGATCGGCGTCCATCCCCGCCGCCAGCACACCCTTTCCCGCCAGCCGCAGCCGCTGGGCGGGACGGCCCGTCACCTTGTGGATGGCCTGCTCCCACGTCAGCACGCCCTTTTCCCGGACAAAGTGCTGCAAAAGCCGGGGGAAGGTACCGTACACCCGTGGGTGGGGCATCCCCTCCGTGGGATACGTGGCATCGGAAATCAGATGGGACAGGGGACTTTGCAGAATGGCGGTGATGTCCTCCTCCGAGGCCATGAAGTCGATCATGGTGATCTCCCCCTGCTCCCGCACCAGCAGGTCGCAGCAGCAGGTCAGGGGATCCTGTCCCGTCATGGCGGCGATCTCCGCCAGACTCTTCCCCAGATAGGGGTGATCCTCCGGGCAGTGGAGGCTGGTCAGATAGATGCCGCCCCAGCCCGCCAGCTTTGCAATGTCATCGAAGCCCGCCCCGCTCTGGATGCGCTGCGCCAGCTCCCGGCGGGCCGCCGGGTCCGACAGACGGCGCACCACCGCCTCCATGCCTCCCGCCAGAAACTCCGGCGGCAGGATGTGCAGCAGCTGGGTGGAGCCGGCGGTATAGGGGTACACGTCGCACCCCACGTCCAACCCCTCCTGCCGGGCCTCCTCCAGAAGCTCCAGCACCTGCGGGATCTTCTTTCCCCAGCTGTCCCGGCCCATGGCCTTCAGGTGGGAGATCTGCAGGGGGATACGCAGGGTACGGGCCACCGTCAGCATCTCCCGGACGGAATCCACCACCCCGGCCCCCTCCTGCCGCATATGCACCGTCACCGGCACGTCGCCGCCGCTGAGGGGCCGCAGGGCCTCGATCAGCTCCTCGGTGGTATAGAAGCACTCCGGGGCATAGCCCAGCCCCAGCGACACGCCCACGGCGCCGTCCGAAAGCGCCCGCTCCATGCTGCGGTGGATGGCGTCGTAATGGCGCTTTTCCAATCGCTGGAGGGCGTAGCCCGCCGCATCCGCCCGCAGAACGCCGGCCCCCGCCAGCATCCCCGTGTGGATGGGGGCCGGTGGCTGGGAGGCAAAATACCCCGCCAGCGTCTCCGTCTCCATCTCCGGAGGGGCCTTCCCGGTGATGGGGGCCAGATAGGCCAATATTTCCTCCCGGTGCGCCGGGCCGAAGGGGGCGGCGGACAGACCGCAGTTGCCGTTTACAATGGTGGTCAGCCCCTGCCGCAGCTCCAGCTCTCCGAAGCCGGGACGGAAGGCCGCCGCATCGGCATGGCGATGGATATCGATGAAGCCCGGTGTCACCAGCTTCCCGGCGGCATCCATCACCCGTCGGGCCGGGGTATCCGGCGGCAGCGGCTCCACGGCGGCGATGACGCCGCCCTCTACCGCCACGTCGGCGGAAAAGCCGGGGGCTCCGGTGCCGTCTATGACGGTGCCGCCCCGGATCAGCAGGTCCAGCATGGTCACTGCGCCTCCTTCTGGCGTAAAATAGGCAGCGTCACGGAGAAGCGGTTCACGCCCTCCTGGCTGCGGCAGATGATGTTTCCCCTGTGGTTCTGGACGATGGCCCGTGCAATGGCCAGCCCCAGCCCGAAGCCCGTGCCGGTACGACTGCTGTCGGCCCGGTAAAACCGGTCGAACAGGTGGGCCGCCGCCTCCGGCGGGATGGGATCGCCGCCGTTTTCCACCGCCAGACAGGCGGTGCGGTCCTGATGGGTCAGGGTCAGGCGGATATCCGTGCCTTGGGGGGCATATTTCACGGCGTTATCCAGCAGGATACCCGTCAGACGCTCCAAAGCGTCCCGGTCGCCGGAGACCTGCAGCCCCTCGTCGATGGTATACAGCAGCCGCCGTCCGGATTCAAACACCACCGGCTCGAATCGCAGGGCGGCGTCCGTCACCACGTCCGACAGATCCACCTCGGAGAAGGCCGTCTCCCGCCGGACACTCTCCGCCCGGAACAGGGTCAGCATCTCCTCCACCAGCTTCTTCATCCGCCGGGACTCCGCCCGGATGTTCTCCACATACGTCTGCTCCTCCGCCGGGGCGGACTCCGCCAGCAGGTCGGCGGAGGACAGGATCACCGTCAGGGGCGTTTTCAGCTCATGGCTGGCGTCGGACAGGAAGCGCTGCTGCTCCTGCCACGCCCGCTCCACCGGCCGGGCAGCCACACCGGAGAGCAGATAGCTGCACCCCAGCAGCACCACCAGCGCCGCCAGTGCGATCAGCAGCAGATTCCCCGCCATGGCCCGCAGCGCCGACTGCTCCAGTGTACTGTCGGTGAAGGCGATGCGGATGGAGAGAGCGCCGTCATAGCGCAGATAGCGCAGATGATAGTCCGTCAGCAGGCCGCTCTCCTCCTGCTGGGACAGGCATTCCTGTACCAGCGCCAGCAGGTCCTCCTCACTGATCTGATAGTAGCTGCTGCCCATGACCCGCACCGTGCCGCTGGGATAGACCTCCGTCACGAAGCAGGGTTGGCCGTTCTGTCCGTCGTAGCCCTCGCCCCGCAGGGCCTCCTCCAACTGCCGGGTGCTGCTCTGCTCCAGACTGCTGCGGGCCGTGAGCATCACTCCGGTGAATACCGCCGCCAGCACCAGCGTCACAAACAGCATACTGATGCCCACGATCTTCCACCGGAGCCTGCGGATCATACCGCTCATGCCCCCACCTCCAGGCAGTAGCCCACCAGCCGGTGGGTGCGGATCTTCACGGCGGAATGCAAATGCTCCAGCTTCCGCCGCAGAAAGGAGATGTAGACCTCCACGTTGTTGTCCTCGGCGTCGGAGTCATAGCCCCACACCTTCAGGATCAGCTGTTCCTTGGTGACGATCTGGGGATAGCTGCGGATCAGCAGCTCCATCAGGTCGTACTCCCTCCGGCTCAGCCGCACCTCCCGCTGGCCGCAGCGCAGCAGGAAGGTTCCCGGCTCCAACCGCAGATCGCCGCAGCTAACAGCATCCTCCTGCCGTGGCTGGCCGTCGGTACGCCGCAGCAGCAGCCGCACGCAGGCCAGCAGCTCCTGTGGCTCGAAGGGCTTGGTGAGATAGTAATCCGCCCCGCTGTCCAGCCCCCGTACCCTGTCCTCCACGCCGCTGCGAGCGGTGAGCATCAGCACCGGCACGGTATGCCCCTCCTGCCGCAGCCTTTGCAGCAGGGTGAAGCCGTCCATCCCCGGCAGCATGGCGTCCAGCACCACCAGATCGTAAATATCCGAGGCGGCGTTGTCCAGCCCCGATAAGCCGTCGCCGCTGATGTCCGCCGTATAGCCCTGCCGGTGCAGCAGCTCCGCCAGCGTCTGGGCCAGACGGGCCTCGTCCTCCACCACCAGTATCCGCATGGGATCACTTCCTTTCCTTGTGTCCGTTTCTCCTGTCAGGCAGCCCCTCCCGGCGGGAGGGGCTGAAATAAGCTTATCCGTTCAGGCCGTTGGCCGCCAGTGCCGCCAGCGCCTCCGCCGGGGCCGCAGGCAGCAGATAAATGGTGTCGTCATCATTCACCGTGGCATAATACCCTCCGTCCCGCTGGGCGCCCACCCGCAGCGTCAGCTCCGTTTCTCCGGCAATAGCCCGGTAAGTGACCGTCAGCGTCACCGCCGGCTCCGTCAGCCCGCACAGCTCCGCCACCCCGGTGCTGGGCCGATAGTCGATGCACCGCAGCAGCGTCAGCTGTCCCAGTGCCTCCGTCAGCGTTCCGCTCCATTGGGTCACGTCCTGCCCGCTCCGCAGCCATACGCCCTCCGACGCCGTCAGGCTCAGGCTCTTGCCGTCTGCGGCGGTGACAGTCAGGGCGCTGACGTTGTCCGCCGTCAGCTGGGGCAGCTTGGGCAGCCGGGCCATGTCATAGATGCCCATGCTCAACGTCCCGTCCACCCCGGCGGGGGAGAGATACACGGCATCCGTCTCGTCCTCCGGCTGGATGTACTGTCCCTCGTCGGTCTGCGTCCCCAGCCAGTAGGTGCGGGTATTGCCCTCGGTGTCCGTCAAACTGATGTAGCGCTTGGTGTCCGAAAGCCCGAACTGGGACAGATCGTCGGTATGGGGGAGCGGCGACAGGGCGGCGTAGCCCTGCACCGTGGCCAGCAGCTCCGTCACAATGGACTGCTCCAGCGGGAAATCCCGGTCGTCGCCCCAGTACCACGTATCCTCCTCCCGCACGAACCGCAGCGTCACCGACCCGTTGTAGCACACCAGCTTCGCCGGCTGCTGGGCGGAGGTCTGGACGCCCGCATCGGTGGACGCAGCAGCGGGATCGTCACTCTGCTTTTTGCCGCAGCCCACCGTCAGCGCAGCGATCATTACCAGCGCCAGCAGCAGTGCAGTCGCTCTCCGTATATCCATCATAAAAAGTCTCCTTTTGTGTTTTTAGAAGTCCCTGTAATCATTCTATTATACCAAACTTAAACACAGATGAAAAGCCCCGTTCTCACGGAGAGAACGGGGCAAACGGACAGATAGGGGGCTGCAGTCAGTCCCGGTACACCGGGGCGTCGAAATCCCGGACGATCTCATCCCGCCGGGTATCCTGCACGTAGACGTGATTGGTCTCGTCGAAGGCCAGCCGCATGGCGAAGTCCTTGGCCTCGTCGATGCTGTCCGTCTCGAAGAACGGCCGGTAGGCCTCCGGCGGCAGGTGGGTCTTTTTCCACATCACCTGAAAGCGCATGGTGGGGTTCCTCCTTCATGGGGTGTATTGTTTAGTATACCCCGTCGCCGGGAAAAAAGCAACGGCGGGTTTTACCAAAATTCCACCGCAAAAATCGGAAGAAATCCTAAAAGGGAAATCTCCGAAAAGGCTTTTCCCGGAGGGCGCAGCGGTGTATAATGATATGGTTATGTAAAAAGGGGGATATTACGGTGAAGATCGGATTTGACAACGAAAAGTATCTGGCCCTGCAGGCCGAGCATCAGCGAACACATAGCGCCGCCGACGATGAAGAAGACTGCCAGAGGGCCAGGCAGAACCAGACCGGCAATATAGCCCAGGTTCTGACCGGCAACCTGATCGTAAGGTGCCACGCCGGAAGCCACATAGCCCAGCAGGAAGTAAACGCCTGCCACCAGGATCGAGGCAATGAAGAAGGCCTTGGGGATATTCTTCTTGGGATTTTCAGCAATGGCCTGGACATTGATGATGTTGGTAGCGCCATTGCAGGTGAAGGACATGAGGGCTACGGCTGTGAGGAAGCTCACGCCGCCGTTGATGAAGTAGGGTTCGCCTTCAAAGCCGCCGGTCTGCACCTTGGTGAAGCCAAAGACGATGAACAGACCCAGGGCAATGAACTTGAGGATACCCAGGGCATTGATGGCCCGGGCAAAGATCTGGGCGCCGGTGGAAGCAATGATGAAGAAGAAGATCAGTACAAGACAGGCAACCGGTACCTGATAGGGCTCCAGAACCGGGAACAGGTCC
>OGXQ01003036.1_pt1 | contig 10473 bp, 5 predicted proteins | sample 1576291 | NCBI WGS metagenome assembly OGXQ01 (sample SAMEA3541575, study PRJEB24748) | human gut metagenome | biome: human gut; feature: human-associated habitat; material: faeces | place: China | collected 2012 | reverse complement strand
TTCTGCTGCGAGACAGGAAATCGGAAGTCTTGATTTGAATCAGACAATCACGGATAACGCTGTATGTTATTCTGACGGCCGAAATTCGGGAATACATATCAAGGTCACCGAACAGAACGTCAATTCGGTTAAATTCAGTATAGAATTTCCGGATTATACTAATATGGACCTCTGGAAGTCGTTAGCAAATGCTGATGGCGGCAACGCATTATCGGGCATAAAAGCGTCAGAGGTAAAAACCGCCGCAGACGGGAACAATCTGTATGTATTGGCGCAGGATATAAGGTCGTCTTCGGTACTCCGATATGACGGAGATAACTGGACAAATCTCGGAAAGTGCGCCGAGACCGGAGGCAGTGGGGCATTGACCGTATTTAACAGCGAACCGTACGTGCTTTTTGCCGACTACAACGGAAAATGTGAACTGAAAAAATACTCGGGCGGAAAGTGGAATACGGTATCGGTACTGAATTTCGGAGCGAACAAGTATTCAAATGCGCCGGCACTCGGTGCGGCAGGCGGTAAGCTGTATGCACTGATAGATGACTGCGGCAAAAATCCGCAACTTTATGCGCTGAATTCCGGTACGCTTGAAAAGTCGGGCAGCGCTTTGAATGTAAAACTCGTTGCGTCACCGGAAATTTTTGATAAATCCGGCTGCCCCGCAGTAATATACGGAGACTTTTTCGGGAAGAAAACAGAAGCAAAAATACTTGAACTTGACGGCTGGAAAAGCATTGTGACCGAATCCGGCAGCGCAAACGCCAATGACGCGGCGGCAGCGGACGGAGAAGTTTACCTTTTCAGTACATATAACGAACAATCTCCGAAACTGAACATTCTGACAAACGATGGTATGAATCTTGCTTATGATTTAAGCGCTGTTCCGGCAAATTCGTCATACGGAAGCATAGCGGTCGGCACGGAATGTATTTATATATCTGTTCTGCAGGACGGCGCAGTAGTCACATACAGCGCGCCGAAGGACGAGCCTCAGAATCTTACCCGGCTCGGAGACGTAACGTGCAGACCTGCATGGAACGGTTCGATGCAGCTTATAAACAACATGGTTTACAGCGCGGTAGTGTCGTCAACTGATATGCCGATTGATGTAAAATATCATGAAGCACTTGACGATACACTTCGTCTTGCAAAAGCCAAAGCGATAGCGGAGAGCATTGTTGAAGGATATAGGGCAACCAACAGCAGCGGCAAAGCAGAGCTTGAATATAAGATAAAAGCAGGGCTTTCGGAAAGCGGATATACAAATGTTACGGCAGAGGTTAATGAATTTACCGTCACCCCCGCAACCGCTTCGGCAGAGGGGTCAGCCACAGGGACGATAACGCTTGTTTGCGGAAGAAAGTCGGATATTGTAAGGATAAATAAAACTATTGCAAAGCTGACGGAAACAAAAATATTGTTTTTATCGGATAAAGAGGTAAGGGTATCCCTGAACGATACCGGAGAAAAATATGTAATTTTTGCGGAATACGAAGGAGAAAAACTGAAAAGAACCGCAATAGTCCCGGTCACATTTAACGAACCGGGAGAAAAAACGATTTTGCTGCCGAGCGGATGGACAAAAACAACCGCAAACGCTCTCCGGGCTTTTTTCTGGAACAGTTTGGAGGATATACGGCCGCTTTGCGGGAATGCTGCGAGATAAGGAAGGAGAATGAAAATGAAACAAAGAAGGATGCTGTCTATACTGCTTTCCGCAGTAATGATGCTGTGCATGACGGTTCTGCCGGCAAAGTCGGCGGACGCCAAAATAAATATCAAGATCGGAGACTATATTCGACTGGGGACATATAATAACGAGTCTGTCTTGTGGCGCTGCGTTAACGTTGACGACAACGGTCCGCTGATGCTCTCGGACAGAGTGCTGGAGGATTATATGCCCTACGACGCAATGACAAGCGATAATGCCGATACATGTTCGCACAGGCGCAGCGGTTATCGGAGCAAATACGGCTCAAATCACTGGCGTGACAGCAATATGCGTTCATGGCTTAACTCAGAGGATAATACGGTAACATGGCTGTGCGGCAATCCGCCGAAGGCAGGATATGTAACGTCCGGACATGAATATGACAAAAAGGCAGGGTTTTTAAGCGATTTCACTCAGGACGAGATTTCCGCCATCAAAACGGTAACGCAGCGTTCCATCGTTTCTCACCCGGAGTACAGTGCGGGATATATTGACGAACCGGGACTTGATCTTCCCTACAATACCGACATTGATACGGTTGCTGACGGATACGAAAACGCATATTACGAAAATATTACCGATAAGGTGTTTCTGCTTGACGTGAAGCAGCTCAATACGGTTAAGCAGAAGCTTGGAAGCTATTACATTGCAAAGAATAAAGCGGGACAAAGCTGGAACTATTGGCTGCGTACACCGATTACGGACTGTAACCACGACATGCGTTACGTTGATCTGCGCGGCAACATCTGGCGTGACGCTCCTTATAAAGGATACTACGGAGTCCGTCCGGCATTCTATCTGGACGCTGAGTATTATACCGTTTTGCAGGGCAAAGGAACAGAGTCCGAACCGTATGTCGGTACGGTGAAAAACAAGCCGCAGGAGAGTATCAGCCTTTCTGGAGCAGAACGTGATACAGGAGACGGGAACTGGGATGTTGATACGGATAAAAACATTCAGCTTACGCTGGGAGAGTTTTACTCCAAAGACGGTAAATATTCCAATCCCACAATCCCGGTGTATGTGATTCAGAAACCCCGGAGCGATAAGGAAAACATGGTAATTTTGTTTTGCGCCGAAGGCTATACCAAAAGTCAGCAGTCAAAGTTTATAAAAGATGTTCAGCGAATGTGGAGAAAAACGCTTGAAACAGAGCCGTACCGCAGTATGGCAGATCGCTTCAATGTATATGCGCTGTGTACGGCGTCGATAGACACCTATGGCGGTGACAGCACATTTTTCAGCGTAGTTAACGGTTCGCGTGATGCCTATATCTCTGTTAATATGAACGGTCAGTGGAAAAATCATATGCTGGAGCGCGCCATAGGTCCCGCATTCATAGAAAAGATTCATGATGCGCATGTTCCCGAGACAACAAATCCGAACGAGTTCCGGGTCGATCTGCTTCATGCCGCCGTAGCGGCTGCCCATGCCAGCCGCCATGAGCCGTATTATTATGTATACGATTACATTGACCAGTTTATTGTGCTTGCAAACAGCGGCAACTATTTCGGAGCTTCTCATGATAATATTAAATCCGGTATCCACTATATCGTTACATCATCGGATAACTACTACTCTCCGTTTACGGTGAGACACGAACTGGGGCATGGGCTGCTGCGTCTGGGTGATGAGTACGAAGTGAGGTATAGTCCGGTATCGGAGGAATCAATGAAAGCGTCGCTGAATTTGTCGCACACAAAGGATCCGAAACTGGTGAAATGGAAGAATATGCTTGGATTTCGGCACACCTATTCCTGTCCGCATGCGGATGGTTCATATATATACAATTCAAGTTCCATGTGTATTATGCGGTCAAGTACAAACAGTGAATTATGCGATGTGTGCAGGCTGCAGGGTTTCAAGCGTATGAGCCAGCTGATCAAAAATTCGCCTGATATCTATGTGGCGGAACCGGAGGTAAAGATATATACCGGAGACTACAAAAACCCAAACGAAAACTCCTCTGCTTTTGAAGATGCGACATCTTACGGTTATTCCCGATACGATACTGACAGGAGCAACCGTCTCTTGAGCGGATATAGCAAAAATCGGTTTAATTCCGGACTTAAGGGCAGCGAGATAGAGCTGCGTACCATCGTTCAGAATCTGTCGGATACCGAAAAAAAGACAGTAACTCTGCGGATGTGGGTGGAACATTCCGATGGAACGGTAGCCACTGCCGCGGACGGCGGGAAAATTTTAACGGAGAAGAAATTTGATATTCCCGTCTGGGGCGATAAATCCAAGTTTTGGACGAAGAACGCACTGGAATATAACGGCAGCGATTTCGATTCCGGACTTGTCAACTGTTCTCTCGTTTATACTATCCCGCAGAACGCAGTTCTGCAAAATGGCGATACCGTCGGTTTTGAGGTGGTTGACGACGCTACGGGTGCAACGCTTGTTGATGACGATACAGAAACCAAAACCTATGCCGATATTACCATCGAATACAAGCTGGAGGACGGAAGTGACGTTCCGAATACCAAGTCCACCGTGTTCCCGGCTGCGGCAGGAACAAAGGTTGACTGGGAACTTCCAAAGGAGCTGAACGGCTACACCCTGGTCAAATCTGAGGGTACGGACAAGACCGTCGGCACCGGCGGACTGACCGTTACCTGCTACTATAAAGCAAAAGAAGACCGCCCGTCAGCTTCGTTTATAATTACGGATGAAAGCGGTGCGGAAGCGGATAAGACATTGAAGGCGGGAAAATTCAAAGCAAAGCTCACTTTGCCGGAGGGACGAAAAACAGCGGCTGTTATCATTGCGAAGTATGTTAACGGAACGCTCGGCGATCTAAAGATGTCCGAACCGAAAGAAACGCAGGCTATAATCGAAACCGATTTTATTACGGTAACCGGTGAGGATTTGACAAAACAGACCGAAATCAAAGCGTTCGTTTTTGAAAGTACGGAAAATATAAAACCGATGTATGGTTTTCAGCATATAATAAAATAAAACAACAAGGAGTGCAAAATGATGGACAGTGATATAAAGTCTTGCCTTGAATCAGTAGATTGGTGTCGTGCAGATTATGAGTATTTCAGAGGTGGCGGTTTTTCGTCGCACTTCAAAACGATGGCAGAGATGCCTGTGACAATGTTAAGAATAAATCTTGTTGACGGAGTTGGACCGACAATTCAGATTGCAGAAGGTTATACAGTAGTTATTGATGAAGAAATTCATAAAATATTGGATCAAAGAACCGATCCAACTTGGCCGACAACTTGGTTTGTACCTATACTTAATCGTAGCAACGCATTTAAAGATGTATATAATGTTATGGCAAACTGGGGAGCAAATCATACTGTAACAATCCATGGACATATAGGGGCTGATCTTATCACAATGGCATCTATGCTGAGAATTCCTGTTTCAATGCATAATGTTCATAGAGAAAAAATATATCGACCTCATTCTTGGACAGCTTTCGGGGCAGAAAATGAATATGCATCTAATTATATGGCATGCAAAAATTACGGACCAATGTATAAATAATGACAGGCCATTTTTGAAATAGTATAAAGAAACTGCTGATAGAAGTAGAGTAAATAAAAAAGGTGGTTAAACCAACACAGATTTAACCATCTTTTTATATTAATTGTGGCAGTTTGTGGAAAACTATGGATAAGAAATATTATGCAGGTAAGATATATTATGTCTATATGATAACCGAATCAAACAAATTTTTCCGTATTTACTATGGTAAAGTAAAAGAATATGTATCCTCTTTGACCGTATCAGAGTAAATGTATTTTTTACCTTATTTGACCAATTTTATACGGTGGTCTTTTTGTCTTTACTTTTTTCTACCTTGAATTTACAATATAAGTGCAACAAGTAAAAAAATAATGACTCAAAGGGAAAAATCCAGTATAATAGAATTGCAACGACTATTATTGAAAGGATGATTCCCATGAGCCACTACAAACATTTTACCACAAAAGAACGAGAAAAGATACTATTTTTTCTTGCACAAGAAAAAACAATTAGTTTTATAGCCAAAGAATTGCAGAGAGATAAATCATCGGTATCTCGTGAAATTAAACGTAATACTAATACCGAAGGCATTTACTCGCCATCATACGCACAAAAGCAATATGAAATTCGCAGACGCAAATGTGGTAGAAAACCATTGTTATTAAATGCAGATATTCATAAAATTGTTCAATTCTTGTTTCTTCAATATCAATGGTCTCCGGAGCAAATTTCTTTTCGTTTAAAACATGAGAAAAATCCTATACAAATTAGTTATGCTACAATTTATCGTGGAATATATCGAGGATTTTTAGAAGAAGGAAAATTATCACCGGGGCAGCGAGGAGTTGCAAGAAAGTTAAGACATAGAGGAAAAACCAGACATAAAAATGGTTGTATTGAAACGAGAGGCAAAATTAAAATTAGTCATCACATTTCAGAACGACCAGAACAAGCAAATCAATGAGAGAGAATAGGCGATTTGGAAGCTGATACTGTTGCAGGCGTAACAGGAAAAGCGTGTTTAGTAACGCTTGTTGACCGAAAGAGTCGTTATTTGTTGTGCGAAAAAGTAGCAAAAAAAGATTCTATCAGTGTAAAACAAGCGATAATTCATATGTTAAAAGATAGTCACCCAAAAACAATTACACCTGATAGGGGCAAAGAATTTTCACGACATGAAGAAATAAGCAAAGCTCTAAATGATGTGCAATTCTATTTTCCTGAACCACATCAACCATGGCAAAGAGGTACTAATGAGAATACTAATGGACTTCTACGCGAATATTTTCCTAAAAAACAGGATTTAACAGAAATTAAACCATCATTAATTAGAGATAAAACTCTTATTTTAAATCAGCGTCCACGCAAATGCTTGAACTGGAAATCGCCTTTTGAAGTTTATTTTGATATATCGTTGCATTTGACTTGACAATTCAAGGCAGATTAAAAAATGAAATGTTTTATGGACGCTCATGGATAGGTGTCACAATGGATGATTTCGTAAATGAGCTTAACAGCTATATTAATTGGTATAACACAAAACGAATAAAAATCTCTCGGATATATGAAGCCCGGTAGAGTACAGACATAGCCTTGTACTATTTTATGCTGATAATCAAATATGTCCGTACTTCTATTTATTGCTCTATTTGATTGTATCCGCTCATAATAAATTCAGTTATTTCCTTACTTCTGACACGCATACCGACTGATTTTATAACTTTTAAAATAATTTCTTCTGTCAGAGGCGGAATATATTTTTTCAATCTGTTATCAAATTCAAGCAGTTCGTTAAATAAACTTACGAATATATCATTTTTTCTCTTAATATTTTTAGGATAACCTCTTGATATAAGTGCCATATTATTATCAAAATTCGGTGCTAAACCCAAAACATCACCTGTATCAATATCACGCAGAATACCAAAATTAAATGTATGTCTATCAGGATTTGCACATATTGTATCAAGAAACAACATTTTCACATAATCGCCTATGCAATTAGGGCAAAGGTCTTTTAATGTCTCAAGAGTTTGTATATAGTCCTCGCAGTCATTCATAAAATTAAATGCAGGCTCAAAATTAACCATGGCATTATCGGTAAAATCCTTTGTTTTAATAACACCATTGCCACGTTTGTATGTAGCCATATTAAAGCCTAATTCCATTCCGAGTTGATATATGAAAAATTCTGAAAACATTTCATCGTGATTAGCCTTTTTGTACATCCACCATTCGCCGTTAATCAGTTTCCAACACTTTTCAAAGCTACCTATATTGGTAAGTTCGGGAGTTTTTGTACTTTTGCTATGCGCCGCTCGATTAAAACTGTCGTAACTGCCGGTTAAAGCAAGTGTGGCAAAATAGTCGTTGTCAAAACGAACATCGGCATAGTAAAGGTCGCTGTTAATCGGTTTTATCCAATAATTATCCGTAATGGTGACTGCATTTACCGATAAAACAGAGCCTATATCGTCACGTTCGGTAAGACGCAAAGCCTTTTTAAGAAGTCTTGAATTTGCTCTGTGTGAGTCGATAGCTCTTGTTTCAAGCCACTTCGGAACATTGCTTGTAAGTTCCAAATACATTGGAGCAAGTGACGGCTTAATCAGATTTAATTTGTTATCTATCCATTCTGCCACAACGGTATCTCTATTCATTATTAAAAAGTCCATGAATCTCACCTCTTTTGAAAATATTATAGCATATCGGCAACGCAAACGCAATATATAAAAATACCTATATATCCCATTCGCTGACTTTGTTTTCTTCTTTTCGATTTTTGGCAGAATATTGACAAAATAGATATGCTTGTGATATGCTTTTTTCAGTGTGTTTTTGGAAAAGATATTTAGGAGTAAAACCAATGATAGAAAAAATACTTATTCGTGGAGCAAAAGTCCACAATCTTAAAAATATAGATGTAGATATTCCGTTGGGGAAAATTGTAGGTATTGCAGGAGTGTCAGGCTCGGGTAAGTCCTCTCTTGCAATGGGTGTATTATATGCGGAGGGTTCTCGGCGCTATTTGGAAGCGCTGTCTACTTACACTCGCCGCCGAATGACACAGGCATCGAAAGCAAGTGTAGATGAGGTGCTTTATGTACCCGCCGCACTTGCATTACATCAGCGTCCAGGTATACCGGGAATACGCAGTACATTCGGAACGGGAACGGAGTTGCTAAACAGTTTGCGACTTATGTATTCACGTTTATCAAACCACCGTTGCCCAAACGGACATTACTTAAAACCGTCACTGGCTGTTGCCGCAGGGAAGGAATTAGTCTGCTCGGAATGTGGCGTTCACTTTTATGCACCGTCGGCAGAGGAGTTGGCATTCAATTCGCAAGGTGCTTGTCAAAAATGTGGTGGTACAGGAATTGTTCACACCGTTGATATGGCATCACTTGTTCCTGATGACTCTCTTACGATTGATGATGGTGCAGTTGCTCCGTGGAACAGCTTGATGTGGTCATTAATGACGGACGTTTGCCGTGAGATGGGGGTGCGTACAGATGTACCGTTCCGTGACTTGACGGAACAGGAAAAAGATATTGTCTATCACGGTCCGGCGGTTAAAAAACACCTTTTTTACAAATCCAAAAATACGGAAAATGCAGGTGAATTGGATTTTACATATTTTAATGCCGTTTACACGGTGGAGAATGCTCTCGCAAAAGTCAAAGACGAAAAAGGCATGAAGCGAGTAGAAAAATTTTTGAAAGAGGATATTTGTCTCGAATGTCACGGAACACGTCTTTCCGCCGCCGCCCGTGCACCGAAATTAAGAGGAATATCGCTTGATGAAGTTTGCAATATGACACTTTCCGAACTTGTGGATTGGGTGCGTGGTGTTCCGACAAGCCTGCCTGATGAGATGAAACCTATGGCTGAAAGTATCTGTGAAACTTTTGAAAGTATGGCGAAGAGGTTAATTGATTTAGGTCTTGGCTATCTGACTCTTGACCGTTCGGCAGCCACACTTTCGACAGGCGAACGTCAGCGTATGCAGCTTGCCCGTGCCGTGCGTAACCGCACCACAGGTGTTCTTTATGTGTTGGATGAGCCGTCAATCGGTCTGCACCCATCTAATATTGTCGGACTTACAGGTGTTATGCACGATCTTGTATCGGACGGCAATTCGGTTATTTTGGTAGACCATGACACGCAGATCTTGAAAGAGGCAGACTGGATTGTGGAAATGGGACCGGAAGCGGGGGCAAATGGCGGTCATGTGATTGCACAAGGTACAATCGCAGATGTGGAAACAAACCTCGCTTCTCAAATAGGACCTTTTATATCCGGTAAAGCCGAAACAAAACTAAGGTCATGTGCCGCAAAGGAAGAAATGTTCGTAAACGGAAATATTCATTTGTCCACATCTCAAATACATACGGTCAAGCCGTTGGAAGTTGACATTCCCAAAGGCAGACTTACCGTTGTTACAGGAGTATCGGGTTCGGGTAAGACGACTTTGGTGTTGGAAAGTTTAATTCCCGCACTTGACGCGAATATCAGCGGTCATGCGTTGCCGGAGCATATCAGAGATGCTAGCGCTGAGGGTATACGACGTATCAAGCTGATTGACGCAACACCTATCGGAATTAATGTTCGTTCTACGGTGGCTACCTATGCAAGTGTTCACGATGAGTTGCGAAAACTTTACGCAAAGTCCGAGGACGCAAAAAATAAAGGCTATAAGGCAAGGGATTTTTCGTACAATACAGGCTCATTACGTTGTTCGGGGTGCGACGGTACAGGTGTTGTCAGTCTTGACGTGCAATTTCTTCCCGATGTAAATATCCAATGTCCCGATTGTCATGGCTCACGTTACTCAAGTATTGCTTATGACGTGAAGCTTACAAATAAAGCGGGTGAAAGTGTTTCTCTTCCTGAACTTATGGATATGGATGTAAACACAGCTGTTGAATTTTGCAAGGATATAAAAACCGTCAGCCAAAAGCTGAATACGCTAAAACAGTTGGGACTTGGTTATCTGACATTGGGCGAAGAAACACCGAGCTTATCCGGCGGTGAAGCACAACGTTTGAAACTGGCAAGTGAGATTGGAAAGATACAGAGTGATTCTGTTTTCATATTTGATGAGCCGTCAATCGGTCTGCACCCATTAGATGTGCAAGTGTTACTCAAAGTTTTTCAGGCACTTTTGGATAACGGTGCAACCGTAATTGTCATTGAACATGATCTTGACGTAATTCGCAATGCCGATTATGTTATAGATATGGGACCCGGAGGCGGTGAAAACGGCGGTA